>JACCDK010639700.1_pt1 | contig 11926 bp, 11 predicted proteins | sample 7445871 | NCBI WGS metagenome assembly JACCDK01 (sample SAMN15323436, study PRJNA562643) | freshwater metagenome | isolation source: river surface water | place: USA:Blue River Watershed | collected 2017-08-15
GGCGCGCATGGAGGTTTCCTGGGGTGCAAAGGCGGGTCAATCGGTGGCACCGAGATTAGATATGAATCGGGTGGCCTAACGCTTGTAGAGCGCTCTCGTGCACAGCCTCACCGAGGGTCGGGTGAGCATGAATAACACCCGCGACATCCTCGAGAACGGCCCCCATTTCGAGCAAAGTCGCAAACTGACTCGATAGTTCGGCGACGTGCCGACCAACTGCCTGGATAGCGAGGATCCTGTGGTTCGATCGTTGTGCAACTACACGCACAAAACACCCTGTTTCGTCCGCTTGCATCGACAGCGCTCGGCCGTTCGCTTGAAATGGGAACGTTCCGACAACTGTTTCGCTGTCTGCGGGCATCTCGGAGGGTGAAGCGCTGACGCTCACAATTTCCGGCTCGGTGAAACATACGGCGGGAATGCAGACCGGTCTGAAGGCTCTCCGCCTTCCGGCAATTATCTCGGCCACCATCTCTCCCTGGGCGGATGCCTTGTGAGCGAGCATCGGTTCGCCCACCAGGTCGCCAATGGCCCAAACGTTGGTCGTCGACGTCGCGCAGTGATCATCCACTTTAATGAAGGGGCCGTCCATGGTCAGGGCCATCGCGTCGAGGCCCCATCCCGTTGTCTGCGGACGACGACCAATCGTCACCAGCACTTTGTCGGCTTCGAGAATTTGGCGTTCGCCCGAGGCGCTCGAAATCTCGATGCCCTCATTCTGCATCCCTAGTACCTTAGAGCCTAGATGCAGTTCTACACCCCGCTTCTCAAGCCAGCGCTTAACGGGAGCAGTGAGCTTGGCGTCATATGTTGGAAGCAACTGGGTTTGCTGTTCGACGATTGAAACCCGCGAGCCTAGCTTGGTGAAGGCACAACCCAGCTCCAGGCCTATGTAGCCACCCCCAATAACAACCAGCGTTCGGGGCAGATCGGCCATCGACAATGCTTCCGTAGAGCTGATCACCTTGTCTCCGAACGGGAGGTTAGGGAGCTCAGTCGAGACTGAGCCGGTGGCGAGGATCACATGCTCTGCACTAATAGTAATTTGCCCTGAGGTGGTCTCCACTGTGCAGGTCTTCGCATCCGAGAAAACCCCCCATCCTTGGATCACCCTGACTTTTGCCTTGGCCAGAAGATGCTCGATTCCGCTGCTCAGCCGTTCCACAATCCCGGCTTTCCATTTCTGGGTGGCGGAAAAGTCGAGAGTCGGTGGAGCCTGCAGCCGAATGCCCAAGGGGCTATCTGGCCTGGCAGATGCGTTGACATCGTCCCAGGTGCTTGCGGCATGGATAAGGGCCTTGGAGGGAATGCAGCCCCTTATCAGACAGGTTCCACCGAACTGATGGGCTTCGACCAGGATGGTGTCCAAGCCAAGCTGACCGGCGCGAATTGCAGCGACGTAGCCGCCAGGACCACCGCCGATCACCAGGACCTTGGTTTTCAAGTATTCGGTCATCGGCTCAATCCATGAAAATGAGGGCGGGATGTTCGAGCAGGCGCTTCATCTGCTGGATGAAACTGGCCGCATCCCATCCGTCGACGATCCGGTGATCAAATGAAGACGAGAGGTTCATCATCTTCCGCATGGAGACGAAACCATTCTGGATCACCGGTTTCTCGACGAGCTTGTTTGGTGCGAGAATGGCGACCTCGGGCTGATTGATGACCGGCGTGCTTACTACACCGGCGATCGAGCCAAGGCTGGTTAGCGTAATGGTCGATCCAGTCAGTTCGTCCCTTGCGGCTTTGCCTTCGCGAGCTGATTGCGCGATCCGGCTCAGTTGCCGCGCGCAGTCCCACAGATCCAGACCTTCGACATGGCGGATTACCGGCACCATAAGGCCGTTTGCCGTTTGCGTCGCTACGCCGATGTGGGTTCCGTCATAACTACGGAGGATGCCGGCCTCGTCATCGTAATGCGAATTTATCTTCGGAAACTCCGGCAATGCCTTGGCTAGGGCACGCATGAAGAAAGGCAGCAGGGTCAGCTTGGGCTGGTCATCCCTTCTACCTGAGTTCAGTTCCAGCCGCAGACTTTCCAGCTGGGTAAGGTCACATTCCTCAACATAGGTGATATGAGGAATCGATCGCTTGGCGGCTTGCATCCTCTCAGCAATTTTTCGCCGCATCCCGATGATCGGAACTTCGGTGAATCCGTTCGCTTTCAGGCTCCTACCCGCAGTATCGCCAACGGCCGCCCCGGTTAGGATGTATGCATCGAGGTCTTCCGCGGTAATTCGTCCACCAGGCCCGGATCCTGATACGAACTGCAGCGGAATCCCGAGCTCATAGGCACGGCGGCGGGTAGCAGGGGAGGCGTGCGGCGCATTACCTTCAGCCCTAGAGGCAAATACCGGAGTGACCGGATGGCGCGAAGACACACCGGTCCTCGAAGCTGAAGTATCGATATTGCTTGTCTGGGTTGGTTCTTCCTGGGGAAGACTCGTCGGCGAGCCTACCGAAGAAGAAAACTGACTGCCGGATGTCTCCTCCCGACTTTCAATATTTCCTTCCCCTTCAATCTCCAATTCCACGAGGACGGACCCAACGGCAACCATCCTTCCCACTTCGCCATTAATGGTCAGGACTACGCCGTCGACTGGAGACGTCATGTCAACCGTAGCCTTATCTGTCATGACGTCGACAAGGCTTTGGTCTTCCTTGATCGTGTCTCCGGGCTTTACGTGCCAGGCGACGATTTCCGCCTCGGCTACTCCTTCGCCAATGTCGGGGAGTCGAAACTGGAAGAGAGCCATTAAGAGTTCTCCATGACGCGCTGCAGCGCCTTCGCGAGACGCCCAGGCCCCGGGAAATAGTCCCATTCGAATGCATGCGGATAAGGCGTATCCCATCCAGCAACGCGCTCTATCGGGCTTTTGAGAGCCCAGAAGCAGCGCTCCTGAACAAGTGCTGCTAGCTCCCCGCCAAATCCGCCAAAGCGGGAGGCTTCATGAAGGATTATGCAGCGTCCGGTCCTTTCGACAGATGCCGTGACTGCGTCGATATCGAGAGGGACGATTGAGCGAAGGTCAATAAGCTCGGCATCGACGCCCGTCTGCTCGATCGCAGTCCTGGCAACGTGGACCATTGTGCCATAGGCCAGAACGGTTACGTCCGACCCCGGCCTCACCGTGGCAGCCTTACCGAGCGGGACAACATAATGCCCCTCAGGGACCTCGGCCTCGGGCATGCCCTCCCATGTGCGAAGCGGTTGGTCATGCCGTCCGTCGAAAGGCCCGTTGTACAGTCGTTTTGGCTCAAGGAAGATTACCGGGTCGTCATCCTCGATTGATGCGATCAGCAATCCTTTCGCATCGTAAGGATTTGACGGGATCACCGTTTTCAGGCCGGTAATGTGCGCAAAAATCGCCTCTGGACTCTGGCTATGAGTCTGACCGCCGAAAATGCCGCCGCCATATGGGCTGCGCACAGTAATCGGCGCCCAGAATTCACCGGCTGACCGGTATCGCAGACGTGCGGCTTCCGAGACCAGTTGATCGTAGGCTGGCAGTAGATAGTCCGCAAACTGGATTTCCGGAACAGGTCGAAGACCATATGCTCCCATCCCGATCGCCGCAGCTATGATGCCGCCTTCAGCGATGGGAGCGTCAAAGCACCGGGTAAGACCGTGCTTCTTCTGCAAGCCGTCCGTGACACGGAAAACACCACCAAAATAGCCAACATCCTGTCCGAATACTAGGACATCGGAATCTTGTGACAACTTTACATCCAGTGCCGAGGTTAGAGCCTGGATCATGTTCATGAGTGGCATCTTAAATCCCCAGTTCCTGACGCTGTTCGATCAACCGCCAGTCTGGCTCCTTGAAGACACCTTCGAACATCTCCCTGACGCTCGGCTTTGACTTGCCCAATGTTCCGATGGCCTCAGCGGCCTTCAGCGCACCCTTCACCCTCTGGTCTGTTGCTTCAACCAGCGCGCGATGGCGCTCATCATCCCATTCCCCGTTCCTGATCAGATGGTTTTTCAACCGCTCGATCGGGTCCCCCAAGGGCCAGTGTGAGGCTTCATCTGCCGGTCGGTACTTGGTGGGATCGTCACTCGTTGAGTGCCCCGCCGCGCGATAGGTAAAGAACTCGATCAGGGTGGCGCCACCATTCGCCCGGGCCCGGTTCGCAGCCCATTGGGTCGCAGCCCAGACCGCAAGGAAATCATTGCCGTCTACCCGCAGACCGGGCAGGCCGTAGGCGAGCGCCTTGGCGGCAAAGGTCGTTTCCTGGCCACCTGCGATACCTGAAAAGCTTGAAATGGCCCACTGGTTGTTCGTTACGCAGAGGATCGCTGGAGCCCGGTAAACTGCCGCAAAGGTCAGCGCTTCGTGGAAGTCGCCCTCGGCAGTGGTCCCGTCACCGATGTAGGCTAGCGCGATTTTGCTGTCGCCCTTGTAGGCGGAGGCCATGGCCCAGCCAACGGCGTGCCCGAAGCGACTGCCGACGTTGCCTGAGAGCGAATAGAAATCATGATCTCGCGCCGAGAAGAGGATCGGGAGCTGGCGCCCCTTCAACGGGTCCTTTTCGTTAGAGAAGATCTGGTTGAGCATCTTTTCCAGCGGGTATTTGCGAGCATGCAGCCAGCTCATGACCCGATAGGTCGGAAAACACATGTCACCGGGTCTCAACGCCAAAGACTGAGCAGCGCCAATTGCCTCTTCGCCGGTCGACTTCATGTAGAAACTGGTCTTTCCCTGCCGGTGAGCACGGAAAAGGCGGTCATCGAATGACCGCGTCAGAACCATCGCTTGCAGTCCTTCAAGAAGGGTTTCTGCCGGCAGGCAAGGATCCCAAGGCTGCGTGGCTGCTCCGTCATCGTCCAGGACCCGGACGAGCGCATATGGCATGTCTCGCAATGTAGATTCGTCGTCGAGAAAATGCGGTTGCCTCACAGATCCCGCAGGGGGAATCTCGATCCCATCAAAACGAGGTGGGTCACCGGGGCGAGCCGTCGGCTCCGGGACATGGAGACGCAGCGGAGGCATGTTCGTCGAAGGTGCGTGCATGACAAAAGTATAGTCTCTGCACGGGAGAATTTCTCTTCGCACTTTTCCGCGTTTGGCGTAATTTAGAGCACATTCCTTTCCTCAAGACCCCATAGAAGGAAAAAACTTCCAATATCTGGCGCAGAAGGGTAAGCTGAACGAATGGACGAAGTTGACCTCAGACTACTTCGGGCGATTCAGTCTGAACCTGATCTCGCAGTTGCCGACTTGGCACGGCTTGCAGGGTTGTCGCAGACACCTGCATGGCGTAGGCTCAAGCGGTTGCAGGACGAAGGCCTCATAAGCGGCCGCGCCGTCCTGCTTGATGCTGGAAAACTTGGGCTGACCGTGAACGTGTTTGCCTACATCAGGCTCAAGCACCACGATGAAGAAACACTCGAAAGCCTGGAGCGGGAAGTTCAGCACCACCCAGAGATCGTCGAGTGCTTTTCCATGAGCGGCGATAGTGACTACGTCATGCGGATCATGGTCCGGAGCGTGGAGGACTATGAGAAGTTTCTCAAGCGCGTCCTCCTTCACCTCCCCGGCGTAGCTTACATCAATTCGAGCTTTTCGTTGAACCGGGTCAAGCTGACGACAAAGATACCCCTATAACGAGCTTTTGTGAGGGCTAAGCGGTCAGTCTGCCGAGACTGTTGTCACTCCAGGAAAGGTGAAACCGAGCTCACGAAATGAGGCAGGTTTTCTTTGCTCAGCCCGGCGATGTTGATCCTGCCGTCAGGGGCCATGTAGATTGCGCTTACCTCGCGAAGCTTGCGCACCGCTTCTGCTGTGACAGGAAGCAGAGAAAACAGACCGCGCTGTTCGGCTATCATCGAGAGCTTCGGCAATGCGTCTGCCACTGCTTGACGAAGAAAGTTGATCCTGCCTCGCATTCCACCAAGCTCAGCCTCCCAATCAGCCCGCAATTCCGGTGTGGCGAGAATGATCCGGCAGGCAGCCGCCCCATGATCGGGCGGCATCGACCACATGGCCCGGGCGGTTCCGAACACTTGTGAGCGGACGGCATTCGCCTGATCCTGCGTCGCAGCCTTTACGAACAAGGCTCCGACACGATCCCGGTACATGCCGAAGTTTTTGTCGCAACTGTATGCGATGATCGCTTCGGGAACATTGCTGGCGAACATCCGTGCCGGTGCCGCATCCTGATCAAGGCCATCGCCCAGCCCATGATAAGCAAAGTCGATGAGCGGCAGGACGCCTTGGCGCTGGCAGAGTGCAAGGAGTTCGGTCCATTGGCTAGTACTGAAGGTCGCGCCCGAGGGGTTATGACAGCAGCCGTGCAGCAGGATCGCGTCACCAGGCTTGGCAGCAGAAAGATCCGCCATCATGCCCTCGAAATCGACAGTGAGCGTCGCAGGATCATAAAAGCGATGGAAGCGGCTCTCCAGGCCAGCTGCTGCAATCAATGGCAAATGGTTCATCCATGTCGGATTGCCAACCCAGACCACGGTATCTCTGGAGGCTTCCGCCAGTAGTTCGAACGCAAGACGCAGTGCGCCATTGCCCCCGGGCGTTTGCAGACCGACCATGGATTGCGACGACGCCAGTTCATTACCCAGTGCCAGTCTAGCCGTCAGTTCGACAAACTCCGTATCCCCAGCCGGGCCGATGTAGGACTTGCTGCCCTGCTGATCGACCAGGATGCGCTCTGCCGCCTTGACGGCGTTCAAGACCGGCGTGAACCCATGATCGTCTCTGAAGATTCCGACACCGAGATCGATCTTTTGCGGACGCTGATCCTCCTGGAACAATCGGATAAGGCCCAGCAACGCATCTGGCGCTTGTTGGGTTAGTGTTGCGAATTGATTTTGACGCATGATGTTTCTCCGCGTTCACCGGGCCCTTCCGGGACAGTAAGAAAGACTGCTGCTCGGCTTTCAGCTTGAATTGCTTCAGTAGGTTCGGCCCTGATGAATGAGGGGGTCTTAGTCTGATCCGGCCTGCCGCTCAGGAGCGGCATCCGCAAAAGCGGTCAGCGCCTTTGCATTGTTGGTGACCGCTCTGATGGAGGGAAACGCCTCTAGCGGGACGGCAAAGCGATCCGCCGAGTAGATTTGAGGGACCAGGCAACAATCCACCAGACTTGGTGTATCGCCGAATGCAAAGTGCCCCCCATGTTTCTGGATCATGGCTTCAAGCGCAACGAAGCCATCGCTGATCCAGCGTCCGATCCAGCCGCTGACCGTCGCCTCATCGGCCCGAAGATCGCTACGCAACGCATTGAGCACCCGCAGATTGTTCAGCGGATGTATGTCGCAGCAGACGATCTGGGCCATGCTTCGCACGATGGCCCGATTGTCGGGGTTGGAAGGGAGGAGCGGTATTGCCGGATAGCACTCATCAAGCCATTCGATGATCGCCAACGATTGGGTGAGGCACAATCCGTCTGCCTCAAGCGCAGGAACCAGTCCTTGCGGGTTGAATGCAAGAAAGGACGGATCGCGCTGCGCACCTGTGCGGAGGTCATGGCTTAGTGCCTCATAGACCAGACCTTTGAGGTTCAGCGCGATGCGAACTCGATAAGCGGCCCCGGAGCGCCAGTAATCGTGCAGTCGCATCATGCCTTTGCCGCTTCCACTACTCCGCTGCACAAGCCGAAGCCGATTGTCCGGAAGCCATCGCGCGCGGCTCGAGCAGACAGAATGACCTCATCCCCATCTTCGAGGAAGCTTCGTTCTTCGCCGTCGGGCAATGTTACAGGCGAATTGCCTCCTTGGGAGAGTTCCATGAGGCTACCCAGACCCGATGTGTCCGGCGTCGAAATAGTGCCCGTACCGAGCAGATCGCCCGGCATCAGGTTGCAACCATTGGCAGTGTGGTGTGCCACCATCTGTGCAACCGTCCAGTACATCGATGTCGCTGGTCCCGTCCCAAGACGATGTGGCGGCATCCCGGCTTCGCGCATTTTCTGCGTCGCGATCCAGGTCTCGAGCGTCAATGCAAATGCCCCCTCAGCCTGATCTGCGGCGTCGAGCAGATAAGGAAGTGGCGCGGGATCGCCTGCCGGGCGGGGAGGTTGCGCCACGCGGAACGGTGCGAGGGCTTCTGCCGTGACAACCCAGGGTGAAACACTGGTGAGGAAGTTCTTGGCCAGGAACGGGCCGAGCGGTTGATACTCCCAAGCTTGCAGGTCGCGCGCTGACCAGTCGTTGAGCAAGCATAGGCCGCCAACGCGGGAGCCCGCCTGGCCGATCGGGACTGGCTCGCCAAGCGCATTTTCTCCTGAGATCCAGACTCCAAGTTCTAGCTCGTAGTCCAAACGGTACGTCGGGCCGTAACCGGGCAAGTCGGAGTAAGGCGGCTTGCGTTGCCCTTTCGGACGAATGACCGGGGTCCCCGAGAGGCGAATTGAAGATGCCCTGCCATGATAGCCGATCGGTACGTACTTGTAGTTTGGTAGCAGCGGATTATCAGGCCGGAACTGCCTGCCGATATTGGTGGCATGATGAATGCCGACGTAGAAGTCTGTATAGTCGCCGACCTTGAACGGCAGATGCATTGTACAATGCTGCGACGGATAAAGGTGGGGCAGCAAAGCCATTTGGCTGGTTCGATCCGTCAGGCTCGCAAACACCCCATGGCGAAGTCCCCGTCTCTCTGCGCAAGATAGCGCGAACAGCGCGTTTAGCGTGCCCGTTTCCAGTGCTGGGCGAACGCTGCCAGGAAGAAGCCCGTCACGCGAAAGGCCGGACAGATCGAGAATCGAGTCCCCGATAGCGGTCCCGACACGTCGCTGCCCATCACCAAGACAGAAGATTCCAAGCGGTAGGTTTTGTACCGGGAAGTCGGGGTGTTCGTCAGCTCCATCTATCCAGCTGCTCGCCTCGCGATCATGCGTGTGATCCATATGGCTCATTCGGCGGGCTCCGTGTGCAGCCAGGCCGCATGACGCGGTGCTCGCTTCGTCCGGCTCCATTCTTCCAACATGACCGGAGCGAGCTCGCGCAGCTCTGCATATTGCTCCGGTGTGCCTATATTACAGGCCAATTCGAGCCTGTGTCCGTTGGGGTCGAAGAAGTAGATCGACTTGAAGATCCCGTGGTATGTCGGGCCAAGCACCTCGATCCCCTGAGCTTCGACATGCGCCTTCGCCGCCAGCAATGCATCGAGATCTTCTACCTCGAAGGCCAGGTGCTGAACCCAGGCTGGCGTGTTCTGGTCGCGGCCCATTTCGGGCTGGTTGGGCAACTCGAAGAAGGCCAGGACATTGCCGCCACCTGCATCAAGAAAGATGTGCATGTAGGGATCGTCCTCGCCGGTCGAGGGCACCTTGTCCTCGGCAAAGGCCGTCGTGTAATCCATGCCGAGCACGCGGGCATACCACTCGACCGTCTCCTTCGCGTCCTTGCAGCGATAGGCAACGTGGTGGATGCGCTTCAGGCTGGGAGCTGTCGTGGTCATCCTTATGCTCCCTCTGCCTGCAGAGCACCGCGGCGCAGCTGATCGCGTTCCATGCTCTCGAACAGAGCGGTGAAATTGCCCTCGCCGAACCCTTCGTCCTTTTTGCGCTGGATGAACTCGAAGAATACCGGACCAATCATGGTTTCGGAGAAGATCTGCAGCAGCAGGCGCGGATCGCCCTGCTCGGTCGAACCGTCGAGCAGGATGCCACGCTGCTGCAGTTCCGGCACGGGTTCGCCATGGCCGGGCAGGCGTTCGTCGAGCATCTCGTAATAGGTCGCCGGCGGCGCGGTCATGAACGGGGTGCCGCAGGCCTTGAGCGCATCCCAAGAGGTGATCAGATCATCGCTGGCAAAGGCAATGTGCTGGATACCCTCACCGTTGTACTGGCGCAGGTATTCCTCGATCTGTCCGCCGCCGGCCTGGCCTTCCTCGTTCAGGGGGATACGGATCTTGCCATCAGGCGCAGTCATCGCCCGGCTCGTGAGGCCGGTATATTCGCCCTTGATGTCGAAGTAGCGGATCTCGCGGAAACCGAAGACCCTTTCATAGAAGTCGCCCCAGTGGGCCATGCGGCCGCCATAGACGTTATGGGTCAGGTGATCGATGGTATGGAATCCGGCGCCGACTGGATGACGGTGCGCCCCCGGCTCGTAGACGAAGTCGATGTCGTAGATGGTCAGATCGCTTCCGCTTTCATGACCCTCGTAGCGATCCACCAGATAGATGATCGAGCCGCCAATCCCGCGGATGGCCGGTAGCTTCAGTTCCATCGGCCCGGCATGAACGACGACCGGCTCGGCGCCGCGTTCGATCGCGGCGGCATAAGCCTTGGCCGCATCGCGCACTCGCCAGCCCATACCGCAACACGAGGCGCCATTCTCAGCAGCGAAGTCGGCGGCCGGGCTCTTGGGCTCATAATTGGCGATCAGGTTGATCCCGCCCTGACGCCAAAGCGTGACATCCTTGGAACGATGGTGGGCCACACGGCTGAAGCCCATCGATTCGAAGACGGGCTCGAGAATGCCTTTCTGCGGCGCCGAGAACTCGATGAACTCGAAGCCGTCTAGCCCCAGAGGGTTCTCGAAAAGGTCCTGGCGTGGAGCTGGTGCAGTCAAGGGTCGAGCCTCCGATTGTGTTGTGTTCCGTGCCTGATTGGCTTGATCAGAGCCTACCAAGTTCACCATGCGAGTTGCGCGCGAAGTTTCAGGCTGATACGACATTGAGCGCATCAAACGTGCATTGATGAGGGAAATTTTGGATATTGTGCGCATGGACAGAATGGATCGGAAGATTCTGAAGCATCTCCAGCTTGATTCGTCTCTATCTCACTCTGAACTGGGTGAGCGCGTGCACCTCTCTTCGTCACAGGTGTCGCGGCGCATTCAACGACTGCAGTCCGAAGGCATCATTGCCAGCCAGGTGGCATTGCTCGACGAACAGAAGCTTGGCCTTCAGGTGGAGGCCTATGTCGCCGTATCTCTCAGTTCCTATGCCCCCGACGTCGTCAGGAAATTTCATGAACGGATGGCCATGCTCGACGAGGTCCTGTCGTGTGCGTCGACTACGGGTGACCTCGACTATCTGCTGCGCATAGTTGTCCGCGATCTGCAGGCTTACTCCCACCTAATGAATACGGAGCTGCTCGGCCACGGTGACGTCGCCAGCGTGCGAACAAGCGTCGTCTTGGACCGCATCAAGCATACAACGGCGCTTCCTATTGCAGAATAGGGGAGGGATAGGGTCTGAAACCTTTTACTAGCGCGTGTCGCGGGCGCGTGGCTTCCCACTCGTCAGACGATACCGGGCAAGGCAAAATCGACTTCAGCAGTTTGCGCAACTTTTGCCAACCGCTCATGAGGGATTCGAACTCATCGTGATTACATAATAATCAACAGCTTACGCCCCAGAGATGGGGTGGATGCCGCTCTCCCCAACGGTGTCATAATGCACCAGCATTACGGTGCACGAGCCATCGGGATAGGAGAGGTAACCATGACGGACGTAGCCATTATCGGGGTCGACCTAGCGAAGAACGTATTTCAATTGCACGGCGCGGCCGCTGACGGGACAGTGGTTTTTCGTAAAAAGTTCACGCGGCCGATGTTTCAGCGTTTCATGACGGAGCACCCGCCTTGCCTGGTCGCAATGGAGGCTTGCGGCGGCGCACATCATTGCGCGCGCGAGTTGGTCCGGCTCGGCCATGAGGTGAAGCTTATTGCTCCCCGCTACGTGAAACCCTTTGTGAAGCATCAGAAGAATGACGCCGCTGACGCCGAAGCGATCGTTGAGGCAGCCCTGCGCCCGACCATGCGTTTTGTAGAACCCAAGACCATGGACCAGCAGGCCCGCGCCATCGTGTTCCGTACGCGGGAGAAATTTGTGAACCAGCGGACTGAAGCAATCAACGCTTTACGGGTCCACCTTTATGAGTTCGGGTACATTGCGCCTCAAGGTATCGGGTATTTGTCACGCCTCGAGGCAGTGGTCGATGACCCGAACACAGA
>JACCDK011573571.1_pt1 | contig 11926 bp, 12 predicted proteins | sample 7445871 | NCBI WGS metagenome assembly JACCDK01 (sample SAMN15323436, study PRJNA562643) | freshwater metagenome | isolation source: river surface water | place: USA:Blue River Watershed | collected 2017-08-15
TAGCGTTGGGTGTTTACGTACAGTGGAAAGTCAAACGTGAAATGAAGCAGGCGGAGTCTGCAGCATGAACCAACATCATTCATTTACATCATTAGAAAAGCAAAAGGGGAAAACGCATGGCTAAGCGTAAAGTTACGAATCTCACCGAGGTGGCACTGATTACCTGTGTGGTTCAAAAAGGTCTGGCTGATACCATAAACAGCTCATTACTCGAAGTTGGTGTGCAAGGCTCTACCGTGCATATGGGTGTGGGTACTGGTGTTCGTGAACGCCTCGGTATTCTTGGCGTTGCAGTTGATGTGGAACGTGAAGTCATTAGTGTCATGGTTCCAGTTGACCAAACAGACCGTATTTTCGAGCGTATTTTCTTGGCAGGCAGATTAGATACACCAGGTATGGGTTACATCTACGTAACGCCATTACTACAGGCGGCAACTTACATTCCGCCTAACCTGCTTATCTCAGACTAACCCTTATCGACAGGTTAAAACTATGAGCCAAGAAACACAAAACGGCACTCCGGAAATTCCGTACATTAACTACACACGACTACTTACCTGCATCTTGTATGAAGGTGGTGGCGAAAAAGTGTTAGAGATGCTGCGTGAAAAAGGCATCAATGAATGCTATTACTATAATGTTCGAGGCAATCCTATAGGCCGAGCATCTATGGCAGGCAATCTTCCGGAAATCCCTAAAACTGAAATCGTTCATGCAACCGTGTCCGCTGACCAAGCCGATTACATATATGAAATGCTGTATTCCGAGGCTGGTATTAACCAACCTGGCAAAGGCTTTATTTATGTCAATCGTCTAACCCGCTCTAGCCGCATCACGCTACCAGCGGAAAGCCACGCGTAAGTAGTATTAATAGAACATTCAGCCCTAACTAACAGACACTCACACTAGGAGAATTTCATGAGTGATGTAATCAAAAACAAAATTCTGAAAAATAAGCGCGCAATTTTTGATACTGAAGCAGTTGTTCAGTTTAATGTCGCCCAAATTCAAGTAGCACGAAGCGTTATCGAAGAAAATATCACTGATGCGCAACAAAGCTATCTTATTAACGCTGCTGGTAACCGTGAGTTAATCATGCGTACCACTGACGATGTATTTCGTAATCGTTTGATGATGATTGAATTGCTACAACCAACCAACAATGACCAAGAAGCCTTTCAATTATCGATGGCTAACCGTGTCAAAGTTGAGTACTTAGAGCACCGTTCGAAAATGAATAGAAAAATGGTAGCAATCAACCAAAAAATGGCTGATGCTATTAAGGCACTCGGTGATGTAACACAAACCTTCTATGAATTAAATGAAGAAATGGTTAATTACATTGATGAAATCGCTGACTCCAATGGTCAGTGGCTTGATGGAGAGCTAGTTCAAATGATGGAATCATCATCTGGCCACGGTAATGAAGGCCGCGTTAGTGAGATCGAAGAAGTACTCAACAGTATCAAGAATAGTTCAACTGAAACACGCAAGATTATTGCTGAGTCATTCTCAACTGGCGACGCATTGAAAGAGCGTTTAAATGGATTGCAGGATGGTGGTAACGAAATGCGTGATAGCGTAATTTCATTACGTGAAAAAGTCGATGCAAATCAAAAACGTGTATCGGATCACATCGATCACTAAATAATATTTGTATCGTGAGCTAATACTTAACGGGATTTTAAACTGGTTAGGTATTTTGATTTAATTCAGGCTGGCCATTTATGGCCGGCCTGTTTTATTTTAAAATCGCATTTCAGACTACTTGATCTACTGTAGTAAACTGTTTCAAAAGTATTAAATTATTTATTTTCGAGGACTCACCATGCAACAACTCGTCATGCAGACTTTAGATGGCTCAGCAAAAAGTCGCGCCTCAAAGTACGTCGAATGGATTATCACGTTTGTAGTGCTGACTAACTGTACTGCAGTTGTCCTCGACTCAGTTCCTGATATACATGCGAGTTATAAAGACTTTTTCCATGAGTTTGAGTTTTGGAGTGTGATGTTTTTTACTGCCGAATATCTATTAAGAGCTTGGTCTTATGGCGCCCGCTATACAAAAGAGAATGGCGGCGCTTGGCGAGGACGTAAAGAATACATGTTTAGTTTTTTTGGACTGATTGATTTTTTTGCAACAGCCCCTTTTTACATACATTTCTTATTCCCTTACTTAGATCTACGCGTATTACGCGTCTTGCGTCTCCTTCGTATACTTAAACTCTCCAATTACAATACTGCGCTTCAAGATTTATTTGTTGCAGTTAAATCAGAACGTAAGGCTTTTGGCTCCGCACTTTTTCTTCTTGTCATAGCCACCATTGTTTCTGCCTCGCTCATGTATTTTGCTGAAGGTCATGAACAACCTGAGCATTTCGCCTCTATTCCTGCTGCCATCTATTGGGCGATCATTACTATCACATCAGGATATGGCAATGTAGAACCTGTCACGCGAGCGGGAGAATTTATCGCTCTGATCACTGGATTTTTAGGCGTTTGTATGGCTGCCATCATGACAGGTATTGTGGCCTCTGCTTTTTCAAACCAAATGTCACGTAAGAAAGCTGCCTTTGCTGCTCAAATTCGTCAAGTTTTAGCCGATGGCGCTGTTTCAGCTGCTGAGAGTGATGTCTTATTAAGAATGCAAAGACAATTTAGACTTAGTGATGATGTTGTTATGCAGATGATGGCAGACGCACGAAAAGAAATGGGAATTAAAAATTAATATGAAGTTTTAAAATTCAAACTAGCACTACTCAATTCTTGGGTAGTGCTATCTTAAATAGTGATTCAATCCGATTGTCATTATTGACAGATGCAATTAACTTCACACCACCTCATATTTACTGACCACCTTTAGGTCTAGATCTGTTTAGCTCCTGCCAAATATTGCGTTCTAATTCATTAGATTGCTGGTCTGCCTGTAATTGATGTTGTATGTACTTGTTATCGGCAACAGACACAAGAGCCTGCAAACGTGACAATAAAATACGGTAATGTGCTAACGCATATTCATTATTTTTAGACGCTAAAATCAGAGAGTCATGCTGCTCATTACGAACATCATTTTCCGTATTGGCCTCTTGTGACTGTTCTAATAACTCCCTGATTTCTCTATCGGTTAAATTTTTATTTTTAGCATGTTGAGTAAAGGCCTCAATATTCGCCTCATTGAGCTCCTTGCCCTGAATTTCTAATAACAAGTCTAGTTTTAACTGCTCCCGATTCATACGCAACTGATCCGTAAAACCAGATGCCATAATAGCTGCAGGAATTGCGAATATACCTATACCTACCAAAGCCAAAATCACTGTGACTAAGCGACCTCCTGGCGTGATAGGAGAGATATCACCATAGCCAACACTAGCTAATGTAATGACTGCCCAATAAAGAGCTTGTGGGATATTCTCAAATTTATCTGGTTGTGCATCGCGTTCTAAGGTGTAACCTAATGCTGCGGTAATAAATACTAATAACCCCATAACAAAAGAAGATGCCATCAACACCGGAGCCTCTTTTTTAATCACTGCAAACATCGTGTCGCTTGCAGAAGAGTAGCGCCCCAGTTTAAGTAAGCGCACCATTCTTACGATACGTAAAAAACGTAAATCAACGAAATTACCAAGCAACATTTCAAGCATGAACGGGAGTATGGCCACTAGGTCTAGTAAGCCACCGAAAGACGTCATAAACTTGGTTCTAGCGAGAAAAGCATTCCGTGTCTTAAGCTCTTCTGGGTAAGCATAAACTCTTAAACAATATTCAGTAGCAAAAACAACGAATGACGCTGCATCAAGTATAAAAAAATGCAGGCTAAAATGCGTCCGAATACCATCAACAGACTCAAACACGATAGATAGAACAGAGATTACAATCCAAAAAATCAAAAACATCTCTACAGCGTGATACAGCTTTCCACCCTGCTCACTATCGAATAAAGCGGCATGAATTTTTTGTCTGAATGTTCTACCCGCATTAAGGCGTCGAAAGTCTTTTATCGCTGCAGATAAAAAATAGGTGACTTTTAGTATTCTTAGTAAACGTAATACACGCATGACACGTGCATCGACTGCCAACAACAGCCCTAAGAAGAAAGGCAAAATCGCAATCAGATCCAGCACGCCTAAAAAGCTAGTCGCATAGCGTACGCGTGGCCAAGCAAACTTAGAGAATTCTGGCGTATCTGGCGCTACATATAAGCGCAATAAATATTCTGCGGAAAAAACACAAATAGAAAAGATATCAAATAAATAAAACCAATGTTGATAGGCATCGTTAATCCCTGGTGCAGACTCAAATAACACTGCTACTAAATTCAACAAGATGAGATAGAAGATGAAACGTGAAAATCCAGACCTCTCCGCTCCCGTCCCATCTCCATTAAAAAAGTAGAGATAGGCTCGCATTCTTAAAGAAACTAAGGCTGGAGTCATAACTTGATTTGCTTGCATATCTAAACCTTTATTTCTGAGGGCCATTCCAACAAAACATAAAGCCTCAATTACCAGTGCCCATCGTTTTTATTGTTAAGTAAAGAATTACTTATTTGTGCGCTTTAAAAAATTTTCAAAAAATTTCGAATAAAAATATAAAAACTACGTATAAAAATTATAAAAATAGCAATCAGAGATTCACTTCTTTTAAGACAAAAACAATAACTACAATTTAGATTAAAAGAACTAGTCGCCAGATATATAATAGGCGAAGCCTTATTTTGATAACTTTTGTTATTAAAATTGCATTTTATATATAAAAAATTTACACAATTTTTATAATGAGCATACGCGAAATAAAACGGACAATTTACGAAACATTAGAAGGTTCCGTCTACAACAAATCCAGCAGAGCATGCGAAATTTTTATTGCGCTGTTAGTTGTTGCTAATGTATTAGCAATCATACTTGAATCTGTGCATTCGCTACACGAAGAGTATGCGTATTATTTTCATATTTTCGATGTAGTCAGTGTGTTGATATTTACCATTGAATATATTTTACGAGCATGGTCATATGGCGTGAAATATGATGAAAACAACGGTGGTGCTTGGCGCGGCAGAAAAGAGTATCTATTTAGCTTTTATGGCTTAATTGATTTTTTCAGCACCATGCCTTTTTATGTACAACTCTTATTCCCAGGTTTAGATTTACGCGTGCTTAGAATATTCCGACTGTTACGAATATTTAAGCTTTCTCGTTACAACAGTGCGTTGCAAGATCTTTTTGATGCTATTAAAGCTGAAAAAGATTCCTTCACTTCGGCAATGTTTCTCTTATTGATAGCATGCTTACTGTGCTCTTCACTCATCTATATCGCCGAAGGTCACGTACAACCTGAAATTTTCCCCTCTATTCCAGCAACAATGAAGTGGTTTGTATTGACCATTATTTCAGGCTGGGGAAATGTTGACCCTATCACCATTTTTGGAACTATTCTTGTCGTATTTACCCAGGTTTTAGCAATTGCACTAGCTGCAATTCTTACAGGTGTTGTAGCCACGGCATACACAACACAAGTAGAACGTCGCCAGCTTATGTATGAAACTGAAATACGTGAAGCAATGGCTGACGGCATAGTGACCGATGAAGAACAGAAAAAACTAGAACAAATGCGATTGCAGTACGGAATGAGCATTGAACAAGTAGAAGCAATCAAGCGTCAAGTTGAAGATGAGCGTAATAAACCTCAATCATCTAATCATTTTCAAACAACTGATCAGTGGTTTCCATCAAAATCAAGCACAGATAATTAAAGGTATTTAAATGATAGAGTTTTTTCAAGATCTCAATTGGATTGTAGTAGGTCAAATCATACTCATTGATATTCTCTTAGGTGGCGATAACGCAATTGTCATTGCTTTAGCATGTAGAAATCTGCCAGAAAATATGCGGATGAAAGGCATTATCGGGGGAGCACTCGGCGCGATTATTTTACGAATCGCGCTCATTTCTTTCGCAGTCACCCTACTCAATATTCCGTTTTTAAAGTTAGTAGGCGGTGTGCTATTACTTTGGATAGGCATTAAGCTCTTAACCGATGAAAATGGAGATGATGATTCTATCGATGGCGGTGACAGACTAATGACCGCCATTAAAACAGTGATCATCGCTGATTTAGTAATGAGCGTAGATAATGTGATCGCAGTCGCTGCTGCAGCGGAACAGGCGCATGCTGATCATAAACTAATCTTAATTGCGTTTGGTATTGCTGTCAGTATCCCTATTGTTATTTGGGGCAGCTCAGTAATTTTAAATATCATGAATCGCGTGCCTTCAGTTGTCACTATGGGAGCTGCACTATTAGGCTATCTGGGGGGATCTATGATTTCAACTGATATCGCCATTCAAGAGCATGTAAGCAAGCTACTGCCGCTTGATTTACTAAAGTTTCATGATTTAGGCGTACATTTGAGTTTAACTGGAACTGCGGGTGCAATCTTAGTTGTTGCAGCTGGATGGTTTATTCAGCATCGACCTGTTAAAAAAGATGAAATGACTAATAATTAAAATACACTTCATCTTTTTATGAATGCGCACTTTCAAAATATTTCTAATTCATCACTCTCAGGATGGCGGCTCAAGTGGTACACCGTTATCTTTGAGGCTGATACTGCTGCAGGAAAGACATTTGATCTTTTACTGTTATGGACTATCTTAATTAGTCTATTAAGCGTAATGCTTAGTAGTGTACAGAGCATACATAATGAATATATAACTATCTTTAAAGTTACAGATTGGTTATTTACAGTAATTTTTTTAGTTGAATATATTGCTCGTTTAGTTTGTAGTCCACATCCGCTTCGTTATGCAAAAAGTTTTTTAGGTGTCATCGATTTAATTTCGATTTTGCCCAGTGTCATTACCTTATTTATCCCTGAAGCTTATGTCCTGTTAGATGTACGTATCTTGCGGTTATTACGTATTTTCCGCATTTTGAAAATGTCTAGCTATGTCGATGAGTTCCAGTGGTTAGTGATGGCGGTGGCTGATAGTCGTAGAAAAATCGGCGTTTTCATCTCAATTATTATGACGCTGGTAGTTATTCTAGGAACCATTCTTTTTTTGGTAGAAGGCCCTGACAATGGCTTTACTAGTGTGCCTACTTCAATCTATTGGGCTATATCGACAATCACTACCGTTGGATTTGGCGACATTACGCCGAAGACGGATATTGGTCGTTTCATTGCATCTTTAATGATGATGTTTGGTTGGGGAATTTTGGCTGTACCAACTGGCATCGTTTCCGCTGAAATGATTGCACAACATGCAGTCAAAAAAACGCTTACTGAGTCTACGACGAGAACATGTCATAGCTGTACGACTGAAGGTCATAGTGCTGAGGCTAAGCACTGTAATCAATGTGGAGCAGCATTAACTGAATATTTTGGTGAAGCTCCCAAGCTCACACCAAAAATTGCTTTTGCGGCTTCGATGATTTATCTGATTAATGCTGATGGAAAAATCGAACCTGATGAAATTAAACGCTTAGTCAATGCAGTAAAAGATGATCGCGGATTATTAGAGATTGCCACACGCTATACGAAGTTTCATACGCCTGAAGAATTTATACAATTCTGTAATGAAATTCTCGACAAAGAGCAAAAGCTTTCTTTATTAGTTAATCTTTATGATGCAATTCTATCTAATGATGAAACTCTGCATCAAGAGGTTGAACTGTTCGAGAATTTCATGCATTCTTTTGGATTTAATGAAAAAGAATTTGAGCCATTTTTCTATTCAATTTCAGTGAAAAATAATCGGCGACTTTTTAGTGCATAAAAATTTTAATTGAATATTATTATTTCTCGCCTAAAAACACATAGCGATTCAAACTAAAGAAATAACGCTGTTGCTCGCCCATTAAGCGAGCATCAGCTTTCCACTCAGCTACATCTTGCTCTGTGATCCCATTGCGACCAATCGCAAAATTACCGAGCATAGTCATCATACCTACGCTGTACGTCTGTGGGTCATAGCTTGTATTGACTAGCGGTACAACTTCAACCCGCACTTCTTTAAAACCAGCTTGTTGCATACGCAATTTCAAATCACGTGGTAACTGTGGATGCGGAATATGCGTATTCCATGTTTCAATCACTTTACGCATACGCACATCATCCTGACTTGCCCATACCGCTGATTCCCAATCGGTATCAACAATTAATACACGCCCACCCGGCTTAACCACACGCGCTAATTCTTTTAAAGCTTGATCGACTTGTTCTACATATTCATATACCTGCGTAGCTAACGCAATATCAAAAGAATCATCCTCATAGGGCAATGCAGTGACATCAGCTGTAGTAAAACGCACGTTGGCATAAGCTGCACAACGCTTGCGTGCAATCGCCAACATAGGCTCAGCAATATCGACACCTGACACCTCACCACTTGCGCCCGTAGCTTGTGCCAATGCCAGTGTAGTTAAACCAGGACCACAACCTATGTCTAGAGCTTTTTCTCCTGAACGCACTGCTAACAACATCATAATTTTTTCACGCTGTTCAACCACATCTGGTGTGAGATAGACTGCTTCTAATTGACGTGAAGTGGCATCATCAAACTGATCTTGTGCACTAGGTGCAGTGTGCTTATTGACAGACATATAAACAGCCTTTGAATAAATGAAAAAATTAATTATTTAAAAGTCAGTACTAATGTAAAACCTTATCTTGATATCTATCTACCAAAAAGAAGACAGCTGACAAACCAGCCACAGCACCAAACATCACATAGTAAGCGGGAGCTATTGGGGATCCGGTTGTTTTGATTAACCATGTCACAATCAACTGCGCAAAACCACCAAATAGCATCACAGCAAAGTTATAGGCCAGTGCTAAACCAGTTGATCGTACATGAACAGGAAATTGTTCAGCCAATGCAGTAGATATCGGACCAAAACCCACCGCAATCGCACTACATAAAGTTATTTGCATCACTGTTAAACGCCATAAAACAGGATCAGCCTGTAACCAAGCAAACAGTGGATAAGGCAAAACAAAATAAAGAACACAAGCAGTGATTAAAATTGGACGTCGTCCCACACGATCAGACAACATACCAAACACGGGTGTTAAAACCGTTAGACATAGCAAACCCGCTACCTGTGCAACAAACGCCTGACCGAGTGCAATGCCTAACTGTGTTTTTGCGTAAGTTGGCATATAAATCAAGACCACGTAATACATGATGGTGTTGGATAAAACGAGACCAAACGCAGCAAGTACAGCACGGCGATGAATCTGGAACACAGCACCTAGAGTCGTCTTGTCTTCAACTGAGGCATGCGCTTCTTTAAATACTTCCGTTTCTTCTAAATGACGACGTATATATAAACCTACAGGACCTATCAATAAACCTATTAAAAAAGGTAAGCGCCATCCCCATTGATCAATTTGTTCTGGTGTGAGTGATTGCGTGATGAACATTCCTGAACTCGCACCCGCTAAAGCAGCAACACTTTGCCCCACCATTTGTAATGAACCAAAAAAACCACGTCGCTCTGCTGGGGCACTCTCTACTAAGAAAGCTGTCGCACTGGCAAATTCCCCACCAGTTGCAAAGCCTTGTAATAATCTTGCAGTCACAATTAAGATAGGTGCTGCAGCACCTATCATTGCATAGGGAGGCGCAAACGCAATCATGGCAACAGCTATAGTCATCAGCGCAATGATCAGTTGAAGTGCAGCTTTACGACCTTTACGATCGGCATATAAACCTATCAAAATACCACCGACAGTGCGCATAAAAAAACCCACACCAAAGGTTGCCATAGCTAACAAGAGGGATGCATATTCACTCTCAGCAGGAAAAAATAATCGTGAGATGATCACGGTCATAAACCCATACACAACAAAGTCATACCATTCCAAGGCATTCCCTATCACAGCAGCGACGATCTGGCGCGTGCGTGGTGCGCTCTGTTGCATATTATTTCCCCTTAAAAGTTGCAGCTCTCATGATAGTAGGCATGATATCGCATCATGTAACCGACACCGACTCGACTTGCCTAGCTTTGAGATTTATCCGGTAAACTCCAACGCAGTTCGACATTTTTGATTAGGGAGACGTTAATGATGCTACTCATAGCAGGTCTAATACTTTTTCTAGGCGCGCATTCAGTCAGAATTTTTGCTGATGCCACCCGTACCGCGATGATAGAAAAAATCGGTCAGAACAAATGGAAAGGGATCATCACCCTATTATCTATCGCTGGCTTTGCTTTACTGATCATTGGCTATCAACAAGCGCGCATGAATCCGATGCCATTATGGGAGCCTCCAGTCTGGGGCCGTCATCTTGCAATCTTATTAAATTTATTTGCTGCCATCTTAATCACTGCAGCTTATGTCCCAGGTAACAGTATTAAAGCGCGCATAGGTCATCCTATGGTGGCCTCTGTCAAAATCTGGGCTCTGGCGCATTTACTGGCCAACGGCAATTTAGTGGATCTGGTTTTGTTCGGCACTTTCTTAATTTGGGCAGTATTAGATTTCCGTATTTCCCGCAAACGAGATCGCACTGAGAATGTCGTTCGACCAGCGGGCACCATGTCAAAAAATCTGCTGACTGTTTTTATCGGTGTCGTTATTTGGGCTGCTTTACTGGTTTACTTACATGCTTATCTGGTTGGTGTACAACCTTGGGCAATGTAAGAAAAATTGTTTAATTATTAAGTCACTCGAAACGCTGCTGTATCTCACCCTAGATACAGCAGCCCCTCCCTCTGCTCTCAAGAGCTCTGCCAAAACTAGCGCCATCTTCGCGCTCGAGGCCAGAATCCCAAGTAATAATAAACGCGGTTTAGGATTGAAAATCCTAAAAAATACCCCATCTCTTTTTGACCCTACCAAAATCAAATTTTCCTGAGATCAACACATTTAATTCAATAAAATCAATGAGTTAAATAATTGTTTGCGTATCTTAATCAGAACGTATAACATCAAGTTTAGATTGTGACCAATCAGTAATATTTTAATAATTTAGCTGGAGAATTCCCATGCTGATGTCTACCCAGGCCAGCCGCTATGCCCACAAACTGTTAAAAGCGCGCACTGCAGGAACGCTACTTGATCCACTCACGAGTTCAGGAAAAGTGAGTGTGGATGACGCCTACGATATTGCAAAGTCCATCCTTGATATACGCATCGCTCAAGGCGAAACACCAATAGGTAGAAAGATAGGCTTTAGCAATCGCAAGATGGGGCAACGTTACGGCCTAGAGTCAGCCATAACCGATCCAATCTGGTCACCCTTGTTTGATAGCAGCGTGGAATTCGCCATGGATAACCGCGCTTTACATAGCTTGAAAAAAGCGCAGCAACCACGCATAGAGCCAGAATTAGTCTTTAAACTTGCTCGCACTCCAGAACCTGACATCACCGTGGAAGCTTTAGCTGAATGTTTGGAATGGATGGCGCATGGCTTTGAAATCGTCACCTCACCCTATCCAGAATGGCAATTTGATGCAGCTGATGCTATTGCTGCATTTGGTTTACACAAAGCCCTCATCGTAGGAGAGCCGCGTTTACTCTCAGCTGCAACAAGGCGTAATCTGGTTCAAGTATTGGGTGCATCCACACTCTCGCTTTCATGCACAGCGAATGGCATACCTTCTTTAGTGGCTGCAGGATTTGGTAAAGATGTATCAGATAGTCCCTTGCATGCGCTTTGGAATTTGCATCAACAATTACAACGTCAAACCACCTTTGAACCACTACAAGCCGGTGAAATCATCACTACCGGAAGTTGGACCGATTCCCACCCTGTACAACGTGGAGAAGTATGGTCTAGCGCGTTTTTACAGATAGGCTTACCAGGATTAACGGTGTCGTTTAGCTAGTCGATACGATTAGCTCGGTAGGTAGAATTAGCGCAGAGATCGTACGTACAACACTTAGATAACGACGCCATCACGTTACGTAACA
>JACCDK011719004.1_pt1 | contig 11926 bp, 11 predicted proteins | sample 7445871 | NCBI WGS metagenome assembly JACCDK01 (sample SAMN15323436, study PRJNA562643) | freshwater metagenome | isolation source: river surface water | place: USA:Blue River Watershed | collected 2017-08-15
ATGATGGGCTTGAGACGAAGCTTCCTGCCTTCGAGCCCAGACAGGCGAAGTCGAATCATCGCGGAAGAGCCGGTCTGGCTGGTCGAAGGGGTGAGCTCCATGACGCGGTTGCGAGGGACGGGAGCGGACGGCGGCGCGGCCGTGGTGAAAGCGGGCGCGACCTCCGCCTCGGCCATCATCGTACGTGAAGTGCGTACATCGCTGAAATCGACGTACGCACGCAAACCGACGCCACGCAGGTGGGCCGGCACCTCAAACCGCCAGGTGCCGTCGGCGGCGGGCTGGGGGTGAACGTGGGCATACTGCCGCTCCCCGCCGACCTGGCGAAGGTGCAGATGCACGCGCTGGGTGTGGGAGATCGCCACCTCGTGGGAATAATAGGGGTGTCCGTCGTCCTTGAGGAGACGCACCTCGCCCGACTTGCCCTCGGCATCCGTGACCACCTTGAGCTCCACGGGGAACCGCAGGCCCTTCGGGGAATAGAAATTAGCCTCCTCATTGAGCCCGCAGAATTCGAGGCCGTCCACCACCACCGGCTGATGATCGGCATGCAGGAACGTGCACTGGGTATCAGGCAAGGAACGCAGGCCGAAGAATCCCAGGACCGCGACGGCCGTGATGATCCCGACTTGGCGGAGATTCGACATCAGCGTCGGGTGCCGGCGCCGCCTTCGAGGGAGAGCAGACGGCGGGCGATTTCTTCCGCATCGAAGGAAGGCCCCTCGTTACGGAAGGCGATACGTCCTTCCGGGGTGATGACGATGAGCGCGGCGTTGTGCACGATGGTGCCGTCGTCGCGCAGGGTCTGGATGCCGTAATGGCGCATCAGGTCCTTGATCTGACCGGAGTCACCGGTGAGGAAGCGATGACGGGCATGGTCGATGCCGTAACCGTCCGCATAGGCGCGGAGCTGGCCGGGGGTGTCGGTCTCCGGATCGAAGGTGATCGTCACCAGGCGGATGCCCGCGGCGGCGGGATCCTTGGCGAGACGGTCGCCCAGGGACTTCATGCAGGCGGTCGACGCCGGGCACATGCGGGCGACGCGGCAGCTGGTGAAGATGAAGTTCAGGGCGATCGCATGCCCAAGCAGGTCCTTCTTCATCACCAGGCGTCCGGCCTGGTCCCAGAGCGCCATGTTCGGCATCAGCTCGTTGGGCATGCGGGTCACCAGCCGACCTTTGTCGACGGTTTCACGGCGGAGGACGTCAGAGACCTCCGCGACGCGACGGAGCTCTTCCGGATCGGCCGAGACGACGCCACGGGCCAAGGTCTCGGATCCTTCGGTGACGGCCTCGTAACGGACCAGACGACCCGCCCAGCCGACCTTGCGGTCACCCTCAGAAAAGCGACGGAGCAGAACAACACCCTCCGGCTGGTCAGGCGCGACCTTGGCCCAGCCATCGGCGCCGACGGCGACCACCTTCCCCTTTTCGGTGGCGGCGGTAAGACCGACGACGGCCAGCAGGAGGAGGAAGATAGGACGCATGTTCAGAGGTGTTCGCCGGAAGGACCAAGGAGCAGCTCCACCATCCCATGTCGAACGCCGTGATGCGAAAGATGGAAGGCTTCGGCGCCGGTCAGGTCAGCCAGGACGCACAGGGTGATCAGGGCCGCAGGCATGATATCGGCCCTTTCGGCCGGGATGCCGGGGATGGCCCGCCGACCCGCCAGGTCGGCGGCGCACATCCGGTCGCGCAGCTCCCGGATACGCAGCAAGGGCAGACGTCCGCCGACCGGGGCTTCGCCCAGGGCCTCGAGATGCAGAGCGATGGCGGCGAAGACCCCGCCGGCGCCGACGATGAGGAACTTTTCGGCCGCCGCCGCCGGGACGACCGTCTGCAGCGCGGCGAGGAGATGCGTGCGGATCGAAAGCTGGTCGAGTTCGTCCACCGGGCCGTTGCCTCCGCGAAGAAAACCGTGGGTCAGCCGGACCGAGCCCAAGGGGAAGCTGCGGGCGAGGACGCAACGCTGGCCGCGGAGGACGGAGACCTCGAGGCTGCCGCCGCCGAGGTCGAACGAAAGGATGTCCGCATAGGCTTGGTAGGCGGGGTCGGCGCGGACGCCTGCCGCGGCCAACCGGGCCTCCACCTCTCCGGAGACGATGGTCAGCGGGACGCCGGTGGCGGCCTCCACCTCACGGGCGAACTCCTGCCGGCTGACGGATTCGCGCACGGCGCTGGTGGCGAGCACGCAGCAACGGGTGGCGCCCAGCTCGCGGGCGAAGGTCAGCAGGCGGCCGATGGCCGCGACGGCCTCGCGCCGCGCTTCCGGCGAAAAAGGTTCGGAGGGACCGCCTTCCGGTTGAAGGCGGACGGCCTCGGATTTGCGGCCGAGTTCACGCCGGCCGGCGGCGGCCACGACCGCGACCTTGATGGAATTGGAGCCTACGTCGACGACGGCGATGACGGACATGTTCAGAAGAGGAATTGGCCCTTGAGTCCGCCGAAAAGATGGAAGCCATCCTGCGTCTCGAACTCCTTCGTCCGGGCGGCGCAGAAATAAGACAACGAACAGGAAGAGAACTGCATGGTCACGCCCAAGGCGGCCTGCATGACGATCGGGGAGCGCACCACGGCCCGCGAGTCGCGGAAATTCGTCCCATCGGTGGCGTAGTTGCGGACGATGACTTCGACCTGCGTGTCGGCGAAGCCCCAGAAGGCGATGCCTTCCTTCTCCGGGCCACGCAGATCGGTCGAAGGATCATAACCATTGGAATGGCGGATATAGCCATGGCCCCAGGAATGTCCGAGGTCGGAACCCCAGCGGAACTGCGCGCCGAAGATGGCCTCCGTGCGCAGGGTGCCGAGCTGGAGGACGGCGCGGGCGATCAGGTCGCGGGTGTCCCGGTCGGGGCCGTCCAGGTCGAACCGGCGCCGGAATTCACCGTCGAGGTTGAAGAGCAGCTCGTCCGGCAGCTGCGTCCCCCAGCCGACGGCCTCCGGCGTGCCGATGAGCTGATGGAATTTGTTCTGCACCGTCTCGCCCCCGGCCGACGGGCCGATCACGCCGAACTTTGCCTCGACGGAGAACATGCTGTCGCGCCGACCGCCGCGTTCGAGGACGCGACCGTAACCGCACCCGAGATAGAGGGCGCCGGAATACGGCAGGTCGGTGTAAGGCGGCGTCACCGCAGGCGGGTTGACGGTGTCCGCCGGCGTGTTGATCTCCTGCGTCACCGAGAAGAAGACGTTGTCGCCGCGGTTGAACGACACCTTCAATCCCTGGGTGTAATAGCGGTCCTTGTTGGCTGGCGCGAACTTGTCGTTCTCCTCCGTGACCGCGACCACCCACGGCTTGTCGGCGGACTCCGCGGCCGAGGCGAGAGCGGCGAAGCAAAGGAGGGCGAATGGACGGATGAAGGGCATCGACGAAACGACAGCAAAGAGAGGTAAGCAGGCAGGGACAACGCCTTTCTGACTTGTGAATACCTGTCTGCCCAAGTATTTGACCATCAGGATGTCCCAACCGCCCTCAGGCTCGCCTTATGCCCGGACGGAAGTCTGCGCCGACGGCCTCGCCATGGTGACGATCGGCGGCAGATGGAACCTCGACGACGCCCTCCCGTCGGTGGTCATCCGGGGCGATCGCGTCAAGGTGGTCGCCGCAGACCTGGGCGAGTTCGACTCCTCCCTGCCCGCCTGGCTGCACGCCCACGGGAAGAACATCCGGGACTTCGACCTGACCGCCCTCCCCGGCCGGCTGCAATCCTTGGTCAGCATGGCCGAGAAAGCCGCCTTCCGGGAGAGCGGCGACGAGAAGCTCGGCCTGCTCGAGCAATTCGGGACCTGGGGCGTGGAGAGCGGCTCTTCATGGGCCCGCGCCTTGGAGCACATCGGACATACGGCCCTCGGTTTCGCGCGCATGCTCGTCGGGCGGGCGAAGGTGAACTGGTCGGACTTCACCCTGCAGCTGCAGACCGCGGGCGTCGACGCCCTGCCGATCGTGGCGCTGCTGGGCTTCCTGACCGGCCTCATCATGGCGTACGTCGGCCTCATCCAGCTGCGGCAGGTCGGCGCGACCGTCTACGTCGCCAACCTCGTCTCGCTCGCCATGACCCGCGAGATGGGCGCGCTGATGACCGGCGTCATCGCCTGCGGCCGGACCTCGACGGCCTTCGCCTCCCAGCTCGGCAGCATGAACGTCAGCCAGGAGACCGACGCCCTGCGCGCGCTGGGGATCCAGCCGGTCGAATACCTGGCGCTCCCGCGCATCCTCGCGGTCACCCTCATGGTGCCCCTCCTCGCCGTCTTCGCGACCTTCGTCGGCGTGTTCGGCGGCATGGTCGTCGCCTGCGCCGGCGACCTGAGCGTCGAACAATACCTCACGCAGGCGATCCGCGCCATCGCGTTCAAGAGCTTCCTGGTGGGCTTCCTCAAATCCATCGCCTTCGGCTTCATCGCCGCCTGGGCCGGCTGCTACCGCGGCGCCGTCGCCAAGCGCTCCGCCCTCGGCGTCGGCGAAGCCGCCACTTCGGCCGCCGTGCTCGGCATCACCCTGATCGTCGTCTCCGACGCGCTCTTCGCCGTCATCTTCAACCTGTTCAACCTGTGAGCGGACCAAGCGACATCGTCAGCTGCGAAGGCCTCGCCATCGGCCACGGCCGCAAGGTGATCATGGACCGGCTCACCTTCGCCCTGCCCGCCGGCAAGATCCTCGCCATCGTCGGCCCCAGCGGCTGCGGCAAGAGCACGCTCATGCGCGCCCTCGGCGGACTGGACGCCCCGCTCGGCGGCACCGCCCGCCTGATGGGAGTCGACCTCGCCTCCGCCGACGAGTCCGGCCGCCAGGCCATCCTCCGCCGGAGCGGCTTCCTGTTCCAGGGCGCCGCGCTCTTCTCGTCGCTGACCCTCCGCGAGAACATCGAGATGCCGATGCGCGAGTTCCTGCGCTGCCCGCGCAAGGAGATGCGCCAGCTCGCCGAGTACAAACTCGCCCTGGTCGGCCTCGCCGACGCCATGGACAAGCTGCCCTCCGAGATCAGCGGCGGCATGGCCAAGCGCGCCGGCATCGCCCGGGCGATGGCGCTCGACCCTGAGGTCATCTTCCTCGACGAACCCAGCGCCGGTCTCGACCCGGTCAGCTCCGGACGGCTGGACGAACTCATCCTCCGCCTCCGCGAAGCCTTCGGCACCACGGTGGTGCTCGTCAGCCACGAGATCCCGAGCATCCTGCGCACGGCCGACTTCTGCATTTACCTCGACCCCGAGACGGGCACCATGAGCGCCTACGGCCCGCCGAAAGGCTTCCTTCAGGCTGGCCAACCCGCGAAGGTGCACGCCTTCTTCTCCCAAGCCCGCTTCGACTGACCATGCGCCGTTCCGCCAACATGACACTGATCGGGGCCTTCGTGGCCGGCGGGATCCTGCTCATCATCGCGGCGGTCATCCTCCTGGGCGCCGGCTCCTTCACGGGCGCCAAGCCGGAAGCCATCGCCTACTTCGAGGATTCCGTGAGCGGGCTCGACATCGGCGCGCCGGTCAAGTTCCGCGGGGTCACGATCGGCAAAGTCAGCCAGGTCCTGCTCCACACCTCCGGTCAGTCCGCCGCCGACTACTCGGTCCCTGTCGTGATGGAATTCTCGCCGGACCTGCTGACGCGCCGCGGACTGGATCAGGCCCTGCTCCAGAAGGCCGGCCTCGGCGTGTCGATCGGCAAGGGCCTCCGCGCCAAACTGCAGCAGCAGTCGGTGGTGACCGGCGTGCTCTACGTCGAGCTGGACTACTTCCCCGACACGCCCTTCAAGCTCCACGCCAAGGACGGCCCCTTGCCCGAGGTCCCCACCCTGCCGTCGAACCTCGGCGCCCTCACCAAGGCGATCTCGCAGACCCTCGACCAGCTGAGCCGCATCGACTTCGTCAACATCACCAAGAAAGTGGATTCGATCCTCGGTCGCATCGACCAAGGAGCGGCGCAGATCGAATTCGAGAAGATCAACGGCAACCTCGTGGCGGCCTCCGCCAACATCGCGAAGATCACCGGCGACCCCACGATCCCCCGCGCCGTGGCCGACTTCTCCGCCGCCATGCAGGGCGTCGACGCCCTGGTGAAGCGGCTCTCCGGCAAGGTCGATCCGGTCGCCGACGACATCAAGGGGATGGCCGCAGCCGGCCGCAAGGCGCTCGAACGCCTGAACGAGACCTCGGAACACCTGCGCACCCTGACCAAGCCCGGCTCGCCCGCCCGGCGCGACCTCGACCAGGCCCTCGCCGACGTCTCGGAAGCAGCCCAGGCCATCCGCTCGCTCGCTGACTTCCTGGAACGCAACCCGGAGACGATCATCCAAGGCCGGAGCAAGTCCCCCACGCAGACGGTCGCCCCCAAGGAAGCTCCGCCCGCCAAATGAACTTCCGCGCTTTCGTCATCGCCCTGACCGCCCTGCTCAGCGGTTGCATCATCTTCGACCAGAAGAGCGAAGCCGTCGTCTTCCATCAGTTCGCCACGCCGACGGGTGCCTCTGCGCAGGACGCCGCCGGCACGCCGGTCTTCGTGCCTCGCGCGATCATCCCCGCCGCGCTCCGCCGTCCCAACGTCGTGCTGCTCGACGACGCCGGCTGGGTGCACATCGAGGACGCGCATCGGTGGATCGCCCCGCTTGACCGGGCCATCCCGGAGACCGTCGCCCGCCATCTCCGGTCCCGCGCGGGCGTCATCACGACCACGCAGACGCCTTCGGAAGACCATCTCGTGCTGCTCCTGACCGTCGATAAGATGGAAGTCTTCGCGCCGGCCAGCCCCGAGCGCTCGATCTTCTCCCTCCCCGGCGGGATGGATAAGGCGTCCACCGCTACGTTGCAGCTGAGCTGTCGCCTCGAGAAAGCCGACGGCACGCTTGTCGCCGTCAAGACCTTCGCCCAATCACGTCCGCTCAAGGAGCGCACCCCCGCCGCGTTCGTCCAGGCTCAGTCCGCCAATCTGGCTGAGTTTTCGGCTGAAATCGCGAAATGGCTGCCGACGACCGCCCCTTCGAAATGACCTCGCCCTCCTCCCCTCGCCCCAACGGCTTCTCCGAAGCCACCGGCGAGATCTGCTACGACCTGCCGTCGTCCTACGTCCCGCACGCGGGCACCGGACTGCTGCACCTGCCCCGCTTCCTGGCCAAGGCCCGGAAGCACCTCAGGGGCGAACTGCCGAAATCCTACCAGCGCAACTTCTGCAAAGGCTTCGACCGCTTCCTCTGCCTGCACCTCGGCGTCGATCCGGAGCAGGTGGTCGCTTGCGTCCGCGAAGCGCGCGACGACGCCGACCTCGACGCCCGCCTGAAATCCCTTTTCCCCGCCGATCTCCGCGTGCATGTCTGGAACCGCGAACTAGTCCAGAAAGGCATGAGCGAGATGGGCCGCGAGGCCCTCCTGGACGCCAAACGCAAGATGAACGCCGAGCACCGCACCGACGTCATCTCGTTCGCCGACATGATCGACTTCGACGAGGGACGCATCCTGTGAACACCCAAGACCCCCACCCTCACCGCCTGATCCTCCGAGGCATCGCTCCGCTGCTCGCCTGCCTCAAGCATCACCCGAAGGCGCTGCGGGAGGTCGTCGCGACCGCCGCCTTCGCGCCTTCGCTCGCGGAGCACGACGCGACCTTCGCCGAACTGGGCGTGCAGACCCGCATCGTCGGGCCGCTGGAGCTCGCCCAGACCGCCGAAGGCCCCTGCGGCGACGTCTGCGCCCTGACCATGCGCCCTGAACCGGGGCTGGCCCGCATCTCCGACTTCGCCGAATGGCGCGAAAGCAGGGAGAGCATCGTCATCGCGGACGGCGTGACCGACCCGGCCGACCTCGCGGCCATCGCGCGCGGCATGGCCGCCTTCGGACTGAAGCGCCTGCTGCTTTCGGGCGGCACGGAGAAACTCGCCTATGACCCGGAGGCCTGGCACCTTTCACGAGGCGCGATGGAACAGCTGCGCCTGATGCGAGCCGCCGCCCTCGGCGGCCTCCTCAAGCTCGTCGAAGACCGCTGCTGCGTGGTGGCCCTCTCCCCGGACATGGGCCGCAAGATCGACCTCGCCGTGCCTGTCCGCGTGCCCGCCCGCCACCTGGCGCTGCTCATCCCGGGCGGCCGTCTCGACCCGGACATCCAGCCCCGCGTGGAGCATTGCTACCGCTTCCCCGGTCTGGTCGGCCAGCCGCCGCTCAGCCTCGCGGAGATCGCCCCGCTGGCCCTGGCCTGGTTCGCCTCGACCCCCCAGCCCCGCGCCGACGGCTTCCTGTCCCGCAAAAGGGCTCGCCACGCCAAGGACAAGGGTTCCAATCCCGCTAGCTGACCCCCATGTCCCAACCTCCGCCCGGCAAAGGCGAGAACGTCCTCTCGCTCCAGAACATCAGCCGCACTTTCTTCACGGCCCTGCAGCGCCAGCATGACATGCTGGCCTTCAGCATCGCCGGCCTGCACACGGCCGACCCGAAGTCCTACGAGCACTTCTCGACGATCTCCCGCGTGATGCCCGTGCCGCAGGCGCACCTGCCCCCGGAGCAGATGCTCGCCTACGCCCGCGGACTGATGCTCCGCACGACCATCAACGCCCTGCTCACGCTCTCCTCCGAGTGCATGGCGCAATGCTACCTGCTCTGCCTCTTCATCCGCGAACAAGGCAAGAACCCCCGCCGCGACCCGCTGACCGAGAAGATCATCGGCGAGAAGCACCAGGCCTTCGTCAAGATGAAGCTGCAGGCGCGCTTCACGGCGCTGGAAGAAGACTTCGGCATCGTCTGCGAGCTCGAGGACGGGATCTTCAGCCTCGCCGCCGCCCTGCGCGTGCTCGCCCGCGGCGGCCTGGTGACCAACGACGACATCACGCCCGACGGCTCGCTCACCCTCGAATTCAAGGCCATGAAGGACATCGAGGCGCCGGCCGAAACCTCGCCTGACGAGGCCGTCGCGACCCCGCCGCCCGGCGTCACGGTCCACGGAGCCGGCGAACTCGCCAAGGCCAAGACGATCGCCCGCCTGACCGACACCACCCGCACCTTCAAGCCCGGCGAGATGCTCGACCTCACCGACACCGAGCTCCTCGGACTCAACATCACCGTCACGAAGTTCGTCGACGGGCTGCTGCGCTCCGTCGACCACTTCGGCCGAGCCCAGCTCGGCGAAGGCTCCTGAGCCATGGACGAGGCCGCGAAGATCCCCCGGCGCGCCTGGCTCTGGGTCTTCGCCGCCTACCTGTTCCAAGCCATCCCCGCGGCGGTCCGGGACGAGGCGCTCCCCGTCGCCCTCAAGGACCTGGGCTACACCGACGCCCAGAACACCAAGGCCGTGGCCGTGTTCGGGCTGGTCGTCGGCTTCAAGATCCTGCTGTCACCCCTGGTCGCCGGCTTCAATCCTCGCCGTTTCATCCTGGCCTCTGAACTCGGCGTCGCCGCGGTGCTCGGGCTCCTCGCCGGCCTACTCGGCTCCGACCAGACCGCCACCAACGCCGTCATCGGCTGCCTCATCCTGCTGTCGCTCCTCGCCGCGGCCCACGATTTCGCGCTCGACGGCTATTTCGTCGCCGCCCTCGACGACCGCAGCCGTGCGACGCATGCGGGCGTCCTCAACGTCGCCACCAAGGTCGGCGCCGTGCTCGCCGGCCCCGGCCTGATCTGGCTCGTCGGTCGTATCATGGACCAAGGAGCGCAGACCGTCGACGCCTGGTCTTGGGCGATGGCCGTCGCCGCGGCGCTCGCCCTCCTCACCCTTGGCGCCAACGCGTGGGGCCTCGCGGCCGAGCCGCGCACCGCCGCCGACCACGGCACCGTCACGGAACGGTTCCGTGAGATGCTCGACGGCCTGCGCTCGCTGTTCGGCGACCCGCGCCTGGTCGCGGTCCTCGGCCTGATCCTCTTCTACCGCGCCAGCGAGGTCCACATGGCACGCATCATCCCGCTCTTCTCGAAGTCCGTCACCCACGGCGGCCTCGGACTGGACAACGAGACCTACGCGCTCCTCCGCATGCTGTCGGCCGTCGGCGGCCTGGCGCTCGGCGGAGTCATCGGCTCGCTCGTGGTCGCCCGGCGCGGGCTCGGCCGGTCGCTCCTCCCGCTGGGCGTCATGATGCACCTGCCGCTGGCGGCCTTCGCGTGGCTGGCCTACGACGGCACCCATGACGTTCGGGTCATCGGCGGGGTCTTCATCGTGGAATACGTGGCCTATGGCGCGGGGCTCTGCGCGCTCATCCTCGCGATGATGAAGCTGGCGTCCGGCCCCGGCGCCGCCGTCCGTTACGCCGCCCTCTCGACCTTCGCCCTGCTCGCCAACTACCTGCCAGGCTTATGGGCCGGCGCCTTGGCCGAATGGCTCGGCTACGCCCAGTATTTCCTGTTCGCGCTCAGCCTCGCCGTCCCGGGGGTCATCTCGGCCTGGGTCGCGAAAAAGCATTTCACCGAAGCCTGATCAGGCTTTCGGCAGGACGACCAGTTCCTGCTCGAACCTGGGGTCGAGGAAACGTCGGGCGAAGGCCTGTACGGCGGCTTCGTCGGTCAGCGCCATCCGGCGTTCCCACTCGGCGTCGAAGTTGGCTCCGAGACCCGCGACCTCGCGGACGAGCGCGCCCTGCATGCGCGCGCCCGCGGACTGGCGGCCCTGCCGACGCGAGACGCGCATACGGCGCTTGGCGTCCGCGATCTCATCCTTGCCGAACTTACCCGCCCGGAGCCGATCCAGTTCGAGACGCATCTCCTTGACCACCTCCTGGGCGGAAGCGGGCGCGGTGCCGGCATAGAGGTAGAACATGCCCTGATCGACGACCTCGACGCGGGTGGCGCCGACGAAGTAGGCCATGCCCTTTTCCTCGCGCACCCTCCGGAACAGGCCGCTGGCCATGCCGCTCAGGAGCTCTTCGGTGACGTTCGCCGCGACGACCTCGTCGGGCGCGAAACCGCAATGCGGGAAAGCCAGCGCGACGACGGCCTGTTCGCCGGTGGCGTGCTCCTGGAGGCGCGAGCACGGGGCAGGTCTGTGCAAAGGCAGGGACTTCGGCGCGAAACCCGCCTTCGGCAGGGAGCCAAACCGACGGCGGACGAACTCCATGACCGCAGTCCGGTCGAAGGCGCCGCTGACGCCGACGACGACGTTCCCGGCCACGACCAGCGAGCGATGCAGTCCCGCGAGGTCTTCGGGCGCGATGCGCGCCAAGGTCTCAGGCGTGCCGCACGCGTCGATCGCAAGGGGGTGGGTGCCGAAATACTGGCGCTGCAGGCGCAACCGGGCCTTCTCGACGATGTCGTCCTCGGCTTCGCGGCAGGCGCTGATCAGCGCGGCCCTTTCGGTGGCGAAGGTCTCCGGCAGGAACTTCGGCGCAAGGACGCCGTCCGCGACGAGTTCGGCGAGCTGTCCGAAGTCGGAACTCAACGCTTCCCCCCAGAGGCCGCACGAGACCTGCGAACCATGGTCCGCGAAGGTCGCGCCGAGGCCGTCGACGAGCCGGGCGACTTCCTCCTTGGTGCGGGCGGCGGTATCGCGGGCGAAAAGCGTGCCGAGCAGCCCGGTCGTACCGCGCTTGGCTTCGTCTTCGTAGGCGACGCCCGCGGCGAGGAACACGCCCAGGCCGGCCTTGGGGATCGTCTCATCGTGCTGCAGGACCACGCGCACGCCGTTGTCCAAAGTAAGGGTCTCGAAACGATCCGGCGTGGCCACGGCGGCGGGGCCGCTCGCGGCGGAGTGGACCTTGACGGAGCGCATCGTGCCGAAGGTGACGTTGTCCGGCCGGAGCCATTTGCGGGCTTCGCGGGTGAGGTCTTCGGCGCCGAGGCGAGCGAGGTGCTCGACCCCGCGCTGAGGCCAGGCGACGTCGTAGCCGATGGTCGCCGCGTGGGCGACCCGGCTGGTGAGGCCATGGATGTTCTTCTGGCCGTTGACCATCCCGACCACGGACTGACGGCGGACCTTGGCGAATTCGTCGGCCGAGACGCCGCGCTGCAACAGTCCGTCGACGGTCTCGGCGATG
>JACCDK010127780.1_pt1 | contig 11922 bp, 9 predicted proteins | sample 7445871 | NCBI WGS metagenome assembly JACCDK01 (sample SAMN15323436, study PRJNA562643) | freshwater metagenome | isolation source: river surface water | place: USA:Blue River Watershed | collected 2017-08-15
ATTTCTGCTTCCAATTCTCCTTCGTCCCATCCGCAATAGCCAATAAAAAGTTGAATTTCTTGTTCATTTACACCGTTTGTATTTATTGCCTCTATCACATCCTCCATTTTTCCCCCTAAATAAAAATCACTATGTATTTTTTCACCTCCAGTAATAATATCGGGGCGTTTATGCATTACAAAGAGGTGATCTGTATCTACCGGTCCGCCATCCATTAATGGATATGGTTTACTATGGTTAAATTCTATGAGTTCATGTAACGATTTATGTAAAGGCTTATTGGTTACAAAACCCGTAGTTCCTTCGTTGTCATGTTTAACAATCAAAATGGTGGTTTCCTCAAAAATACTGCCAATTAAAGCATCTGTGCTTTTGATGATTAATCCGGCTTTTAAATCGCTCATAAGTTCGTTATTGGACTTCAATTTATGCTCTTTTGACCTTAACGCAATATAACTATTTGTTCATGCATCTATTGGCGATTTATTATTAAATTACCTAAAAATTGCAAAAATGGAAAGAAGAAAATTCATTCGAAATCTAACCATCGGTACTTCAGTGGTGGCCTTACCTATTGGCGTATCTGCAAAAAATGCTTTAAGTAATCCTGATAAAAGGGTAAGATTTGGGATCATTACGGATGTTCATAATGATGTGATGCATGATGGCGAGTATAGGCTTCGTTCTTTTTTAAATGCAGCAAAAAGTAAAGAGCTTGATTTTATTATCCAGCTTGGCGATTTTTGTCAACCAAAAGAAGCCAATAAGGAGTTTTTTGATTTATTTAATAATTACCCTGGTATCAAATATCATGTTATTGGTAACCATGATTTTGATGCTGTTAATGTGCCAGACAAATTATCTGTAGTCAAAAACTTTTATGGTCTTACTAGTACCTACTATTCTTTTGATGCTGCAAATTTTCATTTTATTGTTTTAGACGGAAATGAAAAAGATCCAGATTTTAAACAAGGTTATCCTCGTTTTATTGGTGAAAAGCAACAAGAGTGGTTAAAAGATGACTTGCAAAAAACTTCCCTTCCTGTAGTAGTTTTTGTTCATCAGCCATTAGGTGATGATGAGGGGGGAATCATTAATCGCTCACAAATAAGAGATATTTTTGAAGCATCAAACAAGCGTGCTGGTTTTAAAAAAGTAATGGCATGCATTAATGGTCATACGCATATTGATCATAATCAAGAAATTAATGGAATCCATTATATACAAATCAATAGTTCATCCTATAAATGGCTTGGAGAAAAGTATATTACTACAGGTAGATACAGCAAAAAATTTGATAATTTTTATCCGGATATTCGTTACACGGCACCCTATAAAGATTCTATTTATGCTTTTGCGGAAATAACAGACAAGGTGATTACAATAAAGGGGAAGCTTTCTGAATTTGTTGGGCCTCATCCAAAAGACATAGGATATAATAGCTACGATGCAAGCTTTACAAAACCAGATATAACTTATAAAAAACTAAGGTATTAAAAATGTCTACTAAAATCTACTGAAAATCATATACTTACGTACTTATATTTCTTATAGCTGTCTTGCTTTGCTTGTATCATGGATCAATATTTAATATCTAGCAGATAATCATATAAATAGATTTAAAATCATATATTTAAGAAAATATCGCTCATCTATGATAGTGCAAAAAAAAACCCCTACAATGCATTCTAAAAAGCCAAGTACATTTAAGTATTTATTTTTTCTACATTTTTTCTTATTGCTTAATTTTTTGGCTCAGGCTCAAAATAACAAAATTGAAACTGGCAATTTTTTTGTTACCAATTATAGTAGGTCATTTTTGAATTCCATTTCAGGTAATTGGTCAATATTACAAGATCCAGATGGGGTGATTTATATTGGTAATACCTATGATGGGATATTGGTGTACGATGGTCAAAAAATAAGGCGCGTATTTGATAAAAATGGGTTGCCTAAAATGGGCTTAACAAGATCTTTAATTATGGATTCTAAAAACACCATTTATACAATAATAGGTGGGGAGTTTGGTTATTTAGAAAAAAATAAATTCGGGGAAAGTATTTTTCATTCACTATCCGATAAATTACCCAAAAAAGATCAAGTAAATTCTACACTTTGGTCTGCTGGGATAACTAATGATACGGTAATTTTTCAATCAGAAAAATCGGTGTATTTGTATAAATACAAAAAACTATTAAATGTCCAGCACTTTAATTCCATATTACATACAGCTAAGATTAACAATGGTGGAGCATTTTTAAGAATTTGGGACGAAGGCTTATTTAAATTGACAGATGGTTCATTTAAACTGATCCCATCAACCAAAGAAGTATTTGCAAAAAATAGAATTGATGAACAGTACTATCTCAGTAATGGAGATAATTTATTGATTTCGAGAACCAATGGAATTTGGTATTTGAAAAAAGATGGCACTTTGGTAAAAGCAAAATCAGATGAGCTTGATAAAATACTAATAACCAAAGAGTCCTATACGGGCGGTAAAACGTTACGAAACGGCATTATTCCTATTTCTACAACAAAAGGCGGTTTGCTATTTATTGACGAACAACTGAAGTTAAAGTCTATACTTAATGCTTCAAATGGTCTTGATTTCGATTATGTCACATCTACCTTGCAAGATCGTGCAGGGGATGTTTGGGGAACTAGTGATAATATTTTTAGAGTCAGTTTTGATACTAGTTTGACATATTTTTCTACCATCAATCAATTGCATGGTTTTGTGAGCTCCATCCAAAGAATTGCTGGTAAGCTATATGTTAGGACAAATAAAGACATGTATGACTTTGTTCCTAAAACAAATATAAATGAACAGTCAACTTTTGAAAAAAATGGTATCAATGAACTGGGAGATGATGTGCTACAATTTGATGACCAAATTATTACTACAAATAATTTCACTATCAAAACAACAAAAAATCGAGTAACAAAAGTGCTAAGTCCTATTTACCGCTCTAACAATACCATTCGATCCCAATTAAACCCAAGCATTATATTTTCATCCAATTCTGCAGTAGGGTTATTGGCGCATCAGTATAAAAATGGAAATTGGAAGCAGCTTGTTTTGGAAAATAAAGATACTATTCGATGTAGTAATATTTTGGAAGTTGTGCCTGGTACAATTGTTCTAGAGACACGTAAAGGGTTGTATAAATACGTGTACAATATAGAGGGACAAGGTGTTTACACTAAATTATCAACAGATAAAAGTTTCACTACTTTAGGTAGGTTAAATGCAAAAACTTTTAATGGTGATATACATTTATTTGCAGATTCATTGAATCATTTTTACAAACTTGATCTCGAAAAAAATAAAGCCATTTACACCGGTTTTACAATAGATAGTTTTGTGAATAAGTCTTATTGGTTTTATACCTATAATCCTACTTCAAAGAACGGATGGATGGTTACTAAGAAAGGGGTCTTTAAAACAACTTTTAATTTAAAAAATGGGTTTAGTTTCAAACAATATCCATTTTATAAAGTAGATATTAGTGAATTAAGCCCTGGTTTGTTTGCGGAAGGCAGTGGAGATAATGAAGTTCTGTGGTTAGGCTCTCAAGATGAAAAATTATATCGTTATTTTCCTGAATTAGCAATCAAAGAAAAACACCAGAATTATAAGGCGCTCATAAGAGCTATATATGCCAATGGTCAAAAAATGCCACTAGAATTAGGTAAGCTACCATTTAGTAATAATAATTTATTGTTTGAAGTAGCATATCCTGTTTTTGGCAATGAATCTAAAACCACGTTTAGCTATTGGTTAGAAGGTCAAGATAAAACTTGGTCAGATTTTGTAAGTGATTATAAAAAGGAATACACCAATTTAAAAGAAGGCAATTATAAGTTCCACGTAAGGGCTAAAGATGCTAGTGGTGAAATTTCTGAACAAGGCTTTTTAGAATTTAAGATAAGTCCACCATGGTACCGTTCTATTTGGGCGTATGGGTTGTATTTGCTATTACTAATTATTTCTTTCTTACAATTTGGTAAGTACCAGGCTAAAAAATCATTCCAAAAAGCAGAGAATGAGCGTAAGAACTCTGAGTTGGCAGCTGCTAAAGACTTACAAAACAGGTTACTGCCTAAAACCTTGCCAGTTGTTCCAAATTTGGATATCGCTGGTTATTTAAGAACTTCAACTGAGGTTGGTGGCGACTATTACGACTTCTTTGAGCAACCCGATGGCTCTTTATATGCTATCTGTGGTGATGCTACTGGCCACGGTACACCTTCTGGTATGTTGGTGTCCATTACCAAGGCTGGCATTATTGGACTTCCTCAATTGAGCCCTAACGATATGCTCCATGAACTTAACCGTGTGGTTAAAAAAGTGGATTTGGGGATCTTAAGAATGAGTTTAAACATTGCACATCTAAAAAACAATCAACTAACGCTAAGTTCTGCCGGTATGCCTCCTTATTACATTTATAGAGCGGCTACGAATACAACCGAGGAAATTCAAATTTCTGGTGTTCCACTGGGTAGCTTTAACGATGCCTATTTTGATGAAATAACTACAACTTTTAATGCTGGAGATATTTTGGTAATTATTTCGGATGGTTTACCAGAAGCTCCTAACTTAGCAGGAGAATTATTTGACTATCAAAAATTAGAAGATCTAATTGCAACCTATGGTAATTTAAGCGCCCAGGAAGTTATTGATCAATTGATGGTAGAAGCAGATAGTTGGTTGTCTGGTAATCATAATCCGGATGATATTACATTAGTAGTTATAAAACATAAATAATCATTAAATAACAATACATGAAAAAGCCCTCTGTAGAACTAAGGTTGCCTATTCTTCCAAATATGGAATTGATTGCAACGCAAACCGCCGAAGTGATTTCAAGGCATATGGATCTTACCGAAGATCAAGGTGCTGAAATTAGTATGGCGCTCATCGAAGCATGTATCAATGCCTTTGAACACTCAAAGGCAGAAAATAATGTTTTTATTAATTTTTTAATTGAAGATGATTCTTTAATTATTAAAGTAATTGACCAAGGAATTGGTTTTGATAAAACCAAAGTTGAAATTCCTAAAATTGAAAATAAAATAGGAAAAGACGAAAGAAAACGGGGATGGGGATTACAGCTCATTCAAGAATTAATGGATTCTGTAGAGTTTGAATCAACCAATGAAGGCACAACTGTGACAATGAAGAAAAATATAAAACACTAAAATAAATTTATGAGCGACTTTATTACAAGCGTAAAAGACAGCAATTCAATTGTTATAATAGAAACCAATGGTTATTTGAACAATGTGGGTGGCGAAGCGGTTTCTGCTGTTGTTTACGAGAAAATGGCACAAGGACAAACAAAGTTTTTGATTAATATGGCTGGTACAAAAATTGTAAATAGTATTGGTGTTTCTATATTGATAGAAATTATCGAAAAATTACAAGAAGTAAATGGCAAAATTGGGTACTACAATTTAGCGCCCATTGTATCTAAAACTTTTACAATAATGGGTTTAACTAAATATTCGTCTGTATTTGATTCAGAAGAAGTTGCAGTTAGCGAGTTGTAATGTCGTCGGAATTCAATATCAATGATTTACAATTAAAGTATCTAGAATTAGAGACTTTATTGGATATCACAAATGAATTAAATTCATTTGATCAAATTTCTGTTTTATTACAAGAAATTTTGGTTAAATCCTGTGCGGTTTTAAATGCCAGTTCAGGATTAATTTTAATTGAAGACGATAACTCCGACGTTTTACATATTGGCGCCGATTTTAATATTGACATAAGTGTTTTAAAAGGCCTCATTTTTAATAAGCGAAAAGGGTTTATTAATGATATTAATACAACTAGAAAAGCCCTTAATCTTGAAATTGAGCAAGATTCTTTTTTGTCAAAAACCTTGTGCAAGTTTGCGCTAATTGCTCCATTATTAGAGAAAAAAAACTTAGTTGGCGTCATTGTGTTATTTGATAAAGAGTCTCGTAAGGGACTTTCTCCTTTTCACGAGGCTGATGCCAATATGCTCTCTGCAATTGCTACACAGGCAAGTGTTGCATATAATAATATTAAATTAATTGAAAACATTAAAGAGGCTAAAACATTTAATGACAATGTGATGCAATCTATTGTTACGGGTGTTTTTACGACCAATTTAATGGGTGAAATTAACCATATTAATAGAGCAGCCATATCAATTATCAATATCGAAAAGGAGCATGTTTTAGGAAATCACTACGAATATGTTTTTGAGTCTAACGAGACAGTTGCGCAACTCATTACGAAGTGCGAACTTGAGTCTGTTACACTTTCCGAAAGCCAGGTTTTACTTGAGTGTAATGGCAAATCAACTACCGTTAATATTTCGGTTTCTCCCTTAATGAATGATTTAAATGAGCCAATTGGATCGGTGGTTGCAATGGAAGACTTGTCCAATATTGATAAATTAAAATCGACCTTTAAAAAGTATGTTTCTAAACAAATTGTAGATCAATTGTTAGAAAATGATGACATGCTAAATTTAGGAGGTCAAGAACAAGAAGCTACAATTTTATTTTCTGATATAAGGGGCTTTACGTCCATGTCGGAAACCATGGCGCCCAACGAAGTGGTTGAAACCTTAAATGATTATTTCAATTTAATGATTGAAATAATTTTCAAATATAATGGCACTCTCGATAAAATAATTGGTGACGCTTTAATGGTTATTTATGGAGCCCCTAATGCGACCCCGCAGGATACTGAAAATGCAGTGCTCACAGCTATTGAAATGCAAGAAAAATTGATTCAGTTTAACCAGGATAGAATCATCAATTTAAAGCAACCGATCAAAATTGGTATTGGGATTAATAGAGGTAAGGTAATTAGTGGTAATATTGGATCTAAACAGCAAATGAACTTTACCGTAATTGGGGATTCCGTTAATTTGGCATCTCGGTTATGTTCGGTTGCTGCTTCCGATGAAATTATTGTATCTGATGCTGTTTGGAAAAAAGTGAAACATCTAAAGTCATTCAAATCCAAGAAATTAAATCCAGTTAAGGTAAAGGGTAAAGTAAAGCCGATAGAAATTAAAGAAATTTTATACAATCGACCGGAGTTTCAATATGATCTTGCTAATAAAAAAATAGAAGAATTTTTATTAGAAAATTTACCCAAACATTATACCTATCACACCATTGATCATATTAGAGATGTAGTTAAACAGGCGGAGCGAATTGCAAAAAAAGAAAAAGTTGACAAGTCGGTTATTCAGGATATTAAACTGGCGGCTTGGTTACACGACGTTGGTTATATATGGGAGCCTAACAGGCATGAAGCTAGGGGTGTGGAGTATGCTACTTCTATTTTAACTGAAATGAAATTCCCTAAATCAAAAATCAGTTTGATTGCCGGAATGATTTTAGCAACAAAAATTCCTCAGTCCCCAAAAAATCAATTTGAACAAATTTTGTGTGATGCCGATTTAGATTATTTGGGAAGAGATGATTATGCTATCAATAGTAACAATTTATTAAAAGAAATAGAGCTATCTAAAAAGCTTACTACAAAAGAGTGGTTACTACTTCAAGAAAAATTTTTAAAAGGGCATAATTATTTTACCCCAACATCTCAAAAATTAAGAAATCCTAGTAAACAAACAATACTTAAGAATATACAACAACAATTAAAAATTAAATAGTTATGGCTCAGGCAGGACATAGTGCAAACAAAACTCACTTTCAATTAGACCGTATTTCGTTTTTTACGGACGGCGTATTCGCAATTGCAATCACCCTTCTTGTTATTGAATTTAAAGTACCCGTTGTTGAACATCCCACAGATGCTTTATTATGGGATCGATTAGCTCATATGGGATTACTATTGTTAGGTTTTTTAATAAGCTTTTGTATTGTTGGCTATTACTGGTCAGTGCACCACAGAATTTTTGGCTATGTAGAAAAATATACGAGTAGACTGATATGGTTGAATTTAATGTTCCTTTTCCCAGTGGTATTATTACCATTTACTTCTGGCTTATTAGGTGAATATGCATCAGAAACGCATTTGCATTTACCATATGGCATATATGTTGCTAATATTTGTCTGACAGCACTTATGAATGCTATATTATGGTTTTATGTAAGCAATCCTAAGCATCAAATACTTACTCACGAAATTTCTAAGGAAAGAATATTACTTGGCTTTTACTTTACACTTGTAGTGCCTATTTTATTTGTAGTATCATTTTTAGTATCGCTATATGATACAACTATTGGCAGGTTAATCCCGATACTAATTCCAATTGTTTTAAAGTATGGGTTAACTGGACTCACCAAACGTGCTTTTGCTAATGAAAAAAAGCAACCTAATGCTGTGAGTGATAGCCATTAAAAAACCGGCTTCTATTTTTAATTTAATTTAAAATATTAAGTAAGAAAAATAGTAAACACTTTTGCTGTTAATAGGGCGTTAATTAAAGCTTATACACAAGTTAAAATCAACAAGTTGATGCATGAATCGTTTAGATATAGTTGACATTTGAATTCAATCTAAAACTAAACTTTAAACTATGAAAACATCAATTTATTTATTAGCGATGCTATGTCTTACATCGTCATCATGTACCATTATTCGTCAGGGTGAAGTAGGTGTTAAAAGAAGATTGGGAAAAATAGATCCCGAGTATGTGCAACAGGGGCCAAAGGGATATAATTTTTTAACAACAACAATTATCAAAGTCCCAACAAGAACGGTAAATATTGAAGTAAAGCCAGATTTGCCATCAAAAGAAGGTTTAACCATTAGATCTGAGATTTCAATATTGTACCGAATGAAACCAGAGGCAGCACCAAAAATTATTCAAAATATTGGACTTAATTACGAGAGTGAAGTAATCTTACCCGTTTTTAGATCCGCATCTGCAGATGTAACTGCAAAGTTTTTGGCAAAGGATATGCACAGTGGCGAAAGAGGACAAATTGAACAGGCCATTCGTAAACAAATGACAGATATTTTAGAGCCTAAAGGATTTGTTATTGATAATGTTCTAATGAAAAGTATTAATTTACCTAGTGGATTAGCAAGAACAATTGAAGAAAAACTACAAGCTGAGCAAGAAGCGCAAAGAATGGAGTTTGTAAAAGAAAGAGAGAAAAGAGATGCTGAAAGAAGAATCATTGAAGCCGAAGGAAAAAAAGAAATTGCACGCATACAAGCAGAAGGTGAAAGAAACGCATCAATTATTCAGGCAGAAGGTAGAAAGTCAATCATTGAGATTGAAGCGTTGGGTAAAGCAAATGCTATGAAAATTGAAGCAACAGCAGTAAAAATGGCAAATGATACCATCAATAAAACACTAACACCTACCATTTTAAAATTAAGACAAATTGAAGCTTTCCGTGCGCTATCAAACAGTAACAATTCAAAATTAATTTTAACGGATGGTAAAACACCATTCTTATCACTTCCAGATAATTTTTAAAAATGAAAACAGTACTCGTTTTTGGAATCGGAAAAGTGGGCACGCTCGTAGGCATTTTGCTGAAACAGCGTTTTGATGTTACCGGGTTTGATAAAAACATACCCGCCGAGCCTATTGGATTTGAATGTATCCAAGGAGATATTCATGATCAGGCACTTTTGGAAAAAACCATTCCAAAATTTGATGCAGTGGTGTCGTGTATGCCCTATAATTTAAATCTTTCAATTGCCCTTATTGCACATGCGCATGGCGTTCATTATTTTGACTTAACCGAAGATGTTCCTACAACGGATATGATCATGCAATTGTCAGAAACTGCAAAAGCAGTGATGGCGCCGCAGTGTGGACTGGCTCCCGGATTAATTGGAATTATAGGTGCCAACCTAGCTAATCGCTTTACTAAACTTCGCGACATAGAACTTCGTGTGGGTGCATTACCACGCTATCCCAATGGACTGCTGGCTTATTCCTTTACATGGTCGCCGGCCGGTGTAATTAACGAGTATATTAACGATGCGGAAGTGATTCATAACAGGGTTAGAAAAATGGTTCCTTCACTAGATGGAATCGAAAGTATTAATATTGAAGGAAGGGATTATGAGGCCTTTACTACCTCGGGTGGTTTGGGAACCATGTGCCGCACTTACGAAGGAAAAGTAGATACCTTAAATTATAAAACCATCCGATACCCAGGACATGCGCAGCTCATGCGTTTTCTTTTGTATGAATTAATTTTAAAAGAAAAGCGTGAACTGGTAGAAACCATTTTAACGGAGGCTAAACCTCCAGTAGCAGATGATGTAGTGCTGGTGTATGCTGTTGTTGAAGGATGGAAAGGTGAGGCTCTTGCCAGAGAAGAATACTACCGTTCATTCCATCCCATTGATATCAATGGAAAAAAGTGGAGAGCCATTTCATGGACTACGGCCGCATCAATAGCTGCCGTGGTGGAAATGGTAGCCGATAAAAAGTTGCCTCAAAAAGGTTTTATTAAGCAAGAAGAGATTGATTTTAATACCTTTATGGAAACAAAGAATGGACAATTATTTAAAGGATAATTTTAACCACATGAATAAGATTCAGGGAATTCAAATTGTCATGGACGCACTCATGGATAAGTACAGTGACCGCGTACCGGATGTGAAAAAAATTATTAATGCCATGATTGCAAAGGGTATCATTGGTAAAGCCGATGATATTGCCAATGATCATATTGCCTTTAGAACACTCGGTGTGCCGCAACTGGGCATTCAATCGCTAGAAAAAATATTTCTTCATTATGGTTATACCAAAAGGGAGCCCTTATATTTTGAATCTAAAAAATTAGATGCCTACTGGTATGCACCTCCAACGCCTAATTTACCGCGCATTTTTATTAGTGAGCTTAGGGTTCACGAATTGAGTGAGCAGGCGCAAGCGATTATTCATTCCTATACCAATGAAGTGGCGCATGATCCTATCAATGATTTAAATTTGGATGACCCTATTGCTGTTGGTGATTTTTTACACAAAGGATTGTGGAGATTACCAACCATCGAAGATTATCAAGCGCTACAAAACGAATCAGAGTATGCTTCTTGGGTAATTTATAACAGGTATTATTTGAATCATTATACCATTAGTTTGCATCACCTTCCAGAAGGGTATAATACCTGTGCTGCTTTCAATGAATTTTTAGAAGGCATTGGCATTATTTTAAATGATTCGGGCGGAAAAATAAAAATTAGTCCGGATGGGCTTCTTTGTCAAAGTTCTACAGTGGCTCAAATTATTGATGCGCCTTTTAATGATGGAAGAACTTTGCCCATTGCAGGAAGTTATGTAGAATTTGCGGAGCGAAGGGTGCTTCCGGAGTTTGCGCAACTAGACCCTAAATTATTAAAGCGCGAACATTTTCGTGAAGGATTTGAAGCAGGTAATGCAGATAAAATTTTTGAAAGTACGTTCAGTTCACAGATAAAAAAATAGATCATGATAAGCGGTGTGTTGCAGCAGCTAGGTATTCAGTCATTAAACCAAGGTATATCAACAGGTACAAACAATTGGCATGGCAATGGCGCTTTGCTCGAATCAAAGTCTCCTGTTGATGGCCACGTAATTGGTACGGTTCACCTAGGTGGTACACAAGATTATGAGAAGGTAGTTGACACTGCTCATCAGGCATTTTTAGTGTGGCGAAATTTACCTGCTCCCAAGCGTGGTGAAATTATTAGACAAATAGGTGATCGCCTTCGTTTGCATAAAGATGCATTGGGTAAACTCGTTTCTTATGAGATGGGTAAAAGTTTGCAAGAAGGATTAGGAGAGGTTCAGGAAATGATTGACATATGCGATTTTGCGGTAGGCCTTTCTAGACAATTATACGGTTTAACCATGCACTCCGAACGTCCCCTGCACCGGATGTATGAGCAATACCATCCACTTGGTGTGGTGGGCATTATTTCTGCCTTTAATTTTCCAGTGGCAG
>JACCDK010337280.1_pt1 | contig 11921 bp, 11 predicted proteins | sample 7445871 | NCBI WGS metagenome assembly JACCDK01 (sample SAMN15323436, study PRJNA562643) | freshwater metagenome | isolation source: river surface water | place: USA:Blue River Watershed | collected 2017-08-15
AGAAATAATCCTGCAATTGTTATAGCTACTATAAACCAGTAGCCACGCATTAACCATCTTTTCTTTTTCTCAGATTCGAAATCGAAAGATGTTTTTACTGCTTGAAATATATAATAGTCGAGTAGTAGTAAGACCCCTGTTACAACTAATAAACTTAATATTCGGCTTTCCATTTATTATCTAAATCTTAAATCATTATCTACATCGTAATCATCGTCTTCAGATAAGCTGCCACCGAATAGTGTGTTGAACATATCTTTAAATTCGTAACCGTTGTCTAGATAATTTTTGCTAATTAACGAATATTCTGCTAATGCATGAAGTGCCATTTCCATTAAAAATAGTTTAGTGTCTTCTTCAACTTTTGCAACTTTACTTGTTACTATTTTCTCTAAACCAGGTATAGATTTAAGTTTAGCTTTGTACTCTTTGTTATTTAAATTATCGACCATATCAAATTGGTTGCCTTCAGCGAACCATTCAATAATTTCTTGATACGGATTTTTCTCTTTTGCTTTCTTCGATTTTTCAGGGTCAGGTAAATAATCAACAATCATCGTTTTGATTGCTTTACCTAAAAGTATATGTGCAACTTTCGCCGGACCTTCTAATTCACCTTCATAAACTAATTCTATCTTACCTGTTATTGATGGTAATACTCCCAAGAAATCTGTGATACGTACTGATGTTTCTGCATCACCATTAATTAACATTCTTCGTTCTGCAGTACTTACTAAATTTTCGTAAGCGCTAATTGTTAAACGTGCTGAGACTCCACTCTTCTTATCTATATACTCACTTTGGCGAGCTTCAAATGCAATTTGCTCTATCAATATTTTCGCAATCTCATTTACCTTTACAGTTGATTTTTGTTGTTCATCAATATCAGCTTCTTGCTCTGTAATTGTTCTTGAGATCTCAATTGTCTTAGGATAATGTGTTAAAATTTGACTTTCAATTCTATCTTTTAATGGAGTAACAATACTTCCTCTATTAGTATAATCTTCAGGGTTCGCAGTAAATACAAATTGAATATCTAATGGTAATCTCAATTTGAATCCGCGTATTTGAATATCTTTCTCTTGAAGTATATTAAACAATGCTACTTGAATTCTAGCTTGTAAATCTGGCAATTCATTTATCACAAATATTTGACGATGTGAACGTGGAATTAATCCGTAATGTATTACTCGTTCATCTGCATATGATAATTTTTGTGAAGCAGCTTTGATAGGATCTATATCACCAATTAGATCGGCAACGGTAACATCCGGAGTAGCTAACTTCTCAGTATAACGTGCCGAGCGATGTAACCAAGCGATGGGTGTTTTATCTCCAAGTTCGTTTATGGTATTGACTCCATACCAAGAAATCGGATTGAAGGGATCATCGAATAATTCAGAACCTTCAATGTATGGTATGTACTCATCTAGTAATTCAACTAATGATCTTGCAATTCTAGTCTTTGCTTGTCCGCGTAAACCCAATAATAAGATATTATGCTTCGATAAAATGGCTGTTTGTATTTCTGGTATTACGGTATCATCGAAACCAATTATACCTTCAAAACTTTTCTCTTTGCGTTTTAATCTTTGAATTAAATTATCTCTTAATTCATTTTTTATTGATTTTGATTGGTAACCTAATTTTTTTAATTCAGCAAATGTTTTTATAGCTGTAATATCTTTCATCTTTTTTTATTTAACAGTTTTTCTTCTATTCTTTACGTAATCTTCAAATACATATTCACCCAATCCGTTTAATGAACTGTAGAATGCGCGACCTCCATTTGTTTGTGTGAACAAACGCACGAATTGTTGTAAGTATGGGTCATTCGCAATCATGAATGTGGTGATAGGAATTTTTAATTTTTTGCATTGTGCGGCCATGTTTAAAGTCTTGTTTACTATCTTTCTATCAAGACCCACACTGTTCTTATAATATTTGGCACCTTCTTTTAAACACGACGGCTTACCATCGGTGATCATAAAAATTTGCTTGTTGTTTGTTTTTCTTCTGCGTAAAATATCTACAGCTAACTCTAGGCCTGCGCATGTATTGGTATGATATGGTCCGACTTGCAAATAAGGCAAATCTTTTACTTCAATAGGCCATGCATCATTACCAAATACAATTATATCTAATGTGTCTTTAGGGTACTTTACTTTTATTAATTCTGATAATGCCATGGCTACTTTCTTCGCTGGTGTAATTCTATCTTCACCATAAAGAATCATAGAGTGCGAGATGTCAATCATCAATACTGTTGATGCTTGCGTTTTATAATCCATCTCTTCAACTTCTAAATCTCGTTCTGTTAATTTGAAATCTGAGATACCATGATTGATTTGAGCATTATGAATTGATTGTGTGATATCGATTCTATCTAATGCATCACCAAATTCAAATTGTCTACGCTCTGCATTACGCTCATCACCCTGTCCAGAAAAATTTGATTGGTGTTGACCTCTAGAAGTTTTTTTAAGTTTCCCGAAAATTTCTTCTAAAGCTGATTGACGAATAGTTTGTTCTGATTTGGCTGTAATCTTAAATCCACCTGAATTATCATCATCTTTTAAGTATCCGTTTTTCTTTAGATCTTCAATAAAATCACCCATACCATATTCGTCGTTGGTGATTTTATATTTCTTATCTAATTCATTCATCCAGTCTAATGCTTCATTAGCATCACCTGAGGTATAATTTAAAAGTTCCATGAAAAGCTTTAAGAGCTCCTCAAAAGAACCTTTTGGTAAGTCATTTTTTGAAAATTTACTAAATAAAAAGCCGCGCATGTTGAGTAAACGTATTATATTGACTTAATGTTTTTTAATTCAGCCTTAAATATGAGAACAATACTTCTTATTAAGTTATTATTAGTGTTAAGTCACAGCATTTTTGCTCAAAATAATGATAAGTCAGAGATTTTGAGTGTTTTAGAAAATCAACGAATTGCCTGGAACAATGGTAACCTACAGCAATACATGATGGGTTATTGGCAATCTGACTCATTGTTGTTTGTGGGTAAACGCGGACCGCAATATGGTTGGCAGAAGACTTTTGATAATTATAAGAAATCTTACCCCGATAAATCGGCTATGGGGAAATTAACTTTTAACATCTTAAAAGTTGATGTATATACATCTGATTATGCTTTTGTTTTAGGTGAATGGATCTTAGATAGAGAGAAAGATCAACCACGCGGTTTTTTTACTTTACAGATGAAAAAGATAAATGGTCAATGGAAAGTTATTGCTGATCATTCTTCTTGATTTTATAAAGTCGCATAAAGATTCCTCTTTTTTCTTCTTCATAAATTAATTCGTACGATTGAATTTGATCAATTAACTCATCGGGGTAATTGAAAATATTTGACCAGGCAATGTATTCAGTATTATTCAAATGATACGATTGAAATTTAGATGTATCGCCATTTAATTCTAAAATTTCTCTGCTGTCTAAATTCGGAAATCCCGATGCTACATTATTGATTTTGATTTCTTGTTCATTTAAATGCTTAATCAAATTTACCCTTAACTCATAGTAGGGGAAATGCGCCGGTGTAGCATCCCAACCAACTGCAATCTTTGAAGGGTAGATGTAAATTGAACCAATGATGAATGAAATGAATAATAGATTTAATAAATATTTAAACGATGATCTATCTTGTATTAATCCGATACAAATCAATAAGCCCAATAAATAAATTGGCATGTAATACCTATGTCCTACAAGTCCGTCAGCAAATGAAGTATTCACTGTAAACACTATTATTAAACTTATAAATACACTGATTAATTTATAAGAAAATCTATCGAGTGTTTTAATGTATTTCAATAAGAAGAAAATTAATATCAACCAGAAAGTTATTCTGCCAAAATCAACCCAACGCCAAATCATAAGTGCAATATTCTTGACAATTTGCTCAAAGCCTACTTGTTGAAATGAACTTGCCCATGGTGAATTCGAATGAAAGCCTATCCATCCGACTAAATAATAATGTGCTAAAAGCCATGAGAAGTTTATTACTACAGCTGGCAGAAAAATATATATGAAAGTTTTTGTTTGACTGTGAAATATTTTTCTCTCGATTATTATTTGATAAATATAAAGTCCGAGGAATACCGCAAACAAAACCATCATACCTCTCATAGAAATAAAAGACATAGGTATTAATGCGATACTTAATTTGATATTTCTTTTTTTGACGATGTAATAAATACTCAATAAAAAGAATGATACAAGTACAATATCAGGTGAAGTTAAACTTGCTTGCGCTAATAGTGTAGGTTCAAAAAATAATAATAAAGATATAGGTAACACCCATTTTTGGTCAACGAATAATTCAGTAAGCTTCGGTATGATGTATGCGAGTAATAATAAAAACGGTAGCATCAGCCAATGTGAAACAATTAGCGATTTTCCAAATATCATCCATCCAGCTGCTATATACATACCAAAAATTGGAGGATGGCCTGAGTCTAGTTCATTCGGTAACCAAAAACTTTCAAAATTATTTTCATAAAAGAAATGCGGATGTCTAGAGCCAAACTGAACCATGTCGCCAAAGAAAACATGATTTTGTGATAAAAAGCAAAGTATAATATACAATGCTGATAGTATGTAACTGACTCTAATAGATGACATTTAAAATATTTTTAATTTTTACAAATCCAGCCTCAATCAAATTTCGTTAGTTCCTTCAAATAACCAAAAACGAAAATGAAAACATTAATCTCAAAATTAACATTAGCAATAGTAGCTATCGCTTTTGTTTCAAATGTAAGTATTGCGCAAGATACTAAAATGGTTGGTGGTGCAGCAATGTACCCTACAAAAGATATTGTCGACAATGCAGTAAATTCAAAAGATCACACAACTTTAGTAGCGGCTGTAAAGGCAGCAGGATTAGTGGAGACATTGAAATCGGCAGGTCCGTTCACAGTATTCGCACCTACTAACGATGCATTCGCAAAATTACCTGCAGGTACAGTTGAGAACTTATTAAAGCCAGAGAATAAAGGCATGTTAACTAAAGTTTTAACTTACCATGTGGTAGCAGCTAAGATGGATGCAGCGGCACTTTCAAAAGCTATTAAAGCAGGTAAAGGTAAAGCTACATTAGCAACAGTTGCTGGTGGCAAATTAACTGCAAGCATGAAAGGTAAAGCAATTGTATTAACTGATGAAAATGGTGGTATGTCAACTGTGACTATATCAGATGTGTACCAAAAAAATGGGGTGATTCATGTAATCAACTCAGTGGTATTGCCTAAATAATAATTCATCATATTGACATCAAGAGGTAATAGATATATAAGCTATTATCTCTTTGTCATTTTATAAATTACAGGTTTGCTTGGTGATGCATCGGTCATCAACGAACTGATTCCAATATTCAAAAAGTATATGCCATCTTCAACTTCATCAGGCACATATATTAATTCAGTAATTGTCATATCTAATGCTGGTTCTACATGGTAGTTCCAAAAACTTTTGTGCGCCGCTAATGCACCTGCATCTTCTTCTCTATCAACTGATGGTAAGTCTATCAATAAATGTTTGTAACCCATCAACCTGATTTTCTCACAGAATTCAGCACTTAAATAACAAGGATTTTGTCCTGAGTAGTTTTTATTTTTTTTATCTATTGTATTCGGATGTGTGCGTATGATTAATGCCTCTACATCTGGCATTCTTGTTAATTGATTGATACTATCAAGTTCTATCACGTGATCAGTTTCTTTTTCTGTAGGAGTTAACGATATTACTTGCGCATAAAAATGAAATTTCTTCAAACAATCATTAATACAAATTCTCTCTTTGCTAATATGTCCGACACATTCAGTATGTGTTCCATTACCATGTGCATTGATAAATAAGTTTTCGCAATTCGCTGAACCTCCTTCTGCCACTGAGCCTACAAAAGAGCCAACACGTATGGGTTCAAACTTTGCCTCTGGTATATAGAATGCATTTACTCCATTATTCGGATGAATTGCAATTGATAAATCGATGCCTTTTGATAAGTCTATCGAGTACTCGTTGTAATCAAAGAAAGTTTTAATTATCATTTTTTAAAATAAATAAGTCTGATGCAATTTTGTCGGCCATTAATTTACCATTCTTTGTAGTCTTGCAATAATTATTTTCAATTTCTAATAGCTTATCATTTAGAAATGTGTTTAAATTATTTTTAAGATCAGATAAATTTTTTGATCCGAATTCACTCTCAAAATATTCAAATGAAATACCTTTGCTAGTTCTCAAAGATATCATAAGATATTCATTCATTCTATCTTCAATGCTTAATATTTCAGTCGTTGCAGGTAATTCATCTTTGAAAAGTTGTTCTATATACTGATGATTATTAGCAACGTTCCAAGCTCTTGTCGTTTTGTTAAATGAATGAGCTGAGGGTCCAACGCCCAAGTATTTCTTGCCCTCCCAATATGAAGAATTATGTCGAGAGTGGTAAGATTCTTTACAGAAGTTTGAAATTTCATAATGCAAGAAATTATTACTTGCCATTTCTTCCATTAAAATTTCAAATTGTTCAGCCGCTTGTTCTTCATCGAGTGGCTTGACCTTCCCTTTAGAAATCCAATTACCCAAAGCAGTACCATGTTCAACCGTTAATGCATAAGAAGAGATATGTTTGATCTCCAGCTCAAAGGCTTTATGGATATTTTCTTTCCACTCTTTGTTGCTTAATGAGGGAGTGCCGTAAATTAAATCTATGCTTATATTATCAATACCAATATCTTGTGAACGCTTTATACAATCAATCGCTTGATTAGAATTATGTGCTCTGTTCATCCATTCTAAATCTTTATTAAAAAAAGATTGAACACCAATGCTTAATCTGTTTATACCTATTTGTTGTATACCTTTTATATATTCAGTATTTAGGTCATCAGGGTTGGCTTCTAAGGTTATCTCCGGATGATTCGTGACATAAAAATCATCTTGTATTTGATGAATAATTTTTTCTAGTTCTTTAGGCTCTAGTAAAGATGGAGTACCACCTCCAAAGTATATAGTTTCAATATTTTCATCCCCTAAATAATCTTTTCTAATTTTCAATTCACGCAATAAAGCTTCAACCATAGCGTCTTTATGTTTCAGCGTTGTGCTAAAATGAAAATCACAATAATGACATGCTTGTTTGCAAAATGGAATATGTATATAGATACCTGCCATGCCTCTAAGTTCTAAAAATTAAGTAATTTTAAGGCAATGTTGAAGAGATTAGTTGCAATATTTACGGTTTTGACCATGTTTAAGGCTGTGTCTGCTCAAGACTCACTCAGCAAACATTCAGTTATAAATGATTCAATTCTCTCACTAAATAATTACGTCTGGCAAAATTTAGATTATGATAGCAATTATATAGCTGTTGCAAATCGAACTAAAATAACTTTAACTGATTATAGATCTAAAAAAATCTTTAGAGAGGATTTTGAAAATCAATTTGAAACGATACTAAAATATTTAGAGAATAATGGTTATCCGTTTGCTGAAATTTATTTTAGTAATGTATCTATAATTGATAAAAATGTTAGTGCTAAATTAAATTTAAATTTAAATGATTTGATTTTCATTGATAGTGTAAGGGTAATCTCCAATAATGCCATTATTCCATATTTTATTACTTCTTATACAGAAGTAAAACCTGGTGATATATATAGAGAGAATTATATAAGTGAAATAAATAATAAGATAAATTCTTTAGGATTTTTAAAAACAAAATATCAAACACAGGTATATTTTGTAAATAAAAAAGCTGAAGTTGTAATTTACCCTGAAAAGATAAATGCTAATAGATTCGATGGATTGATTGGTATTCAGCCAAATTCTTTGAATAATAAAACGAGTCTAGTCGGACAAGCACAGTTGTATTTAGTAAACACACTAAAGAGAGCAGAGCGTTTTAATTTTGATTTTAGAGCACAACCTAATTTGACACGTGATTTAAAAATTAATTTTTCATATCCGTACATTTTCAATTTGCCATTTGGTGTAGATCTAGATTTTAACTTTAGAAGACAAGACTCAAGCTTCTCGATTTATAGTCCTGAAGTTGGTATATCATACTTATTCAAAGCGCAGAATTCAATAAAATTTATTTATAGAATTGAAAACAGTAATCTGCTTTCTACACAAAGATTTCGAAATGCAACTGAATTGCCAGATGTTTTAGATGTCAATAAATTCTATTATGGATTAAATTTCAATCTTGAAAAGTTGGATTATAGAGTAAATCCGAAATCAGGACAAAGATTGGCTTTGCAGGTTATGTTCGGACAAAGAACAATACAGAAAAATAGTGTATTTGCAGATAGTTTATTCAATAATATTGATTTAAAGAGCAATCAAGTTCAACTTTCGTTTTCTGCACAAAAGTTTATCAATGTATTTAAAAGAAATGTATTAATGTTAGGTTTAAAATCTTCATTACTTGAAACGGGGAACGTGTTGTTCAATGAATTATATAGAATTGGGGGTATAAACGACATTAGAGGTTTTGATGAACAATCATTATTTAGTTCAGCATTTATAATAGGTACTTTAGAGTACAGATACCAATTAGACAAACACTCATTTCTCAGAATGTTTTATGATTGGGCATATTTAGAAAATAAATTAACTAATATTGATGCAAAAGCATCGGGCATAGGTGCAGGTATGCAAATACAAACAAATGCAGGTATGTTACAACTAAGTTATGCATTAGGAAAAATTGACAATAATTTATTTTCTTTTCAAAACGGGAAAATACATTTTGGAATCATTAATTATTTTTAAATTTTTGCAGAATGTTAAGAGCTGTACATTTTTCATTGTTGTTTGTTTTATTATTTCAAGTATTTAGTGCTAATGCTACTAATATTGATACAACAAATAGCTATGCAAATTCTGATTCTATAAAACCATTGAAGAAATATTTTTTTGATAATGATAGTATATGTTATGCTATAATAGACAGTATAATGATTGTTAGAAGTACTATCATAGAAGACTCAGTAATGTCAAAATATGTATCAGACTCATATAATTGGAAGGAACCGAGGCTAATTACTGCAGAGTCTACACATTTCAATAAGATAGAGATTAGAAAACAACCATCCATATGGATATTTTATATTCTACTTTTAATTGTAATATACTTCACATTCATTAGAAACATTTTTTATAAAAGTTTACCAGTAATCTTTCAAGCATATTGGAATGATAGATCAATAAATCAATTTACAAGAGACGATAATTTTTTCAAGAGCAGAAACTCGATTTTCTACTTTGTATTGTTCAGCATGGTTTATGCTACAATAGCTTATTTTATTTTCGAGTACTTTGGTTATTCAATGCCGCGCAAAGGCCTGGAGTTATATTATTTAATCATTACGGTTTTAGCAATTTTTTATACAGCGAAATATTCATTAATGAAATTAATCGGATATATATTTTCGGTTCAGCGATTGATTTCAGGCTATTTAGCTATAATTTCTGTATCAAATCTAGTTTTCTCAGTACTTTCAATACCTTTTTTAATATTCTTTAATTATGTTGATAGTGATTATAAGATATATGTGCTATCTATCATTTTGATTGCGTTTATATTCAATACAGTGTACAAATACCTTAGAACAGGGGCTTTTTTAAAGAATAACTTCCAGTTTCCTATATTTTATTTATTTCTGTATCTTTGCGCTTTCGAAATAATGCCTTTATTAATCATATATAAAGTATTTGTAGCATAATTTTTGTTGGGGGTAATAAACATAAGGAAGCATGGATAAGAAATTGAAGGTAAAAAGCATTCTAGTGACTCAGCCAAAACCTGATTCAGATAAGTCGCCTTTTTACGATTTAGCTAAGAAATACAATTTAAAGATCGATTTCAGACCTTTTATACACGTTGAGGGAATACCTGCGAAAGAGTTTCGTAAAGAAAAACTAAGTCCTTTAGATTTTACAGCTGTAATTTTCACCAGTAGAAATTCAATAGATCATTATTTCAGAATATGCGAGGAGTTAAGAATTGAGGTTCCAGCTGAGATGAAATACTATTGTATTACTGAAGCTGTTGCGTTATACATGCAGAAGTACGTACAATATAGGAAACGTAAGGTTTTCATTGGTAAACAGACTACTGCAGATCTTATTGAATTATTAAAAAAGCATAAAGAAGAAAAGTACTTTTACCCATGTACTGATGTGTTTACAGATGATATACCAGCATTTTTAAAGTCAAATGGTTATCATTATTCTGAAGCAATTATTTATAGAACAGTTTGTAGTGATTTGTCTGATTTAGCTGAAGTAAATTACGACATGATTGCGTTTTTTAGTCCATCAGGTATCAAATCTCTATTCAAAAATTTCCCTGACTTCAAACAAAACAATACTAGAATCGCCACATTTGGTCCGACGACAGCTAAGGCTGTTATAGACGCTGGACTTAACATTGACGTACAAGCGCCTAGTCCTCAGGCACCTTCAATGACCATGGCAATTGAAGAATACGTTAAGACAGCCAATAAATAATAGATATTGGTACTGATTTTGCAGTTAAAATTGGAGCCAAAAAATATTTAATTAAAGGTTTAAAAATTTGCATCTATACAATAATATGCTATTTTTGGAATCCTTTGGTTTGTTAATGGTTGATATTTTAGACTTAATGAAGAAAAATTTTCGTAACATTTACCTATTAATAGTATTATTTATTTTATTAGGTTATAAATCTTATGCACAGCAAGATGCTCAGTACTCTCATTATATGTTTAATGGGTTTGTATTTAATCCAGCATTAGCAGGTAGCAAAGAATCTTTGAGTGCTTTGGGCTTATTTAGAACACAGTTCGTTGGTGTAGACGGAGGTCCGCAAACCACAACAATTTCTGCACATATGCCTGTCAATAAAATCAGTAGTGGTGTTGGATTACATATCATCAATGATAAAATTGGTATAGCTAATTCAAACTTAAACTTCATGGCATCGTACGCATACAAGTATCAGTTGGCAAATGGAATTTTAGCTGGTGGTATTAGTATTGGTATGATTCAAAGAACTGTTGATGGTACTAAATTAACACCAAACGAAACAGGTGATAATGCGATACCAGTAGGAAGTGTAAATGTTATTAAACCAGATATCAATATTGGTGTTGTTTACAATACAGAATTGTACTATGTAGGTTTGTCTGCAACACATTTAAATAGACCTAATCTAGATTTTGTGGGTAGTGGAAATACTGATTATAGAAACACTATACATACAAATTTAGTTGCAGGTTATAACTGGAATATCAATCCGACAATCGACATTAAACCATCTGTTATTATAAAATATGCAACTTCGGTATCATTTGATGTGAATGCAATGGCATTTATTAATCAGAAATATTGGGGAGGATTGTCATATCGTTTAAATGATGCTATTATTGGAATTGTAGGATTTAACGTTACTCCACAGATCAAATTTAGCTATGCATACGATTATACGTTGTCTAATTTGAATAATGCGAGTACTGGTTCACATGAGGTTATTTTGGGTTATGATGTGGTCTTTAAGAAGAAAGTTAGGCCAGATATAATCATAAAAACGCCTAGATTCTTATAATTAAGGGTCTATTTATACCAAAAACCTATTTGTATCGTTTACACAAATCAACACTATTTAGAATTTTTTTTTAAGAATCGAGTATAAATAAGAAAAAATTATTCACATTCGTTCTTTTAAATTTAGCATTTTATACTAAATTTGTAGATACGGCTTAGTTTAATAATATATATAAAAGCAAAATTTTAGTAACGCTTACTATGAAAAAAATCGCCTTGTTCTGTTTAGCAGGACTAACTGCTGTAGTTAGCAGTTGTGGTTTAAACTCGGGAAATGGTGAACTTATTGGTTCACA
>JACCDK012126372.1_pt1 | contig 11921 bp, 11 predicted proteins | sample 7445871 | NCBI WGS metagenome assembly JACCDK01 (sample SAMN15323436, study PRJNA562643) | freshwater metagenome | isolation source: river surface water | place: USA:Blue River Watershed | collected 2017-08-15
CGATGATTTCGATTGCGTCCTTAATATCTTTCTTTGCCATAAGACTACAAAATTATAAAATCTCTTTTATTTATATCAATTTTTGCAGAAACTTTTACTTTATTTTTTTTCAAAATTAGTAAATTGACTTTTTATCTTACTTTTTAAGGAAAAAATCAGATGGAGTTTAATCAATCACAGGTTTGGGAACGAGTGAAATCAAATAAAGAGGTTGTTTATGATCTCTGTGTGATTGGTGGTGGTGCCTCAGGTACCGGAATTGCTCTAGATGCTGCTTTACGCGGATATAAAGTCTTGTTAATAGAAAAAGGGGACTTTGCTTCTCAAACATCTTCGAAATCAACCAAATTAATTCATGGAGGCGTTCGATACCTTGAACAGGCTGTTAAAAAATTAGATTGGCAACAGTTTCATATGGTGTATAAGGCTTTGCATGAACGCAAAGCCATGATAGCAAATGCTCCGCATTTGGCTCATATGCTAGGAATTCTTACTCCCTGCTATTCCCTTTTTGATAAAATGTATTATCGAATTGGCATGTGGTTATATGATAAGATTGCAGGGGCAACTAATTTAAAAGATTCTTCAAGTGTTTCTAAAAAGCATTTAAAGGATATCATTCCAACACTTCAAACGGAAGGAATGGTTGGGGGGATTTTATACTATGATGGACAATTTAATGATGCTCGTTATGCTTTGTCCTTGGCAAAGGCTGCAGCAAGAAATGGTGCAGATGTGTTGAATTATGTTGCGTGGAAGGATTTCGTCTTAAGTCCTAAAAGTCTAAAGATAAAAAAAGTAATCATTGAAAATACGTTAAATGGAGAAACGCTCGAAATAGCCGTAAAATCGGTTGCTAATGCAGCAGGTCCTTTTGCAGATACTATCCGAAAAGCTGCAAATCCCAAATTACATCATCGACTTAAAGTAAGTAGGGGTGCACATATAGTTTTACCGAAATCTTTTTGGCCTAATGAAACGGCATTGCTTATTCCTAAAACAGATGATGGTCGAGTTGTTTTTGTGATACCATGGAGAGATTATATTTTGGTTGGGACAACAGATGAACCAGATGTGCTACAAGAAAACCCTCAAATTTTAGCAGAAGAAAAACAATATCTACTTGATTATTTTAATCGTTTTTCTAATAAAAAAGCTGAATTAGAGGATATTTCCGGAGTATTTACAGGACAGCGACCATTGATTGAAGCAGTAATAAATGAGACAATGCCTGAAGATACCAAATCAATTGTTCGCGACCATGTAGTTGAGGTCGATTCGCGTAGTAAATTGGTAAGTATCCTAGGAGGAAAATGGACTACTTATCGGGTAATGGCAAAAGATACCATAGACTTGGTAGAGTCTGAAGTCTTTGTTATTTCACGTAAAAAATGTGTAACGAAAGATTATTCATTGTTTACTGGAGTAACTTTTGATAAAACTTCATATCTTCAACAATGTGAGCAGTCTAATTTGTCTGATGCGTCGAAAGCCCATCTAGAAGAGGTTTATGGCCCAGAAAAAGGAGAAGTGCTGAATTTTTTATTGAAGGAAAAGAATGGTACAGATATATTGCTTGAAGGTTTACCGTACATGAAAGGTGAGATAGCCTACCTTCAACAATATGAAATGGCAAGCAATATCAACGATATTTTGGATCGAAGATGGGGACTTAGTTTAAGGGATAAAGAACTTTCAGAACAAATAAAAAAGGTGGTTCATTTTTGAACCACCTTTTATGTTAATATTCGTCTTCGTTAAAAAAGAAGTCATCCTTGGTCGGATAATCAGGCCAAATTTCTTCAATACTTTCAAAAGGTTGACCATCGTCTTCTAACTCTTGTAAGTTTTCCACCACTTCTAGCGGAGAACCCGTACGAATAGCAAAGTCAATTAATTCGTCCTTGGTAGCAGGCCAAGGGGCATCTTCTAAATAGGATGCAAGTTCTAATGTCCAGTACATAATTTATTTCTCTTAATTTTCGTGCAAAAGTAAAAATAAAAATAGTTTATAAAAGTTTTATTCCTAAATTTTCTTAAAATATTTCATAATATTATCTTTTCATTAAAATTTTGATATGATTAAGCATGTTGCTAAAGTAGAAATTTGTACCTATTCTCTGCAATCTGTTCAAGTTGCTGAACGAGCTGGAGCTCACCGTGTTGAGTTATGTTCTTCTCCTTGGGACGGGGGAACTACTCCCTCGGGTGGCATGGTAAAGGCTGCTATTGAACAAACATCTATTGAAATTCATGCTATGTTGCGACCAAGGGGAGGCGATTTTTGTTATAGTTCAATCGAAAAAGATACCATTAAATATGAACTAGATAATTTATTAACTGCAGGTGTTCATGGAATTGTATTTGGTGCCCTTTTGCCAAATGGAGATCCTGATGTTGCTATTTTAGAAGAGATTAAAAAAATGGCAGGGAATGTGTCTATTACCTGTCATCGAGCAATTGATGTTGCTCGTGATTCAGTTGAAATGGTTCAAGTTTTGTCGGATATTGGGTTTACTCGTATTTTGACCTCTGGTGAAAAAAATAAGGCCATTGATGGACTTGATACTTTAGCAAAAATGGTTCAAAAAGCTAATGGAAAGATTGAAATCATGGCAGGTAGTGGAGTGAATTCACAAAACTGCCTTTCATTTTTACAAATAGGTTGCGATGCAGTACATTTAAGTGCTCGTAAATTTCACCACGGATTAATGGAATTCAAAAAACCAGGCATTTCAATGGGAGGCATTGACGGTGTTTCCGAATTTGATATATTTTACGCCGATGAGGAGGAAATAATGCAAGTATTAATGATAGTTAATAGTGGAAAGTTGAGAGTTGAAAGTTAATTTTTTTGCAATCTCAACTTTCAACTCTCAACTTTCAACTGAATTACAAAAGTGCTTCTTCCCACTCTTCCTGAGGAATCTTTGTGATGTCGTAAAGCGGAATTTTAAATCGCTGATACGTTGGAATTTTGAAATCATTCGATTCAAATCCTTCAGAGCGATAATTTTCAACCATTTTGCTGAAACGATTTTCATCACTATCGAAATAAGATCCAGCTGTGTTTTCTAAATCTCCTAAATCTACAGTTTGTCCTGCAGATAGATCCGTTGAACCTGTTTCATAGTGACTTGTATCTGTATGAAGGTATTCATCTAATGCATTTTGAGAATGTTCAAATGCAGCAGCGATTACAGTCAAGTATAAATCTTCACCAAGTGATTCATCTGTTGATACGCCAAATTTCACCATATCTGCCTGTGCACTTACACGTTGCATTAGAAAATCAACAATAGCAGTTTGTTCACTCATACGTAGCGAATGATCATTACTTGTTGAAACAGTTACAAGGATTCTTTTGGCTCCTTTAATATCTTGAGCGTTTAATAACGGTGATTCCAATGCTTCTTTAATTGCATCTAATGCTCTTTCTGGACCAGAACCAACGGCAGAACTCATCATCGCTTGTCCGGCTTTTTTCAAAACCTTTTTAACATCCATAAAGTCCGTATTGATTTCACCTGGTTTGGCAATTACATCTACTACCGATTTTACTGCTTTTGCTAATACGTCATCTGCTTTTGCAAAGGCTAATTTAACAGGTAAATCTTGATGAATCTTAGCCAATTTATCGTTCATTACGACTAAAACAGTATCGCAATGTTGCTTTAACTCTTCAATTCCGTTTAATGCATATTTAATCTTATCCTTTCCTTCCCAAGAATATGGAGCGGTCACAACGGCAACTGTTAATAATCCTCTATTGTTTGAAAGTTGAGCTACAACAGGTGCTGCTCCAGTACCGGTTCCTCCACCCATTCCTGCCGTGATAAATACCATTTCGGTATCATCTGTCAAAATACTTTCTAACTTGTCCTTACTTTGTTCCGCTGCTTTTCTTCCCACTTCCGGATCAGTACCTGCACCTAGTCCTTGTTCACCCAATTTAACTTTAGATTTAACTAAATTGGAAGCTAATGCTTGGGAATCTGTATTGCAAACAATTAAATCTGCACCTTTGATTTCCATGTTATACATGTGCTGAACAGCGTTTGAACCGCCACCACCGATACCAATAACTTTAATAATTGACTTAAATGCTGTTTCTGGAATAAATTCCATGTTGTGATCAAAAAAGGAAGGATTTTGAATACTCATGTGATATAAATATAAACAATTTTATAAAGTTACTAAATATTGACAAATTATTCATTGCCCCATCGCCACTCATTTCCAAGTTCTAATTCTCGGCGTAAATTTTGCTTAATGAAAAAGTCACGAGTTGCATAAAAATCTAATTTTTTCGCAGGAAATACAGGAACATTTGCAACGCCATATAATAACATTGCTGTATATTTTACTGTATTTTCCATCTCTTTCTTATTGACTAAATTAAATCCATCGCAATTGGCATGATAGCAATCCAATACACTTCGATCTAATTTTCCATTGGGTGAACCAGCTGGTATCCCTTCCATCAGAAATGATTGATTATCCGAATGCAAGCCTGCTGCATTACTAATTTGATTGCCAAATTCAGGATCGATTGCTTTTACTTTATTGCCAATTTCTTTAAATAAACTCAATAATTCTTCGCGACCACCTGCATTAAATCCATGAACATTATTAGTCATGTCAAGATTAATCATATAAACGATATCATCTATTTCACCTGTTTTCTTTGCTCGATCAATGTATGCCTTTGAACCTAATAATCCTTCTTCCTCTCCCATAAAGGCAACAAATTCAATTGTGCGTTTGCTCTTTAATCCCAATGCCTTAAATGTTCTGGCAATATCAATTACACTGAATGAACCAATTCCATTATCAATTGCGCCAGTTGCTAAATCCCATGAATCTAAGTGTCCTCCAATGACTATTTTTTCATGCTTTAATTTTTTATGTTCTCCTTTTAGGGTTGCGACTACATTTCTAGCCTTAATGGGTTGACTCACATTGTGCATTTCAATCAATGCCAAAAGGTTTGATTGCGCTTTTAACCAATTTCTAATCTCTATTCCACTTTCATATGAAACGCAAACAGCAGGGATAGAAATTAAATTACCTGTTACAGAGGCCGTACCAGTTAAGAGCACTTGGCCTTTTACCGTATTGGCAAAAATGACACCAATTGCTCCATATTTAATGGCTAAGGCAGTTTTTTCCGAGCGATGTAAATTTTTTTCCTCAGGCTTTGGATCAAGTAGCCCAATATTCATAAGTACAACTTTGCCTTTTACTTCGTCTTTAATTTTTTCAAAATTTTGATCTAAGCCATTGCCTGCATCAATTATTGAACCGTTGATTTTCGCCTCAACTGGAGTCAGTGCTAAGGAAACAACTGGAACATCTTTAATATTATCCGATTTTGGAGGGCCAATACTTAAAGTGACAGTATCTCTAGCCCAAGATTCTACTTGAAAACCTTGATATTTAGTGTCTCTAAAACCATATTTTTTAAACAAATTAAAGGCATGTTCTTCAGCTCGCTTTCCGTTAATACTTCCGGTTAAACGGTGTCCAAGTGTGGAACAAGCAGTCTCTAAGGTTGAATATGCTTTTGAATTGGTATCTACCTCTTCTTTGATTTTTTTGAAAACAGATTCGAGGCTTTCTTCTCCGATAAATGGTATAGGGTAAAAACTACTTAAAGTTGTAAATACGAAAAATAGAATTCCAAGTGGTAAAATTTTTTTCATAGAAATTGATTCGGTGGATTTTACCATTAAGTTATTAATTTTTTTTAAAGGGGACAATCATTCTGTTTAGAATTAAATTGTTTTAAAGTATTACACCAAAAATCTTTTTCCTTTGTTGGAATAGCTTTGTTTTGATAATAGGATTTAATTTTTGCGATGGCTGATTTTTGATCATTTAATTGTACATATTTTAATACTTCATAATAGATAAACCTGGTTGCAACTGACTTTGCTGGTATTCCCAATTTGATTAAACTTTTTTTCATTTTTTCTAATCGCTCAAAAGAATAATTTTTTGCATTTGGATTGTATAAACTATTCATTAATACGTTTTCCGCAGCATGGGTTATTTGGACGGAATCTGCATATAATTGATAGTTTTTTAAATGGCTAATGAAATGATCAAACAAAATATTTTCTTCATCTAGCATCATTTTTTGAATAATTTTAAATCCTAATTCAGATTCAAATTCAGTTGGATTCAATAGTTTTGTGATTTCATTAACAATCTTAATATTTTGATTGGTATCTAAGGTAAAACGAGTAAAAGTTCCAATTTCTAATAATTCAGATTTAGATAATTTTTCTTTAGTAAATTTCTTTAAAAGCGAAAGATGATTTTTTTCTTTTGATATAGATTTATTCAAAAGCGTTTTAATTCCTTCTATAGAGTTGAATTCTTCATCAGCTGAATCAAAATTCAATAGTTCTCCTTTAGGTCCAAAAACCAAAAATGTTGGAGTTGAATACACATAGATTTTTCTTTTCTTCAAAAAATCTTGATTTTCTTTTTTACTTAAATCCAATTGATAAGCATTGAAGTTTTTTTGAAGGTAAGTTTTTAAAGTAGAATCTTGAAAGGTTTCATTATAAGCCATACAATGCCCACATGTAGGTAAAAATGCCTCTAAAAAAATAGGTTTATTGGAATTAGTTTGTAGAAAAATATCCTCTATTTTAATTGGGATTTCTTTAAAAGAGGCATGTTGGGTTTGTCCATAAATGCCGGTACAAACAAGAATTAAAAAAAGAAATAATAGAAAGTTATTTTTCATTTAAATTAAATTTTGTCAAAAATACATTATCCTCCCCAATTTTCTCTATCCAAGTTTCTGTAGGTAATAGCTTCCGCTAAATGAATAGTGTCAATTGATTCCTTTTGATCTAAATCGGCAATTGTTCTGGCTACCTTTAAAATGCGTTCATAGGCTCTGCCTGACAATTGGAGTTTTTCCATTGCGAGTTTTATCATTTCTTGTCCACTTGCATTTAATTGACAAACTTTTTTTACTTGCTCAGCGGACATCATCGCATTATTGTGAACTTCTTTATTTTCTGTAAATCGATCGAATTGTATTTTTCGTGCATGTATTACTCTAGTTCGAATATGTTCACTTTTTTCATTTTGACTCACAGAAGATAATTCTTCAAATTTTACGGGTGTAATTTCTACATGTATATCAATTCGGTCTAGTAGAGGCCCTGAGATTCTATTTAAATATTTTTGAACAACTCCAGGAGCACAAACACATGCTTTTGTCGGATGATTAAAATATCCACACGGACAGGGGTTCATACTCGCAATCAGCATAAAATTAGAAGGAAATTCGACTGACCATTTTGCTCGAGAGATAAGGACTTTTCGGTCTTCAAGGGGTTGTCTAAGTACTTCCAATGTCATGCGGGAAAATTCGGGCAACTCATCTAAAAATAAAACGCCATTATGTGCTAATGAAATTTCGCCTGGTTGAGGGTTGCTACCACCACCAACAAGTGCTACTGTTGAGGTATTATGATGTGGATTTCTAAAAGGTCTTGTTGAAAGTAGGGATTTATGTTTACCTAATTTTCCCGCAACAGAATGAATCTTGGTTGTTTCAAGCGCTTCATATAATGTTAAAGGAGGTAAGATCGTAGGAATTCTTTTTGCAAGCATGGTTTTGCCAGCCCCTGGTGGGCCAATCAATATAATATTGTGCCCACCTGCAGCTGCAATTTCAAAAGCTCTTTTTGCTTTATCTTGTCCCTGCACATTAGAAAAGTCAATATCAAAATTAAATTTATGTTGGTTGAAAAATGTGGAGGAATCAATTTTTTCTGGGGCAATAGGATCTCTGCCCTTTAAAAATTGTATGGCTTCTTTGAGTGTTTGGATTCCGTACACTTCTATACCATCGACCACGGCAGCTTCTGCAGCATTTTCTTTCGGCAATATTAATTTTAATATACCTTTTCGTTTTGCCTCAATTGCCATGGGTAAGGCGCCTTTTATGGGTCTTAACAAACCATCGAGTGAAAGTTCGCCCATGATGACAAATTCCTCAATTATTGGAATGTAAATTTGATCTGAGGCATGTAAAATAGAAAGGGCAATTGGTAAATCATAAGAGGAGCCTTCTTTTCTAACATCTGCTGGGGCAAGATTAATGACAACCTTTTTTCTTGGGAAAAAGTATCCAAAATGCTTGATGGCAGATTCAACCCGTTGAATGGATTCTTTAATCGTAGAATCTGGCAAACCTACAAGGTAACATTTTGTTCCTTGAGTCACATTAATTTCGATGGTTATTAAAGAAGCTGTAACTCCGAATACGGCGCTTCCAAAAGTTTTTGCTAACACAATTTTTAGTGGTTTATGTTAACAAAGTAACCCAAAAGGTCGGTTATATTGAATAAGTTAATTGGACTTTTTCTGAATTTATCATTAAGTTGGATTTAATTCCCATCAGTACTGGTTGGTTGTTTGGAATATGTCCACTTGGAAAATCAAATGCAATGGGATAAGAATAATCTGCTGTATGTTCTAATATTAACTCATTGGCATTTTTTCCAATTTCCAAAGGTGCTTCCTCACAATCCGTGAATCCACCTACAATCAAACCCGATAGGTTTGAAAGAGCGCCAGCTCTTTTCAATTGTAACAACATCCGATCTACATGATATAGCCTTTCACCTACTTCTTCTAATAGTAAGATTTTGCCTTTTAAGTCTGGAAAACTAGATGTACCAATTAAATGTACAATTAATGATAGGTTCCCACCAATAATTTCTCCTGAGCAGATTCCTTGACGATTGAGTTGATTGGGTGAAGTTTGAATGGCTAATTGACCCTTAAATAATAAAGCGTGTAGATTTTCTAAAGCAGCCTCTCCTGCAATTTGTAGAAAATTGTGTGGCATAGGACCATGAATGGTTGGAAATCCCATATTTTTTACATGTAGAAGTAATGCCGTAATATCCGAAAAACCGATAATCCATTTTGGTTGTTGTTTAAAAATAGCAAAATCTAAAGAGTCGATAATTCTACTACATCCATAACCACCTCTAATAGGAAAGATTGCCTTAATTGAAGGATCGTCTAAAGCCCATTGCAAATCCTGAAGTCTTTGCTCGTCTGTTCCTGCCAAACCAAAATGCTTTTCAAGGTGATTTGGAGCAAATACTACATCTAAGCCCCAATCGACTAAAACCTGAACCCCAAGCATCCAATCGGAAGACTTTGGAGGGGAAGCGGGGGCAAGGATGGCAACTTTGTCACCTTTAGAAAGCAGCGGAATTTTTTGCATGAATTATAAAAAAATAATCTCTTTGATAATTTCTTGATTAGCGGATTTATTGATGAGTTCGATTAATTTATGTTTGGTTAAAAGAAGTTCTTTTTTGAGAGGTGCTGAGGTTATTTTTAAAAAAAGTTTTTCTTTTTTCACGTAAACATCGCTTGTTCGTGAGGAGATGGGTTTGCCCACAATTTGTTCCCAATTGGCTGTTACATACGTTTCTTGAAATTTGTTTTGCAATTGGTATACTTTCAAAAGAGAATCGATGGCTTCCTTGAGGCTTTGGCTATCACTTTTTCTGGAGTTAGCTGAAACAGTTTTTGGTTTAAAAGGAGAATCCATTTTTTTAAATTTGAATCAAAGTTATCAATTTTATGAAAAAATTGAACCGTTTAAGTTGACTAAGTAAATTTTTTTTAATTTTTTTTCAATTTTTTTATTCTCAAAAAAGTACCCTGAATTTAGAGGATTTTTGGAGAAAATATCAAGATAGTACAATGATTGAAAATTTAGAAGAAAAAATTTCACTGCAACATTATTGTCACGTAATAAAATTTAAATTAGAATTGTATACTTTTGTTAGCTGTCAGGTATCCGAGAGAAGTCTAAACTATGAAAACTACTACTTGAAGAATTTGACAAAAAGTTTTGTTTAACAAATAATTCTTTAACCCCAAATTACCAAACTAATGAGTACACAACAACCAAAACCAGCTGCAGCTAAGCCAGCTTCAGCTCCACAGAAAAAATCAGGCGGAATTCCTGCAGGATTTGTTCTAGTAATTTTATTCGTTATTGCAATTTGTATTTACCTTTTCGTAATGGGAGATGGTTCTCACTTTGAAGGTGGATCAAATGAAGGTCATCCACTTCCTGGCGATTACTTCGGTATCGTTTACAAAGGTGGTGTGATTGTACCCGTGTTAATGACATGTTTTTTAACTGCTTTAACTTTTTCAATCGAGCGTTTATTTACAATCGGTAAAGCTAAGGGAACAGGAGATGTGAACGCATTCGTTCGCAACATTCAAGCAGCTTTAGACAAGGATGATGTAGATGCTGCAATCAAAGCTTGTGAGAAGCAAAAAGGTTCAGTAGGTAATGTTACATTATCTGCAGTTAAGAAATATAAGCAATTATCTACAGACGGTTCTTTAGATAAGGAGCAGAAATTAGCTGCATTGAGCAAAGAAGTTGAAGAAGCTACTTCATTAGAATTGCCAATGTTAGAGAAAAACTTAACAATCATTGCAACTTTAGCATCGGTTTCAACCCTTATCGGTTTATTAGGAACTGTAATCGGTATGATCAAGGCCTTCTCTGCGTTAGGTAACTCAGGTGGTTCTACTGATTCAACTGCTTTAGCAAACGGTATCTCTGAGGCTCTTGTAAATACAGCTTTAGGTATTGGTTCATCAGCAGTATGTATCATTGCATACAACTTATTTACTTCTAAAATTGATGAGTTAACTTATAGTATTGATGAAATTGGTTTAAGTGTAAACCAAAACTATTCATCACATCATAATTAATTGTTGAACATTTGATAGAAATAATCTGTCGAATGACTAATTTTTCACATTTCAAAATTAATTATTATGCCAAAAGTTAAAGCCAAAAGACAAAGTGTTTCACTTGACATGACGGCGATGTGCGACGTTGCATTCTTACTTTTGACGTTCTTTATGCTAACAGCAAAGTTTCGTCCAGAAGAGGCAGTAACAGTTGTACCTCCAAGTTCAATTTCAGAGAAACCCTTGAATACAAAAGATGGAGTTTTAACCATCAGTGTATCTCAAAATGGAGGCGTTTATTTGGCAACTGATGATATCATGGCAAGAGAATTCATGTTAGAGCGTATGGCCAACAAGTATGGTGTAGCTTTAACAGAAGAGATGAAAGCTAACTTCCTTAAATCGGAAGTAGTGGGTTTCCCAGCTGGAGCCATGCGTCAGGTGTTAAATGAAAAACCTTCTGATGCGAAAAGTAAAGGATTTTTAAAAGGTATACCTATCGATTCAGCCAATAACGAATTATCGTACTGGGTTGGATATGCTAAGTTGTCGAATCCTGCTTTTAAGATTGCTATCAAAGGAGATCAAAATTCTGATTATAAAGTGTTCAGTGATATCATTGGAACTTTACAAGCACAGAATATTAATATCTTCCAATTGGTAACTTCTCCTGAGAATAGACCAAAATAAGTAACGTTTTAATAAGAGAAAAAAATGGCAGAAATAGATAGCTCCGGTGGGGGTAAGAAAGGCGGGAAGAAACGTAGTAAGAAAATGTCGACCAAAATCGACATGACACCAATGGTGGACTTAGGTTTCTTGTTGATCACTTTCTTTATGTTAACGACTACGTTAGCGAAACCCGTAACCATGCAGTTGAATATGCCTGATAAAACGGATGATAATACCCAAACATCACCTGTTAAGATGTCTGAAACAGTAACAATCTGTCCAGATGAAAATAAGGTGTACTATTATCAGGGTATTCCAAGTGAATCAGCTACTGTATTGAAAGTGACTGATTATTCTGATACTGGAATTCGTAAAGTTATTGCGGATATGAAAGCCAAAATCGGAAATAATTTCACAATCGTAATGAAACCTACAAAGAAATCGAAGTATCGTAACGTTGTAGATTTAATTGA
>JACCDK011275289.1_pt1 | contig 11917 bp, 6 predicted proteins | sample 7445871 | NCBI WGS metagenome assembly JACCDK01 (sample SAMN15323436, study PRJNA562643) | freshwater metagenome | isolation source: river surface water | place: USA:Blue River Watershed | collected 2017-08-15
GATTTTTTCCGCAAACAATTTCTCTTCTGCAGTGTAATGGATGCCTCCCACTTTTTCCAAATGCTTTTGCATCATCTTCGCCAATATTTCATTCGGCAATGTATTGTACAATCCTGTCATCACTTCATGGCTCACCGTGGTTCCTGTTCCCAATGCAGCTGCATCTGCAGTATTCATGAGTCTCGTCCAAATTTTTTTGAGTCCATCGATGGTTGGTGTTCGGATTGTGTATTCTACCTCTGCAAAATCAGGAACGATGTTGGAAGTAACCCCTCCCTTTTTGATCACATAATGAATCCTGGTCTCCTGGGGAACATGCTCTCGCATCATGTTTACCATAAAGTTCATCGCCTCCACTCCATCAAGCGCTGATCGTCCCTTGTCGGGTGCAGCCGCTGCATGGGCAGCCAATCCATTGAATCTGAAGAGGGCCACTTTATACGCCAATGTGGAAGAGGGACTCGCACTGTTGTGATCTCCGGGGTGCCAATGCAATACAGCATCGACATCATTGAATAGTCCGGCACGGACCAAATAAGTTTTTCCTCCACCAGCACCCTCTTCAGCAGGTGTACCATAGAGACGAATGGTTCCGTTGATTTTATTTTCACGCATCCAGTTCTTCACAGCAATGGCCGCTGCAATGGAACCAGTTCCAAATAGATTATGTCCGCAGCCATGCCCATACCCCCCATTGACAAGCGGCTTCCTGTCTGCGACTGGTTCCTGAGACAAACCCGGCAATGCATCCATTTCAGCCAATATGCCAATGACCGGTTTGCCGGAACCATAGGAGGCAACAAACGCAGTTGGAATTTCTGCAACCCCTTTTTGTATGGTGAATCCTGCAGCACTCAATTCCTGCTGCATCAATGATGTTGTCTTTTCTTCCTGGTATCCTGGTTCAGCCCATTTCCAGATGGTTGCAGCCATGGAATCGTATTTGGCTTTCTGAGCATCCAGGTAATTCAAAATCCCTTTTGATGGATCTTGAGAAAATCCCTTGCAAAAAAACATGGAAGCCAGCATTGAAAAGAAAAAAGGTCTCATTTGAATAAATTGAGACCTAATTTAAAGAGATTTTACTGACTTTAAAACTTCCTCAGAGGTTGGACAAGCTTTCCTGCAACAATCTGATCTTTTCCATGGCATCAGACTGTTTTTTCTTCTCCATATCCACCACTTCAGGCTTGGCATTTTGCACAAATTTTTCATTGGAGAGTTTCTTTTCAACAGAAGCAAGAAATCCTTTGTAATAATTCAACTCGTCCTCTAATTGTTTTCTTTGTGCCGAAGTATCAATGACCTGATTCGAAGTGATGAAAAACTTATCTCCGCCAATAACCAATTGTATAGAACCTGCTACTGCCTCACCGGTAAACTCAAAAGTTGCGGCATTGACTTGCTTGCAAAGCAATTCTTTGATGGCATTCCATTGATCATGCACTTTGGATTGGCAATGCAGTTGAATGGCCTCCTTGTTTTTGATGTTCGCCTTGATGCGTGCATCTCTGATGGCAGAAATTGCCTCTTTCAATTGTTCGCCACTTTGCAGAATGGCTTGATTGATCTGTCTTGTTCTGTACGACTGATCGATTTGCTTCACACAAATATCAACCGACTGTTCCTTCAGCAAGTGATACATTTCCTCTGTTACGAAAGGCATAAATGGATGCAATCTCTCCAGCAGTATTTCAAAGAAAGAAACAGCTTTTTCAATGTGACGCTGATCCATTGGTTTTTCAAAACCTGGTTTGATCCATTCCAAATACCAACTGCAATAATCATCCCATATCAGCGAGTAGAGCGTTTTGAGTGCCTCACTCAATTTGAATTGATCCATCAGTTGATCTACCTCCTGCAATGCCTGATCCAAGCGTGCTTCAAACCATTCATGTGGCCAGTCGTTGGATAAAGTTGATTCGTCTGGAGTGAGATTTGATTTAGACTTTTCCTTCCAAAGCTGAATCAACTTAAGTGCATTCCAGATTTTGTTGATGAAATTTCTTCCCTGTTCATTGGATGCCTTATCCCACAACAAATCATTTCCGGCAGGTGATGCAATCAAAATACCAAAGCGAACGGCATCCGCTCCAATCTCATCGATCATCTCCAAAAGATCAGGTGAATTGCCCAACTGTTTCGACATTTTTCTTCCCAGGTTGTCACGAACGATCCCGGTAAAATAAACATCTTTGAATGGTTTCTCTCCTATGAACTCATATCCGGCCATGATCATGCGCGCAACCCAGAAAAAGATAATCTCAGGAGCTGTCACCAGTGTTTGTGTAGGGTAATAATATTTCACATCCTTGTTACCCGGATTGGAGAGTCCCTTGAAAACCTCAAAAGGCCAGAGCCAGGAAGAGAACCATGTATCTAAGCAATCTTCGTCTTGCTTTAAGGTTGGATTTTCAATTTTGAATTGATGAGTGAATTTTCTTTTGGCATCTTCTTCGTTCATTGCAACCACAAATCGTCCCTGGTCATCATACCATGCAGGTATCTGATGACCCCACCAAAGTTGACGGGATATACACCAATCCTTGATGTTTTCCATCCAATGACGGTAGAGATTTTTGAATTTAGCAGGATGAAAATCAATTTCACCATCATTGACAGCATTGAGTGCAGGTGCAGAAATTTTCTTCATGTCTACCCACCACTGCAAAGAGAGACGTGGTTCTACAACCACATCTGTTCTTTCTGAGAATCCCACCTGATGCGTATATTCTTCAATCTTATCTACATGTCCCTTTTGCTGAAGCATGTCGACAATTTCTTTTCTTGCTTCAAAGCGATCCTTTCCAACCAACAATTGTGCATCAGCGTTCAGTGTACCGTCTTCGTTTAAAATATCATACACCTCCAGTCCATGTTTGGAGCCGATCTGATAATCGTTCATGTCATGTGCCGGTGTAATTTTCAATGCTCCTGTTCCAAAATCCATTGTAACATATTCATCCCCGATGATGGGAATTCTTCTGTTGATCAGCGGTACCAAAGCATATGAACCAATCAGATGTTTGAATCGGTCATCATTGGGATGAACCGCTATGGCAGCATCTCCCAAAATAGTTTCGGGCCTGACGGTAGCAATGGTAATGGCGTGTTTTTCCAATGGCAGTGCAGAACCATCTGCATTGGCAAGTTGGTATTTGAGGTGATACAGCTTTCCTTGAACCTCTTTGAAAATCACTTCCTCGTCACTCAAAGCAGTTTTTGCACGGGGATCCCAATTGATCATTCTTTTGCCGCGATAGATGTATCCTTTTTCGTAGAGTGTATTGAAGACCTGGATCACTGATTTGTAATAATCAGCATCCATCGTGAAACTGGTCCTGTTCCAATCGAGCGAGCATCCTAGTTTTTTCAACTGCTGCAAGATGATACCACCGTATTTTTCTTTCCACTCCCATGCATACTTTAAAAACTCATCGCGGCTCAAACTTGCTTTTTGAATGCCTCTTTCTCTGAGCATCTGAACAACTTTTGCCTCTGTGGCGATGGATGCATGATCGGTACCTGGAACCCAGCAGGCATTTTTGCCCATCATCCTGGCACGACGAACCAGAATATCCTGAATGGTATTGTTGAGACAGTGTCCCATGTGCAAAATACCGGTTACGTTGGGAGGTGGGATAACGACCGTATAGGGCTCACGCTCATCGGGTGTGCTTTCAAAGTATTTTTTATCCAACCAGTGATGGTACCACTTGGCTTCAGCGGATTTGAAGTCAAAATTTTTGGACATCTCCATGTGCAGGCGTGATTTGGGGCGTAAAGGTAACAATAAAATCTTGGTCCTCAGAGGATTATCATCCACTTGAATGAGCTCCATCATTTTATTGTGTACTGTGAATTATGAAATTGGATTTTCAAAATAAATAAATGAAAATCAGATTCTTATATGAAGAAACCACAACAGCAAAACCGATATGGTGTTTGGATAGATAAAAAACAGGCTACCATCATCAAAGTCGGACCAGATGGCAAGAAAGATTATATCAAGGTTAAGTCGCATGTTCCCTTCATGGAAAGATTTCGAGGGGAGTCGACTGCTAAAACCGGACTCTTTGGCACCACCCTTTCGCGGGAGAAACAAATCCAAGGCAAACAGAACAATTCGGTTCATCATTTTATCAAAGAGGTAGTATCCAACCTTGATCATGCGAATGCCATTTTGATTCTCGGATCCGGAGATACCAGGTTTGAGTTGCAAAATGCCATTCACAAAAGCAAATCCATGAATGGCGTTTGGGTAGAGAACAGGGCGAGTGCAAAATTGCCCATCCGCTCCATAGAAACAGAAATGGAGAAGCATTTCAACCTGCATTTCAAATAATCATCAACAGAATCTCCTTCGAAAAATTTTAGTCACTAGTTTTGGACTTCTATTTCTCTGAAGGTGTATGCAATTGTAGATATTGAAACAACCGGCGGTAATGCGAGCACGGGCAGCATTACTGAAATTGCCATCGTTATAACCGATGGAAAGGAAATCATGCATGCATACAGCAGTCTTGTCAATCCACTTCAACCCATACCTCTTTTCATTGAAAAGCTTACCGGCATCTCTGATGAAATGGTGAAAAACGCACCTGTATTTGGACAAATTGCACAGGAAGTATTTGAACTGTTGCAGCACAAGACATTTGTAGCACACAATGTCAATTTTGATTTTTCTTTTGTTGCGCATCAATTGATGCAACACGGACTCACATTGCAGAGCAGAAAATTGTGCACCGTTCGACTCAGTCGAAAAATATTTCAAAACCTGCCCAGTTACAGCTTGGGCAACCTGTGTCGTTCACTTGGCATATCCATCAAACAAAGGCATCGCGCAATGGGCGATGCGCATGCAACTGCAATGTTGTTTCATCAGTTGTTGGAAAACGACAAGTACAGACATATCCAACAAATGTTAAAAAAAGGAAGCAAGGACGCTTATCTCCCTATCCATTTGAACAACGATGACTTGGATAAAATGCCGAATACACCCGGCATCTATTACTTCCATGATGGAAAAGGAAAGGTTGTGTATGTCGGCAAAGCCAAGCGATTGCAAAAAAGGGTTATCAGTCATTTTTCCAACAACTCAACCAGTAAGAGAAAGCAGGAACTGATCCGTCTTGTTCACAAGATCAGCTACAAAGAGTGTGGAAACGAGGTGATGATGAGTGTGATGGAGAGCTTAGAGATCAAGAAAATTTGGCCGCGTTTCAATCGCTCCCAAAAAAAATTTGAGCACAAGTTTGGGATCTGCAGTTATGTAGATCAAAGAGGCGTAATGAGATTGGGCATTGTCAAGAAAAAAAAGAGCATTATCACCCATCATACTTTTCCGTTGCAGGTCGATGGACTCAATATCATGAACAAACTTGCAAGGGCACACAGTCTTTGTCCCAAGATGTGTTTTCTGCAAGATGAAAAAATTGACTGTGTAGGCAAAGAAGAAAAATTCTGCGAAGGGATTTGTGATGAACAGGAAGATATTCATTCGTACAATCAGAAAGTCGCCCACGCCATTCATGCATTGAACGATTACAATCCATCCATGGCCATCTTTGGACAAGGAAGAAATGAAAAAGAATATTCCTGTGTGATGCTAGATAAAAATGATTTTCTGGCAGTTGGATTTGTCCCTCAACAAGCCATCCAATGGAAAAAAGATAAATTAAAAAGAAGTCTCGAGCCGGCAGCCATCAACGAATTCATCCGCTCTCTTGTGCTCTCAGCGGCTGAATCCAACCCTGACATGACAGTAGCATTTGACTAGGATTTTATCTCTTCAACAGTGGCCCCTATCCCTCTCTCTACAATGGCTTCACACATGGTTTTGAGCTCTTCGTAAGAACCCCTTTTTACATCTGTCTTTCCTTTGTAATGTATGAGAATAGCACATTGTTCAGCCTGTTCAGGCTCATGTTTGCACACCTCAATAAGGGTTTTAATCACCCAGTCGAATGTGTTGACATCATCGTTCCAAACAATGAGTGCATATCGTGCACTGTCGAGCACTTCTACTTCCAGTTCTTCCTGATACAGTGGATTGTTCAGTGGCATGGGTGATGGGTGGATGTGGAACATACTGGACTCGAACCAGTGACCCCTACTCTGTCAAAGTAATGCTCTAAACCAACTGAGCTAATGTTCCTTGGTGGCGCAAAGGTAATCATTCAATGAATGATTCAAAACAATGGCCATTTGAAAGATGATGTTAAATATATTTTTTTTCCATCTGCAGAGGATTTGCGGGCTGCTTCGATGATTTCCAGCACGTGCAGTGCGTGTTCAACATTTACCTTGGGATTGGTATTGTTTACCAGAGATTCTGCGACCTTGGTTGCTCCCTCCTGCCATTGATAACCTCCCGTTTCAACCTCATACAACTTCGCCTGGGTCTCCCATGAATCATCCAAATAAACACCATTGGTTTCCCAATCGTAACCAATCAAGCGCATGTTGGCCTTGTCGCCAAATATTTGAATTGAATGCAATTGTTGACCCTTCGCTTCATGTCCGTGTGGATCAAAATAATTGAATCCGCACATGATATGACTGATGATGCCCTTGCCATGGTCCAGCAACAGGTGTGCGTTGTCTTCAGCCTCTACTTTGACAGTTCCTCTGTTGTCGATTTCCCGGGTTGGATTGACGATGCTCGTCATTGCCATGATCGACTGAGCGGGTCCCAAGAGTGCAGTGAGCGTGGCAATATTATATACACCCAGATCAGGCATGCTTCCTCCTCCTTTTTCATAAAAAAAGGCAGACCATGTTGGTCCGGTGTGCCCATATTGCCCGTGTGCGCTGGCAACTCTTCCCAGTTTTCCCTCTTGGATCATCTTATTCATGAATGCGAATTGTGGAGAATTCACAACTGCCGGAGCGCCCCAAAGTTTAAGTTTTTTTGATTGGGCCAATGCGAGCAGCGCTTTCCCTTCAGCATATGTATTGGCCATGGGCTTTTCACTCCAAACATGTTTACCCGCTTGCAATGCTTTCTTATTGAGTTCTCCATGCACTTGCATGTCAGTCAATGTAACCATCATATCAAAAGCTACACCCTTCAGCAATGCATCGATGTTGTTGTATGTTTCCGCACTGAGATGATATTGCTTTTTTTGCTCCAAGGCTCTTTCGTATTTGATATCACACAATGCAACAATTTCAACCATTTTGGATGATTGGAGATGTGGAATATAGCGGTTGCTCACGCTGCCGCAACCGATGATCGCAATCTTTAATGTAGAAAGATGCTGCTCTTCGGCATGTACATGCAATGCATTCAGCAACATCGCTGCACTTGCAGCAGATGTATACTTTAAAAAATCTTTTCTGGTGAGGTTTTGGTCCATCTGGTATGGTTTTGAAATACAATTTACAAAACTGTATGTAGGGCTTGGAATTATTATGAAAAAACTTATATTTGCAGCCCCAAAGGGAGTTTAGCTCAGCTGGTTTAGAGCATCTGCCTTACAAGCAGAGGGTCGGCGGTTCGATCCCGTCAACTCCCACAAAAAAGGCCACTAGTCAGTGGCTTTTTTCATTTACCTCATCAACGTTACATACCCGACAATTTCTTTTCGGCCTGATTTTGGATACACGACATAATAATATGTACCGGCGGGCAAATCTACTCCATCCTTTTTCCCATCCCAAGGCTGATCATACCCAATATTTTTAAATACCAATTTTCCATTGGGTGCATAGACTTCCACGATACAATCCGGATATATTTCAAGATGCTTGATGACCCATTTGTCATTGATCGCATCACCGTTCGGTGTAAATGTATTGGGTATAAGCGGCTTTCGGAGTACATTCATCCTTACCTGATCACGGCTGATACAATTCCCGGCACCGGTTACTGTCAGCTGATAAAGAACATCTGACTGCGGACGATTTATGAATGGTTGCAATGAATCAAGCTGAGATAAATAAGTGGCGGGTGACCATTGATAACGCAAACGATTACCGGTTGCGGTTGCATTGATCCTGGTATCTGCATCATCCAATGCGAAGATCTCCGGACCAGCATCAATCTTCGGGTATGCATGCACTGTGATTGTTCTTTTGAGTGTATCAGAAAAACATCCCACATCAGTACGTGCATAAAAATTCATGTTGTACACATTGGGCGACCGGTAAGTGTGCGTGGGATTCTGAGAGCTGCTTCCTGTACTGTCACCAAAATTCCAATACCAAGCATTGATCGGCTTCACAATACCGTCTGACTTATCATTGAACGAAATAGATGTTCCTATACATACGGAATCCAATCCTTCTATAACTGCCCTGGGTTGTGGAAAAACATCAACCAATGATTGCGTGATAGAATCCCTGCACTGATGTATGCTCGTTGCAATCAATTTCACATCGTATGCACCCAATTGTTTATAGAAATGAACAGGATTGATATTGCTGCTTGTTGTTGTATCCTTGGCATTTCCAAAATGCCATTTGTATGTAAGCGATGAAGTTGTAGCATCGGCAATGCTTGTCTTGTTGACGAACAAAGCCTTGCCTTCCGGCAAACAAACAATGGGTAAATCGAACTTCACCTGAGGCAATGGATGGACATTCACAGGTATGATCTTGGGATTGCTTACACATCCATTGTCAGTAGTGACAGTTAAACCAACATCATAATTTTTGCTGGCATCAAATACATAGTTGAATGGATTTTCATTGTTGCGACTGACAAGATCCTTGCTGTCATTGAAATTCCATTCCCATTTCACCAACTTACCAACCATTGGAGTTGATGTAGAAATGAATTCAATATCATTTTTTTCACAAGTGATATTGCTGAACTTGAAATCTGCAATGGGCCTCGGCCAGATAACCTGTTGTCTTGATGCAGAATCACGACAACCAGATTGCGCAACAAATAAATACTTGACTCCAACTGTATCAGCTGCACCAATCAGGCTTGGATCAAAAAGCCCCGTTGATGACACTCCTCTACCTGTGTATGAAAAACTACCGGGAACACTCTTATCAAAACTTGTTTGGGTAATCTGTCTGGGTGTTCCATCCAAACAGATTCCAGGCAAAGAGTCAAATTGAACCTTGGGACTCGCCAAGAGATTAATTTCAGCAGTATATGTTTTACTGCACGAAAATGCAGACCCTGAGTATGCCCTCAAAGTAATTTTGTATTTCTTGTCAGCTGGCAGTTGGAATGAATTATACCTAAAAGCATATTGCTTTCCAACGAAAGGCGTCTCATCAACATAATTCTTTGAGGTATCTGCCTCATCCCAATAAACAACCAGTCTGGTTACATCTCCAAAATCTACCGTTGAACGATTGACGATGCGCACTGAATCATTGCTGCAAAGCTGTGCAGATGCATTCACTTCAAAAAAAGGAATGGGATTTGCCCCATTTACCGTAAATGTTCTTGCAACTGAATCTATGCATCCATTGGATGTGACAATGAGTTTTACCTTGTAATAGCCTGTATCATTGTATTTGATCTTGGGGTCTTTTTCAGTTGTGTTTTCCGCCTTGAAACTGGGTCCATTTTTGACAGGAACCTCGCCATCGTTGAAATACCACTGATAGTTGAATTGTTTGTTTCCATCAGGAGAGGAAGTCGTGTCTTTGAATTGCGCAAACGCATCATTCAAACAAACTTCGGGAACAATAAAGCCTGGCACCGGATTGGGATTGACCACCAACGCAGAAATACTAAAAGTATCACTCACACAGCCAGTTGAAGATTCAGCAACCAACTTTACCTTTTTAGGTCCATAACTATTGTAAATCAAACTATGTGTTGAAGAAACAGTATCCTGGATAAATATTCCGCTTGTATCAAAATCCCATCGCCATTTGACAATTGAACCAGTATCGATCTTCGATGCATCATCAAATTGAATCGTCTTGTCAATACATTTGATATCCTGTACTTTATAAGAAGGCTTTGGTTTTGTAGTGAGCTTCACGACTTTCACACTGTCATCTGAAAAGCAACCTCGCACAGACGCAACCTTGAGTTTCACATTGTAGTCAATTGCTTTTGAAAGTTTGATCTTGGGTTGTATTTGCTTGGTAGTGTCCAATTGCTCTCCGTTTGCAAAATCCCATACCCATCTCACTGCCGCTGATGAGTCAGCTTTAAAAACCACGCTGTCACCACTACAGCCATTGGTAGTGAAATTAAAATTGGCAAATGGTTGATCAATGATAAGTCGGATACTGTCTTTTGCCGTTCCACATGAGCCAGAAGTTGATGTAACAACATATACACCTGTATCTTTTGGTAGAAAATTTTTAAATGCAATCACTGAATCTTTTGAACTAAAATTATTTGGGCCCACCCAGCTATAATCCCTCGCCTCCTCAACTTGAGAATTAATTTTCACGTTGCTATTATAGCAAAGAGTATCCTTCTCTAATAAAAACTCTCCTGGCTTAGACTCATTCGAAAAAAGTACTGAATTAGAACTGAAATCAGAAAAATATCCAAACCTTGCTGTCGTTCCTGGTCCGCCTTGAATAACCCCCACATGAAATTTACCTTTTGAATTTTCTATCAAAACGCGATCCCCTCCTGAAATGATCTGTGAAGGAATATCTATACGTGCATAATACCAGTCACCTCCAGAACCAGCGACCATTGTAAATTTTGAAGAGTCAACATAAACGCTGGTACCATTGAATAAAAAATCTTTTATTATAGCCTTTGGTGAAAGGATATTAACAAAAAAACTTTCAGAGGATGAGGCTCTTATAACACTTACCTGTTTTGAACCAGTACATTTTACAGAAGGAATAATAGCTCCTCCCAATTCACAACCAAATCCTGAGATTTGAAACAATTGAACAGGCTTATCGGTCTCAACATAATCAGCAACATTGCCACTAGAACTAAGTTGACCCGTGTGATAATCCCCTGCTTTTTGTAAAACTCCTACCTGGATGCCATTTACCTTGACAACTGTATTATCCTCTGTTGCGAATACATAGTAATAATCTGAATTACTAGCAGCAAAATAACCTCTCAATAACACGAATTCCTGCCCTGCCAATCTATCAGGAATTAATTGATCACCTGCCGTATCACCACAATTTTGTAAACCAAGTGTATCATCCTTTGTAGTAATCGAGATGGGTTTATTAGACTTGACCAATGCCCCCCCGGGTCTGCCCACAGCGACAGTTGTTAAAACTGAAAAGACAAAGGTTTCTCCCTTATTCAATTTCACAGTAATATTTCTATTACCTGAATTATTTAAGATAACAGGTGAAACCACCTCAATGGTTGTACTGTCTTCTGTTGCCAATACAATGAAATCAGATGTAAAGGAATTGGTGGGTGTTGAGGGTCTGTTTAGAAGTACCATTTGAAATGGAACAGTGAACTTTGTTCCCAAAGCATTTCTTCCTTTCAATGCAAACATATCTGCATTCCAACTATTTGCTATATCATAGTAACAAGTTATGCGGCTGGTGGACTGAATTCTCAAACCCTTCTTTTGAGTTGTATTATTTGCAACATTTTCAATGAAATCAATTGAGCCGGATAAGTTGACTGAAATAGCTGTATCAGCAGGGATATTTAAAATAATAGGAGTAAAAGATGGATTAGCTGGAATACTGATTCTAACCTCAGCAGGAGATTTTAATGTTGCAATACGCAAAAATATTGGCCGATCCCCATGAGACTGTTGCAAATCCGGTGCGGCAAACCAAAAATCAATGTCAGATTGTGCAATAATATCTTTGGCAGGGAGCAACAAGATGAGCAAACCAAAAAGGCTTCTCCTGAACAGTTTCAATTTCAGACATTGGACCATCTTAGAAATAGAAAATCAAGTTAGCTTAAAATTCAATTGATTGATTTTCACCATATAACTTTTAAACCTTCCCCTTTAAATTTTGTTAGAAATGAAATATACAC
>JACCDK010645286.1_pt1 | contig 11909 bp, 9 predicted proteins | sample 7445871 | NCBI WGS metagenome assembly JACCDK01 (sample SAMN15323436, study PRJNA562643) | freshwater metagenome | isolation source: river surface water | place: USA:Blue River Watershed | collected 2017-08-15
GTTGACGATGCCTCGTCCGAACGTCCACCCCCACAGGCGGTTGACCATGACGCGCGCGGTGGGCGGATTGGTCTTGTCGGCAATGGCGTCTGCAAGTTCGCTGCGTCCGCTTCCCTGCGAAAAGGGAGTCGGCTCATCGCCCGCGAGGACGCGGAGAAAGCGTCGTGGCGAGAGAGCGCCTTGGTTCGCTGGATTTCCCCGAATGTAAACCTTCAGGTCCGCAGGTTTATTTTCAGCAATGGCATGAACCACCGGAAGCTCGGGACCGAGGATCTTTTTCCGTTCAGCCGCAGTGGATTCGAGCAGCGCGAGCTGTTGCTGCCCCTCTGGGGTGATTGTGCTTTTCCATCCGTCTCCCAGAGGTGCTGCCCCTTTTTCTCCAAATAGCGAATCGACAATCTCTTGAAGATTCTTGTCGGGCTTTTTGTTGGTGAACGCGGTTCGTTCCTTTTCTACCGCATCAACCAGGGCGTCGCGGAGGAGCACTGCGCAGAGCGATTTTTCTTCCTCTGAGCCGGCCGCCTCGAGCGAGAGCCACGCCGCTGCGATATTCTTGTATTTCTTGTCGTTACGGAATCGGTCGAGAAGTTTGAAAAGAGGATCGAGCTCCTTCGGGACTGTGATCGAAGGCGCTCGGCGTTTCTCGGAGAGCACGGCGTCGAGGGCGGCGAAAGCCCCCGCGGTATGGGCGCAATGTGACAGCAAAGCGGCGTGACGTTGCTCTCGGACAAAGAGGTTTAGTTCGAGCTCTGCAGCGTCTAGCTGCTTTTTGGCCTCGTTGTAGCGATCAATCTCTTGCTGAGTGGCCTCGGGGGCATTGACGAGTCGGGAGGAGTGAAAGACTCCCGCGATGGAGTAGTAGTCCTGTGTTGGAATGGGATCGTACTTGTGATCGTGGCAGCGAGCGCAGGAAAGGGTCAGTCCGAGAAACCCTCGTGAAAGGGTATCGACGCGATCGTCGAGTTCGTCCGCAATCGCGCGAGCAGCGTCGGTGTTTTTGTAATATTGAGCGCCGAGTCCAAAGAGACCGAGAGCGGCGAGGTTGGCTTTGCGGTCGGGTTCGGGGAGGAAGTCGGCGGCAATCTGGTGGCGAACGAAGGTGTCGTATGGAAGATCCTGCGCGAACGCGTTGATGACCCAGTCCCGGTATTTCCACGCCTCGGAGTTCGGTTTCACGCCAAACGTGTGGGCTTGGTCTTCTGCGTAGCGCGCGACATCGAGCCAGTGTCGGCCCCATTTTTCTGCAAACTCTCGAGAGTTCAGGTAGCGGTCCACCAGCTTTCGGTAGTGAGCAGCTGAGGCATCATTTTCAAAAGCTTCCACATCCTCAAATGCGGGAGGCAGACCGGTCAACGTGAAGCTCAAGCGCCGGATGCGCGTGCGGGCAGTTGCTTGCGCTGAAGGTTCGAGGCCCTCCTGTGAGAGGCGCGTGCGGACAAACTGATCAACGGGATGGCCGCCGCTTGGCTCACCCGGAACGGTCGGGCGTTTGACTGATTGGAATGCCCAGTGTCGCCGCGCTTGCTGCCAGTCGATGCCCTGAGTGGGCTTGGATTCGGTCGTTCGAGGATCGGGTGCTCCCGACTTAATCCAGAGGGCGAAGTCGTTGGCGACGGACTCTGGGAGCCGCTCGCTTTTTGGGGGCATTTGAAGATCGTCTTGATGGCGGAGCGCTTTGACGATCAGGCTTTTATCGGGAGAGGTGAGGTCGATGGCCGGGCCTGTATCGCCGCCTTTGAGGAGACCGTCTTTGGTGTCGAGGACCAAGCCACCTTTTACCTTCTGGGACGTTGAATGGCATTCGTAGCACCGTTCGGCCAGCACGGGGCGAATCTTGTTTTCGAAATGGTTCAAATCAGCGCTGTCGGCCAAGGCTGCCGCGGGGATGACGAGGGCAGCCGCTAAGAGCGGAGGAGCGATGAGGTTTGAAAGGTACATAAGCCTGTGGAAAGACAACCTTCCAGCGCGCCGATTCCAAGCGCTTTTCCACGCGCTGAGGGTATGCCTTCTTCTTGTCCGGAGTGTGCTGCGTCGCCCTTGTCCGCACCAATCGTGATGGGGAACATGGCTTGCTCGTCGACGGAGCATGAAATGCCGTCTCAGCCATCGCATCTGTGTGGTCCTGTTCGCTGTATTCGTCGGAGGCGCAGGAGTTTTCGGGGCGCCCTCGCCGAAAGAACTTTGGGCAGGGTACGACGACAGTAAAGGAGACTTCAAAGAGGAGGTCGTTGAAGACGTTGTGCGGGAGGGGGTTCGCAAACGGAAGAGCTACATCAGCGCATATGTAAATGCGGAGGAAGTGCGTGTGTACTGTGAGTACAGCGTCAAAGCGGGTGCGGAAAAAGCCCCCGGACTTCTGATGGTTCACGGGTGGATGGGCCAGGCTGCCATCGACCCCAGTTATGTCAAAGAAGGTTGGGCGGTGATGGCGCACGACTACTGCGGCAAAACGGGTGAGCGTGTGCACTTCACGAAATATCCGCCGCGACTTGCGCACGGAAACATGGATGGCAAGGCGGGGGATCGCGTGATTACCACGCTTCCTGGGGGTGCCGACATCACGAATCCCACGCAGAGCTCTGATTACTTATGGTACGCGTTACAGCGCAGGGTATTAAGCTATCTTGAGCGGCAGCCAGAGGTGGATCGCGGGCGGCTCGGTGCCATCGGTTACTCCTATGGAGGAACGCTCATGTGGAACCTCGCGATGGATGCTCGGGTGCGTGCGGTGGCGGCCTATTTCGGGATTGGGTACAACGTGTATTACCGCGACAAGCGCGTGTGGATGTACGACCCCGGCGCGGTGGTTCCTCCGAAGAGCGCCGGCGAGTCGGTGTTCTTGGAATCGCTTGCGCCTGAGGCGCATGTCCCCTTCCTGAAGGCGGCAACGCTCTTCTTGAATGGATCGAACGATCACCACGGGGGGCATGAACGCGGGTTGGAGAGTTTTAAGCAATTTCCGTCGGGTGTTCCGTGGTCGTTTGCGGTTCAGGCACGGGGACATCACAACACGGAGCGGATTGGACAGGACACGCGACTGTGGCTTGAGCGCCATGTTTTGGGACGGGACATCTTTTGGCCTGAGCAGCCTGCTTCGGAGATACGCTTGGACTCCCAAGGCATTCCGGAGCTCGTTGTGACGCCTGATTCTCCGGGACGCGTTACGTCGGTGGAGTGCTATCTCGCGCAGAAGAGCCCGATTAGTTTTGCGCGGTCGTGGCGCGATGTGAGTGCGGTCCGTGCGGGCGGACGATGGGTTGCGAAGCTACCGGTGCTCAATACGACCGACTACGTTTTCAGCTATGCGAACGTGACTTATGACAACACGGTGGTGAGGTCGACTGGATTTAATGCTGCGGTTCCGTCGAAGTTGGGGGCGGCGGTTGCGACGGATAAACCTTCGACGGAACTTGGCAGCGGGGAGGGCTGGTCTGAGGTTGCGGAGGCGGAGGGGGTTCGAGGTATTCGGGGCTTTCGATGTTTGAACGTTCACCGTGGATCTCGAACGGACAAACTGAACGATCCGAAGTGGAAAGCGCCTGCGGGGAGGGATTTGGCATTTCGGTTTTATTGCACGGAGCCGCAGAACATTCAGTTTGCTGCGGGGCAGCAGTATGTGACGGCGTTGGAGATAACGGCGTCAGATGACTGGCAGGATATGGTGGTTCCTGCCGAACGGATGGTGCACGGCATCTCGGGGCAACGGCTCAAGGATTGGATGGAAGTTGGGAGCTTGGAAATCAAGCCAGCCAAGGGGGCGGATTTGACGCGCATTGTGTTCGCTGATTTTCGGTGGGTAGACCGGAAGCCGGTTCAGTGAGGCGATGGACAGCGTGGCGCGGTGTTTGCGTTTTGCTCGGGTCATGATGATGCGTTCGATGTTGCGGATGGGTTTAGTGCTCCTGACGGGATGCGTCTTTGCGGCGGCTGTCCCTTCGGGTGGAGACGGGCCAGTTGCCTCTCCTGAAAAGGGTTGGCCACAGTGGCGTGGGCCGCGTCGCGACGGTATTAGCAGCGAAACGGGGTTGCTGAAGCGGTGGCCTGAGCAGGGGCCTCCGCTTTTGTGGAAGGCGGAGGGAATTGGTAGGGGATGGTCCTCTCCGATTGTGGTGGATGGGTTGATTTACCTGACGGGGGATAAGGACGGGGAGGTGATGGTTCAGTGTTTAGATGGGGATGGGCACGTGCGTTGGTCGGCTTCGAATGGCGGGGCTTGGACAAAGAACTATGCGGGTTCGCGTTCGAGTTGTGTGTATTCGGAGGGGTTGGTTTACCACATGAATGCGCATGGCCGCGTGGCTGCATTTGATGCGAGGACCGGAGCAGAGCGTTGGAGTATTCCGAGTGTGCTGGATGCCTTTGGTGGGAAGAATATTACGTGGGGCATGACGGACTGCCTCCTCATTGATGGGGAACGATTGCTGGTGTCGCCTATGGGTACGGAGGGGGGTGTGGTGGCGTTGAACAAGCGCGATGGGAAGGTTTTGTGGCGGGGCGAATCGCTGGAGGGCGATAAGGCTGCGTATTCGTCACTGGGATTGATTCGAATGGGTTCGCGCCAGGTCTTGATTGGGACCACTTCGCATCATGGCATTGGGTTGGATGCGGGGAACGGGCGCGTACTTTGGAAGGTGCCTGTTCGCAATAACTGGGGCGCGACGTGCTGTGCGCCGGTTTTCGGTGACGGGATGGTGTTTTACGCCGCGCCAGATGGTGCACCGGGCACGGCGTATCGCCTGAAAGCGGACGGTGAGTCGTACGAGCCAGAAATGGTTTGGAGAAGTGAGGTCGATCCGCTGACTGGCGCGGGCATTCTGAGGGGCGGCATGCTCTACACCAACGGATGCAAGAAGAGCGCAGCGTTGCATGCGATTGATTGGAGAACGGGGGAAAGTCGGTACGAGATTCAGATGTCGAGTCCCGCCAATAATCATGCGACGGGAGCGTTGCTCTGGGCGGAGGACCGGCTTTACGCGTTGTTCGAGAATGGGTTGGCGGCGTTGATTCGGCCGCTGTCAGACCGGTTTGAAGTGGATGGCCGCTTTCAGCTGACCACGGCGTCTGGGTCTGATGCGTGGGCGCACCCCGTCCTGTTGGATGGCCGATTGCACCTTCGGTATCACGACACGCTCTGGTGTTTTGATGTGCGCGCTCGGTGAGCGTATTTCGCTCGCTGGTCTGCGAGACGGGGCTAGTGCGTCGGCGGCAGGTGGCGCGCGACTTTGCCTAGCGCGGCGGTGGTGAAGATGAGGGGGTACAACTTTTCGTAGTACCAAAGGCGCGCGAAATAAAAGCCTATGGGTGAGGGATTTGTCCACTCTCCTGAGTTGATTTGCCGAATCAGCCAGCGTGCTCCTCGGTCCGACGCGCCGACCTTCGCCGTTCCTGCGAGGGCCTCGACGGCGAGAGCTGTTTCCTCGATGGACGGGATGCCTGAGGTGGCGGGATCCAGTGACGCGGCGTCAGCACTGAGGGAAGAGCACCAGCTTCCGTCGGGTCGTTGAAGGCGAGCGAGGAGCTGGATGGCGTCCTGCAGAAGTTCTGGGGGAAAGAGGATGCCGCGATTTTTGAGGTCGCGGAGAGCGATGACGACACAGGCTGTGCCGTAGACGAGATTGGTTTCGTCGGGCGCGTGTTGGTTGCCGAACCAGAGGGGAATCCAACCGCCGTTGGTTCGGCGCGTTGCACGGAGGAAGTCGAGCCCCTGAGAAATCCCGGACTCGACGCGGGTTTGGAGTTCGTGGGGAAGTTGGGGAAGCCACGCGCTCCAAGCGCGGAGCGTGTGAGCCGTCAAATCGGGCGAACTTCGATCGAAGGGCAGGGCACCCCAGCCTCGGCAGAAGGTGGGGATCCCACCGTCGCGGTTTTGGAGAGCGAGTAGCCATTGAACCCCTGCGGCGACGGAGCGCTCGACCTCCCCGTCGATGGCCCCGAGGTGCGCGAGAGCGAGCAGTGCGCCAGGGGTGTCGTCGGCATCGGACACCCCGCCAGGGAGAGGGGTCCAAGCCCAGCCGCCGGGGGCAGCTCCGGTGTAGGGATGGGTCGTTTTGAACTGTTGATTGAGCAGCCAAGCGCGAACCGATTGGCGTTGTTCGGGAGAAAGCGTTTGTTCCTGATGTGCAATGGCTTTCACTGCAAGAGTTGTTGCCCACGTCGCTAGGTGAGTGTCAATCGGCCAGCTTCCGTCGGGGCGCACGGAGGAGCGGATGAAACTCGCGCAACGGAGGGCGACGAGCGTGTCACTCTGGCCCGCGTGGCAGAGGCTCATCAGCACAAAACTCGTGAGGGGAGTGGCTTCGAGAAACCCACCATTTGGGGGTTGAATGGATTCAAGAATGCTGAGGGTGCGCTGGCGCAGAGCGGATCGAAGCCAGCGCAAAGGGAGGATGCGCGATGGGCGGTGATGGTGTACGACCTGACCGATGGCGATGAGCGCGGGCAACGCATAGCTCACCACGGGAAGTTGGAGTGCGCCGTAGAGCCGCTGGGGCAGGGCTGCGAGTTCGAACGGAAGCGCCGGAACTTCGCGCCACCCTTCGGTGCCAAATCGGCCGGCGATGGTGCACGCGGTGAGAATCGGGACGGAGAAGGTGCGATCCTTTCCGTAGCGGCGCCGGATGGCCTCGGCAAGGCGCGCTCGCCAGTCCGCAGCAAACTCTGTGGGAACGGTTTGTGCGCTCCGGTCAGACAACCACGCGGTCGCATCCTCGACCACTGCGGGGAATGTTTCGTCCGCACCGGCTGCGCCGAAAGCAGCCCATGCAAGGGCCGTTGTGCTGATGTTGCTGAGGCTTTTGGTGGTGTCGCCCCAGCCGCCGTCCTCGTTCCGATGCGCTGCGAGCCACTGAACGCCGCTTTCGATGAGTGCATCGTCGCCGGGTTGGTCGAGTCCGGTCTTGCGGAGTTCTGCGAGCGCGATGATGGCGGTAGCCGTTGAGAGTGCGCTGGTGGAAAGTTCGCCTTCCCAAAAGCCTCCCTCGTTGAACTGCTCGAGGAGCGCGGCCGTGGCGGTGCCGAGGGCATTCCGAACTTCCGCGTGGGAGAGCGGGGCAGAGTGAGGCGTGCCGTTCATTTCCGGTGATGCGTCCAACGCTTCGCCTTCATTTCGAACCGTGGGAGAGAGTTGGGTTCGGTGGTGGTGACTTCGATGCGGAGGGAGAGACTTTGATAAAGGGCGGACTGCGCCGCACGTTGGAGTGCGGGACGGTTTGCACAGGCGGGGGAGGGTTCGATTTCGAGGTGCAGTTCGGTGAGGGTGCCGTGATGAAGCACGTTCATGCGGTGCTCCACGATTTCTGGGAACGCTGCGAGCACATCTTGGATTGCGGAAGGGTAGACGTTCACGCCGCGTACGACGACCATGTCGTCGGTTCGTCCGAGGATACCGCCATGCAGGAGGCCGTGCTCCGCGGGGGCCGGTGCGCGGACGAGATCGCCCGTGCGGTAGCGGAGGATTGGCCAGTCGAAGCGGCCGAGCGGCGTGAGGATGAGTTCGCCGGTTTCGCCCGGTGCGACGGGGAGGAGAGAGTCGGGATGAACGATTTCGGAGAGGTAACGATCGGGAAGAATGTGGAGCGCGTTGGGGATGGTGGGGGAGAGGAAGGCGGTGGGCCCAACTTCGGTCATGCCGTAGTGATCGAGCAGGCGGGTGTTGGGCCAAAGGTTGGCGAGACGGTTGTGCACGCTTTCTGAGAGGCCGCCTGGCTCGCCTGCAACGATGATGCGTTGGAGCGTGGGGGGCGGTGGCAACGCGAGCGCACGAGACGTTTCTGCGAGATGAAGCGCGTAGGTTGGGGTGCAGCAAAGGACTGAGGCCTCGAACCGCGCGAGATTCTGTAGGCGAGCGGCTGTGGACTGTCCGCCGGCGGGATAGGTGGTTGCGCCGAGTCGATTTGCGGCTTCAAAGGCGGTCCAGAAACCGAGGAATGGACCGAAGGAAAAGGCGAAGAAGATGCGGTCGGCTGCGGTGACTCCGAGCGAGTGAAAGCCGAGCATCCAGTTTTCGAGCATCCATTCCCAGTTGGAGGGTGAATCCGGAACGAGCAGGGGGGCGGCGGTGGTTCCGCTGGTTTGGGAAATCCGGGTGTAGTCGCGCGCAGGGCGGACGAGGTTGGAGCCGAGCTGGGGGTGGAGTCGTTGGTCGGCCGCGAGGTCTGACTTAGAGAGGAGCGGGAGCGATAAAAAATCAGCGCCGGCGGGTATCCGGCGCTGATGGAAGGGAGAGCGGAGCGCGTTTTCCAGCAGAGCCGCAGGGAGGTGCGGTTGCGGTGTTTGCATACGCGACTCAGGGTTACTTTTGAGCGGGGGCGGCAGGTGCCTCGACGGCTGCCGCGGGTTTTTTCGGCGCGGGGCCAGGTTTAAAGAAGGTGACCATGCATCCGCCGGCGGCGGCGAGAATCATACCGATCCAGAAGCCGGGCTTGATGGAACCCCAGCCACCGGCGGGTGGGTGGGTCATGATAGACACGATGGCATTCACCACGGGTGCACCGGCGAAGACGATGGCCATGACGACGGCGGGCGAACCTTTCGCTCCGAAGGCGAGCAACACGCCGAATGCGCCGATGGCCCCCATGATGCCGGCGACGAGGGACCAGACCATGCCGGCCTTCGGCATGGACCACGATGCGCCGGAGGCGACGAGCATGGCGAGAGGGGCGAGGACTGCGACGAGGAAGTAGGCGATTCCGACGAAGAGGAAGGCTTTGTAGCGACCGTTGACGGGATCCCCCATGTTCATCTGGCCGTTGTGGAGGAACACGCCGTACACGCCCCAGGTTGCGACGGTCAGGAGTGCGAATGCGAGCCAGGCGATACTGGGTTGGGATTGGCTTTCAGGAGGCATAGGAAGGAGTGCGGTCGGGGGCTATGAGGGGGATGCGGGCGTTGCGCAAAGTTTACTCGTCGACGGGGCGGCGGACCGTGAGTGCGCCTTTTGCGAGACGCATGAGGCTGCCGCCGATGAAGTAGAGTGCGAGGCCGACGATAGCGAACTCGAGGGTGGACCATTGATGGGTGATCGCCTCAACAGGATTGCTGTGCGAGCCGTGGCCGGGGTGAGCTTGAGCGGCGCTGGCGAGGAGCATGGAGAAAACGGGGAGAAGGCTGGATGCTTTCATGGGATTTTTGATGGATCGAGAGACAGATTAAATCGGACGCCAAGGGCGTTCGGGAGATTCGGAATTGGAATGGAAACGAGCGGTCAACGCCACCAAAAAGGGCGTCCTCTTGTTGAGGTATCTTGGGCCATTGCGGTTTGCTGAGGCGTGAGATTGGAGGCAAGGTTTTGGGATGAGCGACGTGAGCTTGAAGGAAGTTGTGAAGGTTGCGGACGAGTGGTTACGGATCCGCGAGGTGCCCGATTATTCGCAGGCGCACAACGGGCTGCAGCTGGAGAACTCGGGAGGTGTGCGGAAGTTGGTTGCGGCAGTGGACGCCTGTGAGGCGGTGCTTTTACGGGCTGCGGCGGAGCGGGGGACGCTGTTGTTGGTGCACCACGGGCTTTTTTGGAACCCGTCGGTTTGGACGGGGGCGACCTACCGGAAGTTGCGCGCGGCGTTGGAGGGGGATTTGGCGGTGTACAGCGCGCATTTGCCGCTAGATGTGCACCCGGAGTTTGGGAACAACGTGTTGCTGGCCGGGCGGTTGGGTCTAACGGATTTGGAGCCGGTGCTCGACTTTAAGGGCATGCCGGTGGGATTGGTTGGGCGCGCGGATGTGTCGCGCGACGTTTTGGCGGATGCGTTGACGACGGCGACGGGGGCGCGGACGCACGTGTGTGCTGGCGGGCCGGAGCGGGTGCGGCGGGTAGCGGTGGTGACGGGAGGAGCTGGGAGCGAGGTGGCGCGTGTGGCGGCGGCGGGGGTGGACACGTTTGTGACCGGAGAGGGGCCGCACTGGAGTTACACGTTGGCGGAAGAGCTGGGTGTGAACCTCTTTTATGGTGGGCACTATGCAACAGAGACCTTTGGGGTCAAAGCGCTTGCAGAACGCTTGGGTGAGCGGTTTGGTTTGCCGTGGGAGTTTTTGGATCACCCGACTGGCCTGTAGGAAAACATCGCACGCTGAGTCAGTTTTTTGGGTTGGGGCCGACAGGGGGCAAGCGATGGGGAGTTGTCTCGCCAGCCTGTACGCTGAAGGGGGTCAGCTTTGTCCTGGGCGCGAGGGTTTTGGGGGTTGGACGAGAATCCGTTGGGTGTCGTCGGAATCGTCTACGGTGGCGTGGCCGCGGGCCTTTTTCAGATGGTCGATGAAACTTTCAATCATCGCGACGGCATCCGTTTTGTGCATGGAGTCCTCTTTTCGCATGAGTTCGAGTCGTTCTGCGTGGTCGCGAAAGTCGACGCGCACTTTGCCACTTGAAAGCAACTGGCTGAGGATGCCTGCGGTGTAGGCGTTGGAGAAGCCGAGGCGGAGAGCGTACTCCTCGATTTTGTCCGCAAGCAGAATGACTTCTTCTTCGCTTGGTTGGGCATTTGCCAAGTCGAAGCGCGACTGTTTGAGACGAATCTCTTGGGGGGTGTTGTGGTTCGAGGACATACAAGTTTTATGAACTGAGCGGACGCGCCTCGGTGCGGAGAAAGAAGTCTGCCATTTCGAGGACGGAATGAGGGTTGCTTGGCGAAAATTGCATAAGGCAAGATTTTTCGAAATGAATGAAAATCAGACAGCTTCCATCCTCGGAGAATCTGTGGAGAGCGGTCCGCTTTTTCAGTTGAGGTACGCTGCTGCTGAGTCGGGCGATGGGGTGATACGTTTGCATGAGCGAGAGGTTTCGATTGGGAGTAGCGAAGGGGTTGATGTTCGGTTAATCGGGAATGGCGTGTTTGCTCGGCATTGTTTGGTCCGTCAGGATGGAGGGGAGGTTGTCGTCACGGGGTGCGAGGGAGTTATCGATGGGTTTACAGGAACAGCTCCGGTTGGGAGCTTTAAAGCTAACAGTCTCGGTTTTTATGATTTGGGGGGGAACGTGTGGGAGTTCCTGACCGATTCAGCAGCCAAGTCGGGCGAACGGCTCACCAGCGGAGCTTCGTGGGGAACGACGATGCGCGAGATGATTCGATCCGCTGCACATCGCCCTGTGCCAGAAACGCTTTTGGATGACTCTGTGGGATTTCGAATTGCGCTTGATGTTTCTGAGGAAGTAGATGCCTCGTCGAAGGAACCTGTTTCCCCCCAAAAGTGAGAAAGCGATGTGAGCCGTTTGCGCGTAGGCCGCTTGGTGTCCGTTGACCCTGTGGGACTGAGCGCGCGCGGCGTTTGTCACGGAACTGTTACATCTGCGCGCTTCACCCGTGGCGCTCGACCGCGAAAGCTCGGCCGAGTTTTCTTTGAACCCATGAGCCCAAACTTGCGTTGTTTCTTCCTGCACGATTTTGAGGGGCGCTTTTGCTGGGTCCTTTGTCAGTTGGGCCGTGAATCGCGGACGTCACCCCGTTAAACGTTTCTTGTGAAAGAGTCTCAACCCCAACCGAGGCGGGCGCCTTCGCCGGACCGTTTTAAGACGGCGCGATCGACCATTTTGATCGATGCGTTCATGAACCGGTTCATCAAGGTGGGAGGAGTGGCTGTGGTGGTGGCGGTGATGGCGATTTTTGTGTTTATTGGGTTTCAGATTCTTCCGCTATTCCGCACTGCGCGGGTTCATCCGCTGAAGACCGTGCAGTTGCCGGAGGGGACTTATCTTGGGTTGGGGTTGGACGAGTATTCGGCGCTTCCCGTCCTGGTGGATTCGGAGGGGCGGATTGGCTTTTTTGATTTGCAGGGAGACCGAGGGTATGTCCGTGCGGATCCTGGGTTTGACGCAGAGCGTCGGTTGACGGCGGCGGCTTACCATTCAGGGCGACAGGATGTGGTGGTGGCTACGGCTGACGGGTATTTTTCATTGGTTTCGTTGAGTTTTGAGTCGA
>JACCDK010640672.1_pt1 | contig 11908 bp, 6 predicted proteins | sample 7445871 | NCBI WGS metagenome assembly JACCDK01 (sample SAMN15323436, study PRJNA562643) | freshwater metagenome | isolation source: river surface water | place: USA:Blue River Watershed | collected 2017-08-15
AAGTAGTTTCATTAATTCCTTCAAGTCTAAAACAGGACTTACCCCTTCCGAGTATTTGCAGAATTTAGATTAATGTCTAGAAAAATAGGATATTTATCTACTTTCTTGTTTTGATTTCAAAAGTTTAGACATATTTCGACTATTAGATTTTAGTCTAGATTATAATCATACCTAATTTGCGCGCCGTTCTAAAAATAGAACGGCTTTTTTATTCAAATTAATGGGTATAAAAAGCTCAAAATATGTATAATAATTATTTAATATGAATTTGTTAAAAATTACTTTCATCTCGTTATTTTTTATTTTACTATATGAAAATTCGGGTGCTCAAGTAAAATTTGGTAACAAAAAGCAATCCGTTGAACAGTTGGACAGTGCTTTTTTAAAACATCCAATTAGAGATAAGCTTCTACAAATAAAGGGAGATATTACAAAAAAATGGAATAAGACCTTTGTAGATTTTACAGATAATACTGTGTTCGTATTTGGAGGGTTGGGTTTGTCCAAGCAAAATATTCGAACAGGCAACTACAATTCTAATTTCAATTATGATTTATCAAATTATAATAAATCAGCATATAAACCTGGATATTTTGCAGGGATTAGAATTGATGGAATATTTAAAGAGAAGCATTTGTATTCTTTCATTTTTAGTTTAGACAAGATATCAACTGGAACAGCATATAAAAACTCCACTAGTTTAGCACCTTTTTTAGGTGATTTCTCCAAATTTAAAGCAGACGATCAATTCCTGAATTTCTCCATTGCTGCACATTATAAAAAGCAAATTCCATTTATCAAATTAACTAATAAAACTTTTTATGTAGTTGGAGGGCCAAGTATTGAAACTAGATTATCTCGCCAAAGTGCAGATAATCTTATTAACTATAATTATAGGAGATTTTTGATTAGAGCTGATTTAGGGCTAGAATTTAATAATAATGATTTTTATACCTTCTTTATCCATTACAAAAAAGGAGTTAGTTCATTTACTAAATCCCCTATATCTACGAATGTCAATACGGTTCAGTTGGGTATGATGATAAAAGCAAGTGATATCTTCTAAATTAATTATGAATATGAAAAAAATACTAGTATTTATACTCTCTTCTTTTGTTTTGTTTACTTCTTGTAGAAAAGATGCTATCAATAATGAAATCAATTTAGCCAATCAAATGTTGGTTGATAAAATGTGGGAGTTGAGTTATTCTCAAACAATAACCAGTACAAAAACAACTGAAAAAAATTATTTCGGTCAAACTACCTATTTTATTAAGTTTTTAAAGGATTATTCAACTTTAGATTCTGATGGAATTAAGGGAGTTTTCAGTGTTGAAAAAATTGATAACGTTTTGCAGATCCACGTGAATGCTAAGACACAAGGCGGCAATTCTATCGAATATATTTATAATATAGAGTCTTTGGGAGCTACAAATATGATTTTGTATTATACAGTATCTGGAGTAACTAATAAGTTTTATTACAATTCAGTAAATTAAAATGAGGTTGAAAATTTTTATATTTTTTGCTGTATTATTTTATACAAATGTACTTAAGTCTCAAATTGTAATGAGTAGTATAGGTACAATTGCAGGAACCTCAAGTACAGTCTCTTCAATTAATTTTAAGAGTGTTGCAAGTTGTATTGATATTCAGTCTGGGATTGCAGTATTAAAAGGAGAGAGAGGTAGTGGAGATTTTGCATATAGTTGTGAAGTGGCAATGAAGTTCAATAGTTTGGGGATTAAATTATATCCCAATCCAGTAAATAATGCTACTAGAGTAAAATTTTCAAATACACCCCCATTAAGTGAAATTTTCAATTTACAGATATTTAATACCGATGGACAGTTTATTAGTTCTAAAAAAGAAACCGGGTATAATTTATTTCAAGGTATTACCATTGATTTAGGAAACCTAAATGCTGGTACTTATGTATTAAAAATAGAGTCAAGCAGTTTTGTTGACGCCATTAAATTTATTAAAGCTAATTAGATTAATAGGAATAATTTATGAAGAAGTTAATTTTGAAATCCTTTTTAAGTTGTTGTTTTGTGACATTTACTTTTTTTGTAAATAAAGTAGAAGCACAAAACAATACAGGAATATTTTTTCAAGCTGTAGCAAGAGATGTTTACTCAAATCCTGCGAAAGACAGAAAAATATACATTCAGTCAAGTATTATACAAAATACACCTACTGGAACTAAGGTTTTGGTAGAAGAACATCAGTCGCAGACTGATGCTACAGGTGTTTTTAGTATTAGTGTAGGACAGGGAAGAAGAAAAGAAGGTACAGCAGCAAATTTAACTTCTATTGAATGGGCTAAAGGGCCTTTTTATTTGAATTTAAAAATATCCATTGTTCCAATAGCGCCTGCAGCAAATTGGGATTATACAAAAGAATGGTTAGATATTGGGACAACACCATTTGGAACAGTTCCATATGCATTGTATTCGGGTAGTTCTGGAGAATTAGATAGTAAATTAAATATTGCAGATACTGCTAAAATGTTGGCATTGTATGCAAAAGCTCAAACTGTTCAAAGTTTATCAAATGCAGTTGCGACTAAAATTTCGACTAATGATACATCTGCCATGTTAGCGCCATATAAAGCTGTTGTAAATGCCTTAGTTGCTTCAAATATTACCTCATTAACTGCAAGTGCAATCAATTCAGCTTTAGATTCGAAATTAAATTTTTCTGATAGCATTGTAAGATATGTTACACCTGCTCAATTAGCTGCTAAGACTTTTGATAGTACAAGTATATATAATCAACTAGCATTAAAAGCTAGTAAAATTTATGTGGATACTCAGGTAGCTGGAGCTACAATTGTGGATGCTGATGCAACCACAAAAGGTAAAATTCAAATTGCAGGAGATTTATCTGGAACAGCAGCATCTCCAACTATTTCGAATAGTGCAATTACAACTGCAAAAATTGCTGATGATGCAATAACAAATGCAAAAATTGCTACAGGAATCGATGGAGCAAAAATTATTGGTAATATTAGTGGTAATGCTGCAACGGCATCAAAAATTGCCACACCTGTTACAATTAATGGTGTTCCATTTGATGGATCTTCCAATATCACAATAGCTTCTGCTAATGGATTAATTATAAATAACAGTGGTACTGGTGATGCAAGTGGTATGATCTATGATGGATCTGCTACTAAAACAATTTCTTATAACTCTATTGGTGCTTCACCATTAACAGGTTCAAGTTCTTTAACTACATTAGGAACAATCACAACTGGAGTTTGGAGTGGAACTGCTATTGCTAATAATAAATTAGCCAATAGTTCATTGACTATTGGATCAACAAATATTTCATTAGGAGGAACATCAACTAGTTTAGCAGGTTTAAGTTCAGTGACTTCAACAAACTTCACCGGAAACCTAACTGGTGATGTAAGTGGAAATCTTACAGGGAATGCAGCTACTGCTACAAAAATTGCTATTCCAGTAACAATTAATGGGGTTTCTTTTGACGGTTCGTCAAATATTACAATTGCATCCACTGCAGCAAATGCATTAACAATGAATGACAGTGGTGCAGGAGATGCAAGCGGTTCTATTTTTGATGGGTCTGCAACAAAAACAATTTCTTACAACTCTATTGGTGCTTCACCATTAACAGGTTCTAGTTCTATAACTACATTAGGAACAATCACAACTGGAGTTTGGAGTGGAACAACGATTGCAGTTGCCAATGGGGGTACAGGTCAAACTACTATTTCAGGTATGAAGTCAATCTTAGGACTTAACGGTACAGAGGTTGCAATAGGACAAGATGCAGGTAAATTAAGCCAAGGAGCCACCGCAATCTCTATTGGTCAGGAGGCTGGTAAAACTAGTCAAGGTATTAATGCTATTGCTATTGGAGGAGCTGCTGGTAGATCAAATCAAGGGCTAGCTGCAATAAGTATTGGATATGTAACAGGTGATGATAATCAAGGAGCTCAAGCTATTGCTATTGGAGGGAATGCTGCTCAATCAAATCAATCAAATGAAGCTATTGCAATTGGATACGCTGCTGGACAAAATGGACAAGGTGCAAAAGCTGTTGCGATTGGGTCATTTGCTGGAAACAATGGCCAAGCTGCAAATAGTATAGCTATCAATGGCTCAGGAAATAGTTTAAACCCTACAAATGCAGGGTTATATGTGGATCCTATCCGTTCTGCATCTCCAACTAGTTCTATATTGTATTATAATACAACAACCAAAGAAGTAACCTCTGATGCAACAGCAACTAGTAGTAATAATGCAAACACATTAGTCATTAGGGATGCAAATGGAAATTTTAGTGCAGGTGCCATTACAGCTAGATTATCTGGAAATGTGACAGGAGATGTTACTGGTAATTTAATCGGTAATGCAACCACGGCTACTACTGCTGGAAATATTACTGCTACTTCAAATACAACTTTGACTTCTCTTGCTAACTTAATTACAGTTGGCACAATCACCAGTGGTACATGGAGTGGTACAGTAATTGCGGATGATAAGATTGCTTCTACATTGACTAGTAAAACATATAATGGACTAACACCTACTTCTGTTTTAAATGGATTTACAATTACTGGTGGAACAACTCCAGCAACACTGACTGTTGCCAGCAATGCAAATGTGAGTGGTACAAATTCGGGAGATCAAACAATCAATTTAATAGGAGACGTAACAGGAACGGGAGCTGGAACTTTTACTGCAACACTTGCAAACACTGGAGTCACTGCAGCAACATATGGCTCATCTACCGCTATTCCAACAATTACAGTAGATAGCAAGGGTAGATTGACCAGTGCTGGAACAGTAAGCTTATCGGTTGATGCTGGAACACTTACAGGTACAACACTTAACTCAACAATCACTGGTTCAAGCTTAACAAGTGTGGGTACAATCACAAGTGGAACATGGAGTGGAACAGCTATAGCCGTTGCAAATGGAGGTACAGGAGCAACATCTGCAAGTACAGCAAGAACTAATTTAGGATTGGGAACATTAGCAGAAAAATCAACAATTGCCAGTGCAGATATCACTGATGGAACAATCGTTAATGCAGATATTAATTCAGGTGCTGCAATAACTTATTCAAAATTAAGTCTTGCTAACTCTATTATAAATAGTGATCTAGCAGGGAGTATAACTGCATCGAAATTAGTTGGTACAGATATCACTACTGTAGGTACAATCACAAGTGGAACTTGGAGTGCTTCAGCAGTTGAATATAACAAATTAAGTTTAACAGGACAGATTATGAATGCTGATATAAATTCAAGTGCAGCAATAGCAGACACTAAACTTGCTACAATATCTACATCTGGGAAGGTTGCAAATACTGCTACAACAGCAACGAGTGCGAATATAGTGAGCTCAATTGTTGCAAGGGATGCAAGCGGAAATTTCAGTGCTAATACAATTACTGCATCTTTAAGTGGTAATGCATCAACCTCTAGTAAATTAACTAATGCAAGGAATATCAATGGAGTAGCATTTGACGGAAGTGTTGATATAAATATTAATACAAACAATGATTTAACTTTTGACAACAGTGGAACAGGAGCAGCAGCTTCTTCAACATTTAATGGATCAGCGGCAAAGACTATTTCATATAATACAATTGGAGCTTCCCCACTCGCTGGATCAAGTTCAATCACTACTGTAGGTACAATCACAAGTGGAACTTGGAGCGGAACTACAATTGGAGTTGCAAATGGGGGAACAGGAGTTACGAGTTCAACAGGAACAGGAAGTTTAGTTTTGTCCAATAGCCCAACTTTGATCACTCCAGCATTAGGAACTCCATCATCGGCAACACTTACGAATGCAACTGGACTACCAATATCAACTGGTGTTGCTGGTTTAGGAACAGGAGTATCAACTTTATTAGGCAGCCCATCAAGTGCTAATTTAGCATCTGCAGTTATAGATGAAACTGGGTCAGGAGCTTTGGTTTTTGCAACTTCACCTTCATTTACAACTCCTTCTCTTGGTATTGCAACTGCAACTAGTATCAACAAAGTTGCAATTTCTACACCAGCAACAACTGCAACTTTATCACTCGCAGATGGATCAATACTTTCAACTTCTGGCGCTTACTCGACTACTTTTGTTTCAACTAATGCCACTAATATTACTTTACCAACAACTGGTACACTTGCTACATTAGCAGGTGCAGAAACACTCACAAATAAAACTCTAACAAGCCCAACTTTGACTTCACCAGCATTAGGCACTCCGACGTCTGGAATGTTGACAAATGCGACTGGTCTGCCACTAACTACAGGTGTTACGGGAATATTATCGGTTACAAATGGTGGAACGGGTGCTACATCAGCAGCAGATGCAAGATCAAATTTGGGACTTGTAATAGGCACAAATATTCAAGCTTACAATGCTAATCTAACAACTATAGCAAGTTTGTTAAATAGTGCTGGATACTTGAAAAATACTGGAACTGGGACATTTACGTACTCAACCCCTGGAATTTCAGAAATAACAGGTCTTGGAACTGGAGTAGGAACATTTCTAGCTACACCTTCAAGTGCTAATTTAGCTAGCGCAATTACTGATGAAACAGGTTCAGGGGCTTTGGTTTTCGCTTCATCGCCTACATTAACAACACCTTCCCTTGGTGCTGCAACTGCATCAAGTATAAATAGTTTAACAATTGGAAGAGGAGGTGGTAGTTTGGCAGGAAACGTTGCATTGGGTGAATCTATTTTATCATCAAATACTACTGGTAATAACAATACTGCCATTGGGCATAGTGCCATGCAAACAAATAGTACAGGTTGGTCTAATACTGTTATAGGTAAAGATGCATTTAATAAAAATAGCTCTGGAAGTAATTCAACTGTAATTGGATATCAAGCATTATTCAACAGTACTGCATCAAATAATGATGCGATGGGATATCAAGCACTATTAAATAATTCAACTGGTAATAGCAATGTATCTATAGGACAATCATCTTTAAAAGAGAATACAACTGGAAGTAATAATTCTGTCATTGGATTTACTGCTTTACCTAAAAATAGTACTGGATCAAACAATGTTGCAATTGGCTATTATTCAGGACAGTTTATTGCAAATGGGACAGACTTAACTGGTATTGACAATTCAGTTTTGATTGGTGCAAATGCAAGAGCTAATGCTAATGGTGAGACGAATCAGATTGTCATTGGACAGGGAGCAATTGGTGCAGGATCCAATACCATTAGACTTGGAAATACTTCAATCACTGCTGTAAATACGAGTGGAACAGTAACGGCAAATGGATTTATTAAATCTGGAGGAACATCATCTCAGTTTTTAAAAGCAGATGGAAGTGTTGATGCTTCTACATATACTACTCTTACTGGTTCTGAAACACTCACAAATAAAACTCTAACAAGTCCAACTTTAACTACACCAGCCTTGGGTACTCCTGCATCTGGAGTGTTGACAAATGCGACTGGTCTGCCTCTAACTACTGGTGTTACGGGAACATTGTCAGTTACAAATGGTGGAACTGGAGTCACAACCTCAACTGGAACTGGAAGTGTTGTTTTATCTACATCACCTACTTTAGTTACTCCTGCTTTAGGCACACCTTCGTCAGTGACTCTGACAAACGCAACTGGTTTACCAATATCAACTGGAGTAACAGGACTTGGAACTGGAGTTGCAACATTTCTTACAACACCAAGCAGTGCTAATCTTGCATCTGCAGTTACAGATGAATCTGGATCAGGTTCAGTTGTTTTCGCTAACTCTCCTACATTGATTACACCAACTCTTGGAGTAGCATCAGCAACAAGTATAAATAAAGTAGCAATTACCACTCCTTCTACAAGTGCAACTCTAACAATTTCAAACGGTAAAACTTTAACTGCAAATAACTCATTGACATTAAGTGGAACAGATGGGACAACTATGACTTTCCCAAGTAGTAGTGCTACAGTTGCAAGAACAGATGCAGCTCAAACTTTTACAGGTACACAAACCTTTGGAGATATTATTGCTAATTCTGTTTCTGGCTCTTCAGATCAGCGTTTCAAAATAAATATCAAACAAATTGAAAATCCAATTGAAAAAATAAAGTTGATTAGAGGAGTTACATTCAATTGGAATCAAAAAGAATACCCAGAAAAAAACTTTGGAGATCAAAGAGAAATTGGATTCATTGCACAAGAAATTGAAAAAATAGTCCCCGAGGTTGTTGTAAAAGAAGTTAACGCTGAAGAATACAGATCAGTTAAATATGATAAAATTGTTGCTTTATTGCTTGAAGGTATAAAAGAACAACAAAGACAAATTGACTTATTAAAATCTGAATTACAAATTTTAAAAAAAGAACATAAAAAATAAGTGAAATTCTGTTTACTCTTAATATTGTCGATAATTAGTTTGTCAACAAAATGCCAAACCATAGCAAATAGCACTAAAAGTGGTGACTTCGATGATCCAGCTGTTTGGGATGTTTTTTCCAACGTAAACTTTGGAGTTAATATTCATAGCGGACACATTATCACAATCCCTTCAGGTAAGACCTTCATGAATGCGAAAATTAATTTGTTTGGATCCGGGAAAATAATTTTGGCTGATGCTACAGCAAAATGGATACCTGCTCCAGATGGTTCTTCAGTCAGTAAAGCAGCGCCCAGTGCCTCTGAAATAATAAAGTATTATCCTAATAAAATTGATGGTGTTTACTTTATCAATCTGCCAACTGTTGGTATTCAACAGGTATATTGTTTAATGGATAGTAAGTATGATGGTGGGGGCTGGATGCTCGCAATGAAAGCCACAAATGGAACTACATTTAATTATGATGCATCTTATTGGACATTATCAAACACACTGAACCCAAATGATATATCACTTAATAATAGTGATGCAAAATACGATGTAATGAACTATTTTCAAGCAAAAGATATTATGGCAATATGGCCTAGTTTATCTAATATTGGATCTTTAACTGGCAGCACTATGTCTGCTATAAATAATTGGAGTTGGCTTAAAAATAATTTTCACTCTGGTAATAGAAGTACTCTTATTTCGAAATTCTCTGGTTCACAGGTTACATATGTCAGTAATACAAATGGCGATGTTTCAAATATACCAGAGTACAATTCTCAATATTTTTCTCGACAGAGGGCATATGTTTTTTATGGATTAAACTATACAGGAAATTCTGGGAAAAAAGTTCGATGGGGTTTTGCATTTAACAATGAAACTGATCAAAATTCAAACGATTGTTCAGGAGGCATCGGAATGTATGCACGAAGCTATTCAGCAGGAGATGAATGGTCATGGAATGGTGACGGTCAAACAATCATTGGAGGAAACACTTCTTATAGAGTACAAATTTTTGTACGGTAAATTTATTTACAATATAAAAAACTATTTTACCCAAACCTGATGAAATGTATCATTCTGATAACCCGAACCAGAATTAGCGGGATAATCATCCACCTCCCATCTGTAATCTAAACCCCTTATCCCCCAATGATAAGTACCACCTAACCAAAAAGGAAAATTTGTCATAGCATTATTCCCCTGATCTGAATAAAAACTTGTTGCCGAGTTAGGTAAATATGCACTATGTCCAGCAAGTGATGTAAAACTTGAAGATATCCCAGTCATTGAGCCTGATCCTGACTTAAAATAGTTGATTGTACTTGAATGAGATGTTTTGAAATGAATTATTCTTGAATGAGCTGACGTTTTTGCGTAAAACCTTATTTGAGTAAATGTAAAACTATTTAAGTAGCTATTTGAAATATGCCCCCATGTAGTTGAGGAAGTAGATTCATCTAAGCCCAATGTTGTTGCTCCAAGCAATGGCAATGAATTTGTTTTCACACTCAAAACAGGATTAGTAGTTGCTTTATGCAAATAATTCAAGACTAAAGTCCAACCACCACCATCTGTGCTCATATCACAATAGCAATATGTTGATGGTAAAGAGCCACTGCCATCAGGGTCAATCGAATATATCCCTGATGTAGCTAATGGGAAATATGATAAAATTTCATTGCATGATTTCAGTGTTGGAGTTGGATACCACTTGCTATTGTTATTGGCAAATGCTAATTTCCCATTACCATTTAATGTAACTGTTCCACTATAAATACTTGTATTTGCAGGAACTGTTATTGTATGAGTACTATTTATATACAAACCTAGCGGCATTGCATTAGGATTTGACCAAACAGATGAACTGTTAATATTCCCAGAGGTCAAACTATATGCTGCATCATTATTGTGAATTACATAAGATGTATATACTCCAGAATAATCTGAACCTGCTGGATAATCATCACTGATTTCAACAACATATCCTCCAATTGAACCAGTGTTTGCACCAGCTAAGTCATTCCAGCAAGTGCCTCCCCCCCACTTTGTAACAGCATAATCCTCTCCACTTCTGGAGCCATCTGCATTATTTGGCTCACCAGAACACCAATTTGTAAAAAAACCCCCTTGCGAATTTCCAGAACTAGAATAGCTAGCTGTTGTTGAGTTAGTAATTCCAGACACTGATGTTTGCCAGATAATTCTATCTTTCTCTGGGCCATCATCAATATACCACGTACCCTCTGAATTTGCATCTGCAAGTGCTATCCAAATATTGTTTCCACTGATATTGTTATTAATAAAATCAGATTCTGATTGTGAGGTAACTGTTATTAAGTAACCTGTTTTACCCTTGAAACTATATGTAGCAGCTCCAGTCTTGGCTGTGGAATAAGAGACAGCTCCACTTATGTATCTATAAAAATGCTTATTAATTGGATTATAATAATAATTTGCATCATAAGTCGACACTTCGATATTAATTCTGATTGAAGTTTTTAAACTCCCCATAGAAATTGTCATTGCAGCAAGTGCGTTATTTACGTTATCTCTCGTCCCATAAAAAACAATACTTGTAACATTTGTCCAGCTATTATAACCATAATTCCTTGTCAAACCAGTATTTGTTGGAAAACTTAAGGAGGCTGAGCTATGATAGTTTAAGCTTAGACTTATCAATAAATTATCTGTATTATTTGACCAATTAACAACAAAATTTCCAGCATCAACGTTAGATGAATTTGCTGGTATTGTCAAGGATCCTGGCGTAGTGATCATTTGACAATAAGTATTGAATGAAAAAAACAAAAAAATAGATAGAAAAAAAGGTTTCATTATTTAAACTTACAAATTCTAAAAGTATGATTTATCAAATTTACTTTTCTTTTTTATATTTTTTGTTAAGATATTCTTCAAAAATATTTCTTTCTAGAATAACGAATTAATTCATCGTAAATTTTATATTAGGTTCAATTTTTGATTTTTTAAAAATTAATTTAATGAATTTTTAGTAACGACACAGTTCAAATAAGTATTTCAAAATAACTAAATTATTGCACAAAATATCTTTTTTAAATTTTGAATTGTATCATTACGATTTTATAATTTAACTAATTCAAAATACTAACTTTCGCCATAATTATCAAATTATAACTGAATAAGTCAAATCTAAAATTGAATTCAATAATTCAAATTATTCTGTACTCTTTGAGCAACCTAAATTAAAAATTTGTAAAAAGTTGGTTTACAATTGTGTTTACTATTTTAGATAGGTACATTTTTTATTAATGTAACAATCTAAAAAAAGATGAATATTGATTTTAAAAAACAGATTGAAAATAATTAATTTTTTTTGTTATAAATTTTAACTCACTATATACAAAGGTTCTAAACAAAACAACCCATTGAAAATCAATGAGTTGTTTTGTAATTTTGGTTGCCCGACCTGGATTCGAACCAAGACAAACTGCACCAAAAACAGTCGTACTACCATTATACTATCGGGCAATCCCTATGCCATTCTTTGAATGGAGTGCAAAAATAGGGTGCGGAGTAAA
>JACCDK010352471.1_pt1 | contig 11906 bp, 12 predicted proteins | sample 7445871 | NCBI WGS metagenome assembly JACCDK01 (sample SAMN15323436, study PRJNA562643) | freshwater metagenome | isolation source: river surface water | place: USA:Blue River Watershed | collected 2017-08-15
GGGCGGACCGCGAAAAAAACGGACCGAAGCCCGCGATGAATTAGGGATTGTACCCTCAGGTCAGCAAATTTGGGGTGAAGTCGACCTAAAATGCCCCTCTTTAGATCTAATTCAGCCATGCCCAAAGCCACTCCCACCCCAGCCAAAGCGCAGGCCGACCAGGCCGTTCCTGAAAGCTACGAAGAGGCGGTTCAAGAATTGGAGCAGTTGCTGGCCAAACTCGAATCCGGTCAATTGCCTTTGGACCAATTGCTGACGCATTACCAAAGAGGCGCTACATTGCTGGCCCATTGCCGAGAGCGCCTGGCCGCCATCGAAACCCAAATCAGTGTTTTAGACGAGGGCAGTTTGAAACCTTGGGATGGCGTATGAGCGACGCTTTGACGGGTCAATTCAATTTCAAAGCCTGGTCAGAAGCCCGACTGGCGCAAGTGGAGCAGCAACTCAAGCATGGCATGGATGGCCACGCCCCCGCTGGTTTGGGTGAGGCCATGCGCTATGCGGTTTTGGACGGTGGCAAACGTTTGCGCCCCCTGCTGGTCATGGCTGCGGCAGAAGCCATTGGGGTGGATTTAGAAGCCGCCAATGTGTCTGATCAACCCGCGGCCATTGCCGCATTGCGCGCTGCTTGCGCCATTGAATTGATCCATGCCTATTCCTTGGTCCACGATGACATGCCCTGCATGGACAACGATGTCTTGCGGCGCGGCAAGCCCACGGTCCATGTGAAGTACGGTGAGGCGCAGGCCTTGTTGGTCGGTGATGGTTTGCAAGCTTTGGCTTTTGAATTCCTCACGCCATTGGATGGCAGCACTGAGTTGTCAGTGCAAGCTTTGCAAGTGGGCTTGTTGGCCCGTGCCGCGGGCTACCAAGGCATGGCGGGTGGCCAAGCGATTGACTTGGCCAGCGTCGGACTGCCTTTGACCGAAGCCCAATTGCGTCAAATGCACCGGCTCAAAACCGGCGCACTGCTGCTGTGCAGCGTGCAGTTGGGTGCTGTTTGTGCGGGCAAGCCTAGCACGATGGTGATGGATGCCTTGTCTCAATATGCCCAATCCTTGGGTTTGGCCTTTCAGGTGGTTGACGACATATTGGACGTGACCTCCGACTCGGCCACCCTGGGCAAAACCGCTGGCAAAGATGCGGCGGCCGACAAACCCACCTACGTGTCCTTGTTGGGGCTTGCGAAGGCGCAAGAACTGGCCGCACAACTTCATGCTGAATCGCTGGCGGCTTTGACTGCCAGCGGTTTGAACGCCACAGCCACCGCCGCTTTGCGCGCCTTGGCCAATCAAGTGGTGGAACGGAAAAATTAACATGCTTGAATCGATTCATTCACCTGAAGACCTGCGGAAACTGCAGCGCAGTGATTTACCGCGCTTGGCCGCCGACGTTCGCCAATGTGTTTTGGACAATGTGTCCCAAACCGGTGGGCACTTAAGTTCCAATTTAGGAACGGTGGAGCTGACGGTGGCTTTGCACTATGTCTTCAACACACCCGAAGACCGCATCGTGTGGGATGTGGGACATCAAACCTATCCCCACAAAATTTTGACTGGCCGGCGAGAGCGCATGCCGACTTTGCGACAACTGGGTGGTTTGTCAGGCTTTCCACGGCGTGACGAAAGCGAGTACGACACCTTTGGAACGGCACACTCTTCGACCAGCATTTCTGCAGCCTTGGGCATGGCCATCGCAGCACGCCAGAAGGGCGAGTCACGGCATGCGGTTGCGGTCATTGGCGATGGCGCCATGACCGCAGGCATGGCCTTTGAAGCCATGAACAATGCGGGCATTGAAGATTGCAAATTGTTGGTGATCTTGAACGACAACGACATGTCCATCAGCCCACCGGTGGGTGCGCTGAATCGCTATTTGGCGCAACTGATGAGTGGCCGTTTTTATTCAACGGCCAAGAACATGGGCAAGAACGTTTTAAAGAGTGCACCGCCCTTGTTTGAATTGGCCAAACGCTTTGAACAGCATGCCAAAGGCATGGTGGTGCCAGCCACCATGTTTGAGCAATTTGGTTTCAACTACATTGGCCCCATCGATGGCCATGATTTGGACTCACTGATCCCTACACTGGAAAATATCAAACAGTTGAAGGGTCCTCAGTTTCTGCACGTGATCACCAAAAAAGGGCAGGGCTACAAGCTGGCTGAAGACGATCCAGTGAACTACCACGGCCCAGGCAAGTTCGACCCCAAGGTGGGCTTGGTGCCTGCAGCGACCACGCCCAAACCTGCCTTCATGCATATTTTTGGTCAATGGTTGTGCGACATGGCGGCGGCCGATCAACGCCTGGTGGGCATCACGCCTGCCATGCGTGAAGGTTCTGGCATGGTGGAGTTTCACAAGCGCTTTCCCGACCGCTATTACGATGTGGGCATTGCTGAGCAGCACGCTGTGACGTTTGCCGCCGGCTTGGCCTGCGAAGGGTTGAAGCCTGTGTTGGCCATTTACTCCACCTTCTTGCAACGTGGCTACGACCAATTGATCCACGACGTGGCACTGCAAAATTTGCCCGTGGTGTTTGCCTTAGACCGAGCAGGTTTGGTGGGCGCGGATGGGGCCACGCATGCTGGCGCCTACGACATTGCTTATTTGCGATGCATACCCAATGTTTCTGTTGCTTGTCCCAGTGATGAGCGTGAATGCCGATTGTTGCTCAGCACAGCGTACGCCCAAAATCACCCGGTGGCAGTGCGCTACCCACGTGGCACAGGTGTGGGGGTGGAGGCAGGGGGTGATCTGCAAACCTTGCCTTTTGGCAAAGCTGAAATTCGTCGTGAAGGTCAGGGTGTTTGCATCTTGGCCTTTGGCACCTTGCTTTATCCCGCTTTGCAAGTGGCTGAAAAAATCAATGCCACGGTGGTCAACATGCGATGGGCCAAACCCTTGGACCTTGAGATGGTCTTGGCCATGGCTGCGCGTCACGAACACTTGGTCACGGTAGAAGACGCTTGTGTGATGGGGGGTGCAGGCAGCGCAGTGTCGGAGGCTTTGCAGAAAGCCAACGTTTTGAGATCGATTTTGAGCCTCGGTTTGCCAGATGAATTTGTGGAGCACGGCGACCCGGCCAAGTTGATGGCTCTTTTGGGGCTCGATGCAGCAGGGATTGAGAAATCCATTCGACAAAAATGGCCTGAACAGGTGGCATGAGTTGCAGGCCAAGGGGCATCCCTTTTAAATCCCTATTTGATTTTGGGAAAAGGGTAAACCCTCACCGATGTCCTTGATTTACATTTCTACAATGGGGCTTGTGTTTTTCAACTTGTCACGCTTGTGACGAATTTCTTCTTTAGGAGTTACTTCATGGATCGTCGTTCCGTCATTAAGAATGCTGGTATTGCTGGCATTTTGGCTGCAGGTGCTGCACCCGCTGTTCACGCACAAGCAACCGTTCGTTGGCGCCTCAGCTCCAGCTTCCCTAAGGCATTGGACACCATCCATGGTGCGGCCGATGTTTTTGCCAAAGCTGTGAAGAACATGACCGGCGGCAAGTTCGAGGTTTCCGTGCACGCTGCTGGCGAAATCACACCACCTTTTGGCGTGGTGGATGCTGTTCAGCAAGGCTCCATTGAAATTGCCCACACAGCCCCTTACTACTTCTTTGGTAAGAACGATGTGTTTGCTTTGGGTTGTGCCATTCCCTTTGGTTTGAACAGCCGTCAAATGACAGCTTGGATGTACGAAGGCAATGGTTTGAAATTGATGCGCGAGTTCTACGCCAAGTACAACATCATCAATTTCCCTGGCGGTAACACAGGCTCACAAATGGGCGGCTGGTATCGCAAAGAAATCAAATCAGTGGCCGACATCAAGGGTTTGAAGTTCCGCGTCGGTGGCTTTGCGGGCAGAGTGATCGAGCGCATGGGCGGCGTACCCCAGAATATTCCTGGCGGTGAAATCTACACGGCTTTGGAAAAGGGCACGATTGACGCAGCCGAGTGGGTCGGCCCCTATGACGATCAAAAGTTGGGCTTCAACAAGGTAGCGCCCTTCTACTACTACCCAGGCTGGTGGGAAGGTGGTCCTCAGTTGGACTTCTTCATCAACCAAAAAGCTTTCGACGCTTTGCCAGCTGAGTACAAAGCCATTGTGGAAGCGGCTGCGGCCACAGCCCACACCGACATGCAAGCCAAGTACGACGCGCGCAATCCAGCGGCCTTGAAAGAACTGGTTGCCAAAGGAACCAAGCTGCGTCCATTCACCAATGACGTTTTGAACCTGGCCTTCAAAGAGTCCATGGCGCTCTACGAAGAGCTGAACGACAAAAACCCAGATTGGAAGAAAATCTACAGCGACTACAGCAAATTCCGCGCAGAACAAAACTTGTGGTTCCGCTTTACAGAAGCCAAGTTTGACTCTTTCATGCAAGCTCAAAAGCTCTGATTGCTTTTGCAGCTCACAAAAAAACCGGCTTCGGCCGGTTTTTTGTTGTCTGTTTCAGAACGCTTGTCGATCGGCTTTGAGTTTGGCTTCTAGCGCATACAAGGCAGCCAAGACTTCGGGTGAGCTGGTGTAGAAAACGGCAAACTTGCCCATCATGGTTCGCGCATAGACACGGGGTGCAATGAGCCAACTTAAAGCAGGTACATGAATGATTTTGAGGTAGGCCATGTCATTGAGCTGCATGGACTTGTCCCAAATCCAAGTTTGTTTGATCTGGTCTGAGCTGAGTGTGGTGACGCTGATCTGAATCTGCCAAACGGTGTAGACGATCAACGCATGGGCCGAAGCCACCCACAAACCACTTTTGGAAAAGAAGTCGATGGGAAGCATCAATGACCAACCGATCAAGGCCGCACTCAGTGCAATGGCCAGCACTTTGAACGGTCTTGAAAAAGCTGGCCCGGAAAGGGCCGAAGCGGTCATTTATTTTTTGAAGAGATCGTCGATCTTCTTCTGTTCATCTTCGGCAGATTGCTGAGTCTGCTGAGGTGTTTTGAGCAGATCTTCTGCCGCCTGAACAGCTGCTTTTTCTGCATCCTCGTCTTTGGGCATTTCAATCACCACCTTGTCGAGGTCAACCGCTTCTTCTTTGTCGAGGAATGCAGTGACGGACTGTGGGAAGAAAATCACGATGAACACCAGCAAAATTTGCATGATGACCCATGGGATGGAGCCCAAGTAGATGTCGTTGGATTTGATCGCTTCAGGAATGCGTTTGTCCTTGAACAAGGTATCCGCAATGCCGCGCAAATAGAACAGGGCGAATCCAAATGGCGGATGCATGAAACTGGTTTGCAAGTTCACGCAGAGCAGCACGCCGAACCAGACCAAATCGATGCCCAGTTTTTGGGCCACAGGCGCGAGCATGGGCACAATGATGAAGGCGATTTCGAAGAAGTCCAAGAAGAAAGCCAAGAAGAACACAAACACGTTGACCACAATCAAGAAGCCCACCTGGCCGCCAGGCAGGCCAGTCAGTAAGTGTTCAACCCATTTGGAGCCGTCCACGCCTTGGAACACTTGGCTGAAAACGCGTGAACCAATCAGAATGAACACCACCATGGCCGTGAGGCGCATGGTGCCGTGCATGGCTTCCCACAAAAGATCTTTGGTGAGACGCTTGTGCATGGCCGCCAAAATCAAAGCGCCCACCACACCCATCGCACCCGCTTCAGTGGGCGTTGCCAGTGCAGAGGATTGGAAGGGCAAACCCCCCATAGAGCCCAAGACCGTGAAAATCAGAATGGCTGAGGGAATGATGCCCTTCAAGCACTTGCTCCAAAGAGCCCAGCCTTCAAGCGTACGGGCTTCTTTGGGGACACCTGGAATGTAGTGAGGCTTGATCAATCCCAAGCCGTAGGTGTAGAGCGCAAACATTGCAATTTGCAGCAAGGAGGGACCCCATGCGCCTTTGTACATGTCGCCTACGGGTTTGCCCAGCTGATCGGCCAACACCACCAAGACCAATGAAGGCGGTACCAATTGGGTGATGGTGCCAGAGGCTGCCAACACGCCCGTGGCGTATCGCATGTTGTAACCGTAACGAATCATGACGGGCAAAGAAATGAGGGCCATGGCAATCACTTGACCGGCCACAGTCCCTGTGATGGCGCCCAAAATGAAGCCCACAATGATGACGGAGTAGCCCAATCCGCCGCGCACGGGACCGAACAATTGGCCCATGGAGTCGAGCATGTCTTCGGCCAAGCCACACTTTTCAAGGATGGTGCCCATGAAAGTGAAGAAGGGGATGGCCAGCAACAAGTCATTGCTCAAAATGGAGAAGATGGAGATGGGCAGGTTGGACATGAAAGCCGCTGGAAACCAACCCATTTGAATGGCGAAGAAACCGCAACCCAAGCCCAGTGCGGCCAGAGAAAAAGCGACGGGAAAACCGATGATCATGACGGCAACCAAGCCGGCAAACATGATCGGTGCGAAATTTTGCATTTCCATTTTGGGGTCCTGACAGTATTTTTGAAAGATCTGAAAAATGAGCTTTCAGATTTACTGAAGTGGTTTTTCGTAATGAGTGTCCATGGCGTACTCGCCGCGCAAATAAGCGACGCGCTTGATGAGTTCGGCCAAGCCTTGCAACCACACCATGGCAAAGCCAACGGGCAGGGCCAACACGGCAGGCCAACGAATGAGTCCGCCTGCGTTTTGGCTCATTTCGCCAGACACCAAGGTGTTGAGAAAATAAGGATAAGACAGGTAGGTCATGAAGCCCATGATGGGCAACAAAAACACAATCAGGCCCATGATGTCCACATAGACGGGCCAGTTGCCCTTCAATTTGCCATAGAGCAAGTCCACACGGACGTGTTCGTTGACTTTGAGTACATAGGGCGAGCCCACCATGACCATCCAGGCGAACAGGTACCACTGGATTTCCAACAGTCCGTTTGAACTCCAATCGACGCCGTAACGAATGAAGGCGTTTCCGGCGCAAATCATGGCCGATAACAGAACGGTGTAGGACGCAATATGGGCAAACCGCTCACTGAGCCAATCCATGCCGGCAGCAAATTTCAAAAAGGCAGTCACATTGATTTCCTGAGAAGGGTTCAACCGAGCGGTGTCAGTTGATGGAGATTTCTGAACAAACAGCAGGTGATTTTAACCGCTAGGCCCCGCAAAAGTTCAGTTTTTGGGCTTTTTGTATTGCCACCAAGGCAATTCGTGTCGAAGCGACAAAACCTGCCCAGGCGCGTGAGGGGCATAGCCTTGTAAATGACCCAGTGCTTGCTTCCAGCTGGGTGAATTCAGGGCGGCCTGCATTTTCAAGACGGCAGGATCGTCCACGGCAGATTTCAGGCAAACAAAGTAGTAGCGCTCTTCAACCCAAGGTACAAAACAGAGCCCGCGTTGGCTTGCCGCCAATTGGGTTCCCAGTCCCACGTCAGCTTGGCCAGAAGCCACGCGTTCGGCCACAGCCGCATGAGACAGTTCAATGGTTTCATAGCCATCGAGGTCTTCGCTTTGTCGGCCATGGGTCTTCAGCCAATGGTCCAACAACACACGGGTGCCGGTGCCTTCTGCACGGTTGGCAAAACGCGCACGCCTTTGCAGCACATCGGCCAAAGATTGAAGTTTGAACGGATTGCCGGGTGCAGTGATCAGGCCTTGCTGTCTGACTGCAAAGCCCATCAATTTGTGCAAGCCGGGCTTGAGCAATGGCTTGTAAACATGCGCAATGTGGCTCTGTGAGGTGACGTTGGCCAAGGTGTGAAAACCTGCAATGGTGCATCGGCCTTCGTTCAAATCTTGCAAGGCGACCAGACTGCCATTGAATTTCAAATCCAAGTGCAAGCCCTGTTGTGCAGCATGATCGCGAAAGCTGGAAAGGGCATCGTCATGGCTGGCATGCAGCGTTAAAACATGGGCGTTGGGGTCCAGCGCCAAAGACATGGCCCGTTCGAGGTCGGCGCGGATGGTCTCAATTTGCGGGGCCAATCGGGCTTGGGTTTGGCGCTCTGTCCAGAGCAATTTGTCGCCAAAAATTGACAACCTGGCGGGTTGACCTTTGTCCCAAACAATGAGGTCTTGGCCCAACTGGGTCTCCCATTTCTTGAGCTCTCCCCATACGTGGCGGTAGGACAGGTTCAAGGCTTTGGCTGCAGCGCTGATGGAACCCTGTGACCTGACAGCTTGCAACAGGGTCATCAAATTGTTGCGCAATGGCAATTCAGACCGCCCAAGGCTGTCTGGTTTGATTTTCCAATCGTAAAAAAGTTCAATTTTGGCCACCTCGCAAGTGTGCCTGAATTGGTTCTTGATTGGATGGGCTATGCATTGAATTTCATAGCGGATCACCACTGTGTGTCGAGGGAAATGAAAGGTCGTAGGATTTCTCGCAACGTTAAGGCGCTATGAACACATTCACAGACAGCGCGGTCATGGCCGTGCAGCTCATTTCTCACTTTGATCCAGGTCTTTGGGCCATTGCGGGTCGTTCTTTGGGGGTGAGCGCATCGGCCACCATGATCGGTTGCACCTTGGGCATCGCTTTGGGTGCTTACCTAGGCGTAGCAAAGTTCAGAGGCCGCAGCACCTTGCTCACCTTGCTCAACACATTTTTGGCATTGCCCTCGGTGGTCGTGGGCTTGGTCATTTACCTGTTGCTGTCACGCACAGGCCCCTTGGGATTTTTAGGGTGGTTGTTCAGTTTCAAAGCCATGGTGCTGGCCCAAGTGGTGCTGGTCATTCCTGTGGCTGCCGCCCTGAGTCGACAGGTGGTGGAGGATGCAGAGTTGTCGCATGGCGAGCAATGGCGCTCTTTGGGCGCTGGCCACGGCATGCGTTGCGTGTTGCTGGCCTGGAACGAGAGGTTTGCACTTTTGACGGTGGTGGTGGCTTGTTTTGGACGCGCCATTTCAGAGGTGGGCGCCGTGATGATGGTGGGTGGCAACATCGAAGGCTTCACACGCGTGATGACAACCGCCATTGCGCTTGAAACCAGCAAAGGCGATTTACCGTTAGCGTTGGCCCTTGGCATGGTGCTGTTGGCCATTGTGGGCTGTTTGAACATGATGCTCTCCTTGTTCAGGCATTGGCAAGACCGCTATCAAGAGTCCAAGCCCAACAGCTTGCGCGGGTGGGTGGCATGACATCCTTGATTTCAATCCAGCATGTGAGCTTGAACCTGGGCCATGTTCAAGCGCTGAGCGATGTGAGTTTGCGCATCGATGTGGGTGAGCATGTGGCGCTGATTGGCGCCAACGGATCTGGCAAAAGTACCTTGTTGCGCGTTTTGAATGGCTTGCACCCTGTCACGGAAGGGTCGTTGCATTTGGCGACTTGCCGTCAAGGCATGCTGTTCCAAAGGCCACACATGTTGCGCATGAGCAGCTGGGGCAATGTGACTTTGGGCTTGTGGCTTGACCGCAGCTTGGGCTTGTCTTGGCAGCAAGCCAAAGTGCGCGCGCTGGATGCGCTGTCTGCGGTGGGTTTGTCTGGCGTGCGCTTGCAAAACGCGGCGACCTTGTCGGGCGGTCAACAGCAGCGTTTGGCCCTGGCCAGAGCTTGGGCCAAAGAGCCTGAATTGCTTTTCTTGGATGAACCAACAGCCAGTTTAGACCCACCTGCCAAACGAGAAATTGAAGCGTTGGTGCAGCGCATGATGGCGCCCAAAGACAACGCGAATCCGATGACTTTGATTTTTGCAAGTCACAACTTGGGTCAAGTGAAGCGTTGGGCGAGTCGGGTGATTTACATCGAACAAGGCCGCATCTTGGCGGATTTGCCAACAGCAGATTTTTTCAACGCTGAGTGTTTGAAACAACACAGCCATCAAGCGTATTTATTTCTTCAAGGAGAAACTTCATGAAAAACGTCTGCACAACCCCATTGCAAAAGTCATGCATGCGTGCCATTTTTCTAGGCCTGGCCTTGGGGGCACTTGGCCTTCAAAGCATGGCCCAATCGATCGTGATGTCCTCGACAACATCCACAGAACAATCGGGTTTGTTTGGGCACCTGTTGCCTGCGTTCAAAAAGGCCACGGGCATTGACATCAAAGTGGTGGCCCTGGGCACGGGGCAGGCCTTGGACATGGCGCGACGAGGCGATGCCGATGTGGTGTTTGTGCACGATCTGCCAGCAGAAGAAAAATTTGTCGCTGAAGGCTTTGGCATCAAACGGTTTCCCGTGATGTACAACGACTTTGTGGTGGTGGGCCCTCAAGCTGATCCCGCCAACGTCAAGGGCAATGACATCGTCAACGCTTTGAAGAAGATCTCGAGCAGCAATGCAGCCTTCATTTCGCGCGGTGACAAAAGTGGCACGCATGCTGCCGAGTTGCGCTTCTGGACGCAAGCTGCGCTGGCTGACAAAAAGGGTAGCGGCTACAAAGAGTGCGGTTGTGGCATGGGGCCCGCCTTGAACATGGGTGCGTCCACAGGCGCTTATGTGCTCACTGATCGCGGTACTTGGTTGAACTTTAAAAACCGCGCAGATTTGAAAATCTTGGTGGAGGGTGATGCCAAGTTGTTCAACCAATACGGTGTGACGGCGGTCAATCCCGCCAAGCACCCGCATGTGAAACAAGCCGATGCACAAAAGTTTGTAGATTGGGTGATTTCAAGCCAAGGCCAAGCGGCCATCGCAGCCTACAAAATTGGGGGTGAGTCGGTGTTTTTTCCCAACGCCAACAAGTAACTCATCTGCCCGTAAAGCAAACAGGCGCGGAAGGATCGATGGGAGGTCCTTCGTGGGTGTTTTTGGCGTGCGCCACGTCCATGTCGCGTGGCAAGGGCACGCCGTTTTTAACAGCCAACACTTCGGCCATGATGCTGACCGCAATTTCAGCAGGTGTTTTGCTGCCGATGTAAATCCCAATGGGGCCGCGCAGTCGGGCCAAAGATGCTTCGGTTTGATCAAAGTGTTCGATCATGCGTTGTTGGCGCAGCAAGTTGTTGCGGCGTGAGCCAATGGCGCCAATGTAGAAGGCATCCGTCTCCAATGCGGCCAGCAAGGCCAAATCATCCAGTTTGGGATCGTGTGTCAAAGCAATGACACAGCTTCGGCGGTCGGGTTTGAAAATGCCGACCAGATCGTCGGGCATGTCGTGCTTCACTGTGACGCCAGCCACAGACCAGGCGCCACGGTATTCTTCGCGTGGATCGCAAACGGTGACTGCAAAGCCATTGAAAAGGGCCATGGTGGCCAAGTACTCGGTCATCTGTCCGGCACCAATCAGCAGCATGCGGTATTCAGGGCCAAAGGTGTTGATGAGCTGGTGTTCATCGATGTGCAATTCGCTGGGCGCATCGCTGGCAATCAGCGTCACAAGACCCGTCTGCAGATTCGTGCATCGTTGGGTCAGTTGCCCGCGCGATAACATGTCGATCAACTCAGTCAAGCGCGCCGCATCCGGGTTGAATTCCAACAACAACTCGAGGGTGCCACCGCAGGGCAGTCCAAAGCGATGTGCTTCATCGGCGCTGATGCCGTATTTCAAGCGCACAGGGGCGCTGTCGGTGATGGCGTTGGCTTTGCTGTACTGCGCAATCAGATCGTCTTCAATGCAACCCCCCGACACCGAGCCAACGACCGCGCCTGTTTCGCACAGCGCCATGATGGAGCCAACGGGGCGAGGTGAGGACCCCCAAGTTCTGATCACGGTGGTGAGCATGGCTCGCTGCCCAGCATCACGCCAAGCTTTGAGGGTCCGCAAAACCACGATGTCTAAATTTTCCATGATGCTTAGAAGCGCTTCAGCGCATCAAGGACCAAACAGCACCGACCGCCACGGCCAGTGCCAGCCAAACCCAAGTGGGAACGCTGCCAGAGGCGGGTGTGGTTGCGGGTTCGGGCGATGTCGTTGCGCCTTCTGCTTGAGGGTACTTGGCCTGCAAGGCCTCGTCAAAGCGTTTGAAAAAATCCTCTGCCAAGGATTTGGCCGCCCCATCAATCAGGCGTTGGCCCAATTGCGCCAACTTACCACC
>JACCDK011810808.1_pt1 | contig 11898 bp, 10 predicted proteins | sample 7445871 | NCBI WGS metagenome assembly JACCDK01 (sample SAMN15323436, study PRJNA562643) | freshwater metagenome | isolation source: river surface water | place: USA:Blue River Watershed | collected 2017-08-15
CTCGAATGCCAATTTGGGCAAAATGTTCACAATCCCGAGGTATTCGATAGGTAAAATACCCTGGGATTGGAACTGGCAAAATCACATCCACAAAAATTGTCTGAAGTTCTTCCATATCCATTTGTAAAGTTATTATTTACAAATGGATAACATATGCAATTCTGGGTTTAAATTTGACAAAAATTTTGACAAAATGTATTTCCCTACTCAAATTGAAGAAATCAATTCTCGAATAAGAGCCATTGATCCTATTTTATATGCAGTCAATAGAAACTTTACAGATGGGAATGTAAGTTATTTATCACCTTACCTTTCTAGAGGGGTCATAAGCTTGAAACAAATTGTAGAAAATTTAAAAGATAGAAACTTTACCTTTTTAGAATGTGAAACATTTGTTAAAGAATTAGCCTGGAGGGAATATTATCAAAGAATATGGAATCATTTAGGAGAAGATCTTTTTAAAGACCAATTCTGCGAACAAAAAAATGTAGAAAACGAGGGAATTCCCAGCCAATTGGAAAATGCCTCTTTAGGCATACAAATTATCAACCAAGGTATTCAGGAATTGTTACAAACAGGATATATGCACAATCATCAGCGAATGTATCTTTCAAGTGTACTTTGTAATATTGGAAAATATCATTGGAAATTTCCGGCAAAATGGATGTATTATTATTTATTGGATGGTGATTTAGCAAGTAATACTTTAAGTTGGCAATGGGTTGCCGGAACTTTTAGTCAAAAAAAATATGTAGCAAATCAAGACAACATCAACAACTTTACCAAATCATTTGAAAAAGGCACCTATTTAGATGTTTCTTATGAAAATTTACCACAACTACCCATTCCGACCTATTTAGATAATCCAATTATTCCAACTTTCAACTGTGAAATTCCCCTTTTTAGAAATCAAATAAATATAAAAAAAGGGAGTCCCGTTTACATTTACAATTATTACAATTTAGATCCTAATTGGAATTCAACAGAAGAACAAAATAACCTCTTATTATTAGAACCTTCCCAATTTGAAAAATATCCAATTTGCCCGAAGGGCATGCAGTTTATGCTTGATCTTTCTAAAAATATAAAGAGTATACAATATTTTGTAGGTGAATTTTCTGAACTCGAAAAGAATTTATTGGGAGAATCCATTATATTTAAACAGCACCCTTTAAATTCTCATTACAAAGGAACTGAAGTTTCGAGAGATTGGTTATTTCCAGAAATAGTTACTTATTTTTCCTCCTTTTCAAAATTTTGGAAAACATGTAGGCCCATGGCAATGGATTTATTTTCATAAAATGAAAAAAAAGATCAATATCGTTTGGTTGAAAAGAGATCTTAGGACTCAAGATCATAGGCCCTTTTTTGAAGCGGAAAGGTCTGATATTCCTTATCTTCCTATTTTCTTAATTGAGCCAGAATTGATACATCATCCAGATACTAGTTTAAGGCATTTGCAATTTCAATATTTGTCTTTGAAAAATATGGAAGAAAAAATAAAACAACCCATTGATATTTTTTATGGAGAAGCCAAATCGGTATTTAGTTATCTTTTAAATACCTATCAAATTAAAAACCTATTTAGTTACCAAGAATCCGGCATAGCACTTAGCTATCAAAGAGATAAAATAATTCAACAATTGTGTCAAGAAAATGAAATAAAATGGATTGAATTTCAAAGAGATGGGGTAATCCGAGGATTAAAACAAAGAAAAAATTGGTCGATGCAATGGGAACAAACGATGCGGTCTGAAATAATTATTAATACCTTCCAATCCAAAAAAATATTTACTGAAAAACATCCTTTTCCAATTCCGAATTTACTTTTAAAACGGCTAAATCAATATCCAAAACAATTCCAACCGGCAGGTGAAGATTATGCCTGGAGGTATTTGGATGATTTTTTAAAAGGTAGAATTACAAGATACAGTTTTGATATTGGTAAACCTTTAGAAAGCAGAAAAAGCTGTAGCAGACTTTCACCCTACATCAGTTGGGGCAATTTAAGTATTCGTCAGATTTATCAAATGGTTCAAAAGTCATCTCTTTCAGCCAAAGACAAATTTCATAAAAAAAATTATTTAAGCCGATTGCGATGGCATTGTCATTTCATTCAAAAATTTGAAATGGAATGCTCTTATGAAGATACTTTTTTAAATCGAGGCTATGCTAATTTGGCTTATGAACGCAATCAAACTAACGTAAAAATGTGGGAAAATGGTCGTACAGGAATTCCCATCATCGATGCAAATATTAGGTGCCTGAGAGCTACTGGATGGATCAATTTTCGAAGCAGAGCTCTTTTGGTAAGTTTTTTGAGTCACCATTTATTGAATGACTGGAGAAATGGAAGTTATTTTCTTGCTAGAAATTTTCTAGATTACGAACCTGGTATTCATTTCCCTCAAATACAAATGCAAGCTGGAACAACAGGAATAAATACACTTCGAATTTATAATCCAATTAAACAAAGCAAAGAAAAAGATCCAAAAGGTGAATTTATCAAACAATGGATTCCTGAGCTTCGAATTATACCAGAAAAATTTATTCACGAGCCCCATTTATTATCTGATTTAGATTTACAATTATTGGGTATTAATGAACTTAATTATCCAAAACCTATAGTAGATGTAGAAAAAACAGGGAAAATTGCGAGAGAAAAATTATGGAAATTTAAACGTTCAGAGGAGGTTAAAATTCACAAAAATCCAATTTTAAATAAACACGTAGAAAATCGATGAAAATTTTTCTTCTATTCCCTCATCAATTGTATGAAAACATCGCCTTACTTAAAGGCTATGACCAAATTTATTTAATAGAAGAATTTTTATATTTCAACCAATATCGATTTCATAAACAAAAGATACGCTTGCATCGGGCAAGTATGAAATTTTATGAAAACTATTTGATTGAAAATGGTTTCAATGTTCAATACATTGATGCCCAACAGAAACAATCAGATATCCAACATTTCTCGGAATTACTTGAATCCTTAGCCATTCAATCCATCGATTACTATGATCCTACAGACGATTGGTTATCCAAAAGAATTAAAAAATGTATTTCAAAATTAAATGTACATTCTACTGAATACGATTCTCCAAATTTTTTCAATACAAGAGAAGACATTTTTAATTTTTTTAAAAACAGAAATCGAATTTTACACCATGATTTTTATGTACACCAACGCAAAAAATGGAACCTTTTGATGAATGAAGAGTTACAACCCGAAGGTGGAAAATGGAGTTTTGATGAGGATAATCGAAAAAAATATCCCAACAAAAAAAATCCTCCCAAGGTAAACTTTCCAACAGAAAATCCATTCATCAAAGAAGCAAATGAATATGTTAAAAACTATTATTCAGAAAATATCGGTCAATTAGACCCCTTTTTTATTTATCCATCCTCGTTTGAAGAGGCAAAAAATTGGCTTTTTGATTTTATTGAAAATCGAATATTTGAATTTGGAACTTATGAAGATGCCATTGTTCGTGATGAATCAATATTACATCATAGCCTTTTATCATCCTTATTAAACATAGGTTTATTGAATCCATTTTTTGTAGTGGCTGAAATTCTAAAAGCAATTAAAGAAAAAAATATTCCCATTAATTCTGCTGAAGGAATTCTACGACAACTCATAGGTTGGAGAGAATTTGTCAGAGGAATTTATCTATTTATGGGGGCCAAAATGAGACGTAAAAATTTTTGGAACCATGAAGAAAAAATTACAAGTAATTTTTATACCGGAACTACCCAAATTGCTCCAATTGACCAAACTATAAAGAAATTATTACAAACTGGTTACAACCACCATATTGAAAGATTGATGGTACTGGGTAATTTTTTTCTATTAAATAAATTTCATCCTGACCGTGTATATCAATGGTTTATGGAAATGTACATCGATGCATATGATTGGGTCATGGTACCAAATATATATGGGATGAGTCAATTTAGTGATGGAGGATCGATGGTCACTAAGCCCTATATAAGTTCTAGCAATTATATCCTAAAAATGAGTAATTATGCGGCAAAGGAAGATTGGTGCGAAATTTGGGATGCATTGTATTGGAACTTTATTTCAGAAAATAGGTTATTTTTTTCAAAAAATCCACGATTACAATTTTCTGTAAACATTTATGATAAATTCTCTTCAGAGAAAAAAGAAATGATCTCTCAAACGGTTCATTCTTATTTCCAACGCAGGGATTGAATCATTTGTATGGCATCTTTTTTAAGAAATTGGATAATTGGTGCAAGAGAATCATTCTCGGTGGCTGTGCGTACATAAACGGCACCACGTAAATAGTGTTTGGTAGAATCTGTCATGTAAAATTGAAGAGATGTAGCCACCTCCCCTTCCAATTCAAACAAGCCTGCTTTTTTCCCTGATTTTGTCGTTAGCACATAATCTTGAATGGAACTAGCTCTCCCTTGGTGTTTGTAGGCCAATTTATAAGCATCATCAATCAGTAAATTTAATTTATTGTTAGGAATACTAAGGTCCTTATAAGTAATTTGAATAAAGGACTTCCATTGAGGGTAATAAATATAAATCCAATGTGGTTCTGCCCAAGATACTGTATCAGGTAACACTTTTGCATAGACAGAAATATCAAAAGTGTAAGGATAATTTCCCACCAATGGACGATAATTTGCCTTTGGCAAATTGATTTGATTATAACCTTTCGGCCGGGGAAGATATCCTTTTTCCTCAGTGTTACCACATGAAAAGATAAATTGGAGGCTAAAAAGAAGAAATCCAAGAAGAATTCTATTCTTCATCGTCTATTGATATCTGATAAAATTGTAAAATAGGATCTTGAATAGCATAAAACAATTGATCACGAAGTGCTGGTAAATCTTCAATTGTTTTTCCAATCGTTTCAATAGGTTGATGCATTTCAACATGTACTACCCCTGGTCTTAGCAGGAACAAATCATCATTTAAAATCCGATAATTATTCATCAAACTTATTGGAACAATTGGTACTTGTTGTTGAATGGCCATTTGTAAAGCTCCATCTTTCAATGGATAAGCTAAAAAAGGGAACTGTTTAGAAATAATACCTCCTTCAGGAAAAATAGCAATGGACCTGCCGCTTTGCAAAGCTCGAATGGCACGGGAAAGTGAAGCCACTCTACTTCCTTTGTCATTTCTATCGACCAAAATATGCAATTTTTTATACATATAACCAAAAAGTGGAATTTTTGCCATAGCATTTTTCCCTAAAAACGAAAACTGATTTTTAATCAAATAAACTAAAATAGGAATATCAAAATAGGAAAAGTGATTCGCACAAAAGACGTAAACTTGTTTGGGATCAGGCTTGAAATGATACTTAACCTTTACTCGGAGAAAGATAGAAGGAAAAAAGATATAGGACCAAAATTGTACTAATTTACTGGCATATTTCTTCCATGCAATTCGTTGACAAAACAAAAAAATGAAAGGGTAAAAAAGTAGAAAAACGGATATAAACCAAAAAGCAGCCCAAATTGTATAGAGGAAATGAAAAGGATTCAACACCTGAATTCCATTCTTCTTTTTCATTTTGAGCTGCTTGAAATATACCTTATTGTACAGTTCCTACCTGAACTGTATTTGTCTTATTTTCTGAATGCGCAGGAATTGCTAAAGTAGTAACAAAAACATCACCTGAGCTTAATAATTTCTCTTGCTTCAATTTATCAACCATTTTAGCCACGGTATGCTCAGCATTATCTGATGAAGGATCAAAGAAAAATACACTAGCCCCCCATAATAAACCCATGGTCGACATTAATTGTTTGTTTGAAGTAAACACAAATAAATCGGCTTTAGGTCGATGTGCAGATAATCTAAATGCGGTATCTCCTGAATTAGTAATACATAAAATTGCTTTTGCATTTGTGTCACGTGCCAAACGACACGCACCAGCGATTAACCGATCATTTAAAGTTACTTTCCCCAAAGAATTGGCAAGGGAGTGATTTTTAAAATAAATGGCAGCTTCATCTCCCTTAACGATTGAAACCTCATTTTGTTGTGTTTCAACAATTTCATGGATATGGGCCATGGTTTCAACTGCTTTTACTGGATAAGCACCAGATGCAGATTCACCACTCAACATAGTGGCAGATGCTCCTTGTAAAACCGCATTGGCAACGTCATTGGTTTCTGCACGTGTAGGAACAGGATTCGTAATCATTGATTCCAACATTTGAGTTGCTACAATAACAGGTTTTCCTGCGGCAGTACACTTTTCAACCATTACGCGTTGTAAATAAGGTACAACAGCACCATCCATTTCAACACCTAAATCACCACGAGCAACCATTATTGCATCTGTAGCATCAATGATGTCATCTAAATTATCTATGGCTTCTGGCTTTTCAATTTTAGCGATAACGCGTGTATTTTTACCATAAGCCTTAATTTTATCTTTGATATCGTGAATATCGGAAGCTTTGCGTACAAATGATAAAGCTACCCAATCCACACCATTGTCTAAGCCAAAGTATAAATCCTTTTCATCTTTTGGAGTGAGGCAGGGTAATGAAACCTTAGTTCCAGGAAGATTAATTCCCTTCTTAGATTTCAAAATTCCACCATAAACAACCTCTGTGATTACTTCTTTTTTATTTTTATCAATTCCGGTAACCTTAACTTCTAAATTACCATCATCCATTAAAATACGCTCACCTACTTGAACATCTAAATACATAGAGGTATAAGTTGTTCCAACCTTTTCGGATGTTCCCAAAAGATTTTCATCCATGGCAAAAATCAATTGTTTTCCTGGCTCTAATAACACACCGTTATTTTCTACCATTTGGGTTCTGATTTTAGGACCTTGTAAATCCTGAAGCACACTTAGATTAATTCCTAATTCATCACTGATTTGACGAATGGTTTGCAATCTTGCAAGGTGATCCTCATGGGTTCCATGAGAAAAATTCAAACGAAAAACATTAACACCTGCTTTTGCTAATTGTATTAAAACTTCTTTTGATTCTGAGGCGGGGCCAACAGTGGCAACAATTTTTGTCTTACGATTATACGACATACTTACATTTTATAATTAATACTCCCACAAATCACTCTCCATTTCCAATAATTGATGTTCAATCATTTGGGACATCAGAAGCCCCTCACGGTCTCCATTATATATATCGGATAAAAACTGATTCTTAGGGTTTCCTTTTTTAATGATACGAGCCTGAAACAATCTTAAATCAAAAGCATCCGCCATGTTTAAATGTTTCATCTCATTTTGAGGATTATACCAAATACAATTCTCATTACTTTTAAACAAATTGTAGACATCTTTGTATTTGAAAGATGCAACAGGTTTATCAAATCCAGCCTTTGTTTTTGAGGATGGAATAACCAAGGTAAGCGCTTGAATCACGAAACTCAACCTCGATTTTTGTCTGTCGACAATAGCATCTTCTTTGATCTCAAGAACTGAAATTTCCTTGGGAAAATAATACGAAATTGCACCAACTGGTTTTTGATCAAAACCATCATTTGCTTTTGCTGGAGTTTCTGCTTTGGCGGTTGATTTTTTAGAAGCTCCTCCCCAACCATCGTCTACTCCTGCATCTGTTGACTTAGTTGTATTTTCATTTCCAAATCCAGCGGCTTTTTCAGCATCAGATAGACCAGCATCAGACAAGTCCTCATCCATTTTCATATTCTCTTTAAACTGGGCTGGTGTCAATTTTACAGTTAATGAATCGTTTTTGTAAGGTGTCAAAATACCTGCCTCAACCCATTCCACTAAAAATTTGGAAAGCTCATTATTAACCGAAAAAAATGGCTGATTGATTTTTTCATTCATATCCATTCTACGCCATAGTCGCGCGCGATAATGGATATTCGAATCATCAACAGGACGAACGGCATTTTCTTTGGATTCATTCAATGGTTTTTCAGCCTTGGTTTGAGCATAAGCTCCAAAACCTGAAATTAAACCTAAAAAAAGAAAAGACTTACACCACAATTTCATATCATCAATTTTTAATTCAAAGGAATATTTTTGGTCATACTAAATGGTATTGTTTCCACAGCCCCTTTGAAATTTTTTCTTTGTACACCCTTAATTTCAATATAATAACGATCTCCTGGTTGCGCCTGAGCAGCCAATTTCGCAATGGAACCTGAACCTGGAAGCGTTGCGTCATCTATTTTACGTTGTCCACGAGCCAAGGCAATGTACAATTCAGAAACCCTAAAATTTGCATCTTCAGGATTAGTAGATTTAAAGGATTCATCAGCAATGGCTCTGGCATCAACTGTACGTAGTCCAGAGGCACTTGCACCTCTTTTTTCATCTAGCTCACCCCCATTTCCAAACACTTTTACATCTGGCCTAGGAACTCTACGAACGCGAAAAACTTCTTTGCCCAATAAAGTACCCGAGTTAGAAACATTAAGTGTAATCGTTGAAGCAGATGGAACGATCGTAACTTTTCCTCTGTTTGAACCTGCTATCGCCTCTCCACCATCAGCAGAAAAAGTTGGATTCCAAAGAGCCCCCAAACCCGGACTCACTACACTTAATCGATTAGCACATCCTAAATACAATGCAGGTAAGGTTGCCGTTTCTATGTTGTACGTAGGTTTTAATACAAAATACTCTTTCGTAATGGATTCAGTTTTAGGTCCTGCTGGACTCATATATGAAACCGTTGCAACATAAGATTTTCTTGATAAGCCATTGGCATCATATCCACCACCCGATGTTCTAAATTTAATTTTACCTCTTCCATCTTGAACTGGAATTGCACTTCCATTAAAACTCATTCGTGGAGTAAATCCGCTGGATGTCGCTGCGATAAAAACTTCTGCTTCATAATCCATTCCTGCAACAACTGTATTTGCATTTGCAGAAACTTGAGCAAATACTTTATCGAATTTAATTTCTTTTGCCCCAACCTTGGCAGCCAATTGATTTAAAACCTCACTCTCATATCTTCTAACTTCAGCTTGTTTTTGTGATAAAGTTGCTAGAGCTGCAGGTACCGGAGTTTGTTGGAAATTCAATTCAGCAAAATCCTTGTTCGCCTGATTAGCATCTTTGGCTACTGTAGGATCTTCTTTGGCACTAAGTGCTAATCGATTGAATTTAGTTCCAGGATCAGCTAATTTTTCTAAATCAGCAACATATTGATCTAAAAGTGCTACTAACTTATATGCTTCACCATTATTGGATGGACCAACCATAATTTCAAATACTTTTTCCTCCTCTTTAGCATTTTTTACAACGCCCGTTTCTGGATCAATTCCACCACCTGCTTCAATCATTTTAGATTTCAAAGCATCTAAATAATTAACAACATTATCCGAAATTTTGCGAACATTGTTTGCCCTTTGAATAACATCAGCATAGGCAGCTGGATTAGGAAGGTCTTTGATTCTTTGTTGAATTCCTTCCACCATCCCTTTATTTTTAGTTTGAGATGATTGGTTTGCAATTTCCAAACTATTGTTCAGCAATGTAAATTTTTGCAACAATGCATCTGATACCTGTAATGCCAACAAGGCAGTGAGTACCAAGTACATCATACCAATCATTTTTTGCCGCGGTGTTTCTTTTAAATTTGCCATTTTTAATAAAAGCTAAAGGTTTAACAATTAGCCTTTCATAGCCGACAACATACTTGCGTAAACTTGGTTCAATGCCTGAACATTTGCATTCAATTTTGAAAGTTCAGCTTTGAATAATTCTGCATCTTTTTCAGATGAAACAACAGAGCCAGTCACCGAATTTAATCCCGCATAATAAGCATTCAATGCTTGCAAATGTTTGCTGGCTTCTTGAATTTGAGATTCATAAACAGCATTTAAAGAAGATAGCTGCTCACCTGCTTTGGCATATTGCTGAGTAAATTTGGAAGCCTCCTGAGAGGATGTAGATATTGCGCCAATAGAATTAGTCGCATCTGAAACTGATTTATTCAACGCTGATAAGGACTCAGAAGAAGAATTCAATGTTTGTACGAAATCTTTAGTGGCGCCAGTAACCTTGGTAATTTCTTGTAAACTATTGGCAGTATCTGTTAATCCTTTAATACTTTTATTCAAATTTTCTACTGCCTCCGGACTTAATCCTTGTGCATTCCCAATTGAAGATACTGAAGCTCTTGGTTCAGCTGTACCACCAAGCAATTCAGGATATACCTTTTCCCATTGATAATCTTTATCTGGAACTTGTTTCAAATAAAGTACTCCAAACAAAATAAAGATGGCAGCTTCTGTAAACATACCTACCATTAACATTTCATTTGCACCTCCCCAGTGTACAATTTTAAATAATGCTCCAACAATTACAACTGCAGCTCCAAAACTTGCTACTACATTGATCGATTTTTCAAGATTCATAAAAATAGATTTTTTAAATTAATTTTTTCTTGGTCTACCTAAATAACGCATCACACACCTAAAACCAATGTATGATCGTTTTTGTGTTTCATATTCATAGGCTCTAGTACCCGTTTCTAAATAATAAGCAATATCTTTCCACGACCCACCGCGAATCACTTTTCTAGGATTTTCAGCATCTATATTGACTGTATTTAAATCCCACGATACAGCTACTATATTTTCTGAATAAGCATCAATACACCATTCTGAAACATTACCAGCCATGTCATATAAACCAAATTCATTTGGGTTAAAATATTTTACAGGAGAAGTATAGGCATGTCCATCGGCATCATAATTGCCACGGTATGGCTTAAAATTAGCATTGTGGTCACCACAGGTAGCACATGTATAAGGACCCCCCCAAGGATACTTTGAACCTTCTTTGCCTCCTCTAGCAGCCCATTCCCATTCAGATTCTGAAGGCAATTCAAAACGAGGTACCGCAAATAATCCTTCTTTTTTACGATAATCATTCAACATGTTTGAACGCCACAAACAAAAGTATTTTGCAGCTGTCCAACTTACCCCTACAACAGGATACATGTCATATGCAGGGCTTGCATAATAATATTCCAACATAGGATCACCATTTGAATACGTAAAATCCTTTTTCCAAACTGTGGTATCTGGATAATATTCTGACATGATTTTTTCCTCTCCTAAAACTTGTAGAGAATCCTTTAATAAAGAATTAGTGAATTGACGATACTCGTGATTTGTAATTTCAGTATCGTCCATGAAAAAGGCTGAAACAGTTACACGCTTGTTAAAGTTAACAGCCGAATGTGAAACATCTTCGTCAGCTTGGCCCATCAAATAAGAACCTGAATTTACAAGTACCATCCCATAGGGAGTTGGTTGACTCCAACCTTTTCTTTCAGTAGCTACAATTTCCCCATTTTCAATACCTGGGCCATCTTTTCCATTTTTCTTGAAATTCAGTAATCCGCCCGATTTAGACTTTTTACCTTTGCTACTACTCAATGTTTTGGTATCATCAGCACTTTTTTTCTTACCAAATAATTGAGCAAATGACTCATTGGAAGATGAAAGTACTAACAAACACATAAGCACTTTCAGAAAACTCCCTTTAAACAAGTTCAATTTCATATATTATTTTCAAAAATCTTAACCTTAACGAATTAAATTGCAAAAAATTGCTACTTATCACTTAAAATCTTTCAACATTTGCAAATTCCTCAAATTTAAGAGGAAATTCCTAATTTTTACGATTATTTGCTATTTTTTTATCCGTTTTAATTTATTTTAAATCGGGGTGTATTTATCGGTAACGCAATATTCTTTCTCAATTTAAAATTCGGCAAATTAAAGCGAACAAAAAATTCATGACTTATAGGTGCTTTGATGGATTGATTAGAAATAGTCCGATCCAATGCATAAGCAAAATCAATTTGTTTTTTCCAAATACTAAATCCAAACATGCCAGATAAGGCATCATCTGTTCGATAATTTCCTCC
>JACCDK010132934.1_pt1 | contig 11897 bp, 11 predicted proteins | sample 7445871 | NCBI WGS metagenome assembly JACCDK01 (sample SAMN15323436, study PRJNA562643) | freshwater metagenome | isolation source: river surface water | place: USA:Blue River Watershed | collected 2017-08-15
CAGTGACGGGCTTTTCTCCCAAGTTGACGCGGGTGTACTCACCAGGGCCCCAGACGACGCGGAGGTATCCCTCCTTGGCAGTAGCCTCGGCCACCGCGACGGAAAGTCCGATGAAAAGACCGATGATTGCCGTGCCCACCAACCTTCCGCCCACGTCACTTGCGATAGCACAGACCAAAAGAAAACCGAGCGCGCCCGCAGCACCGCCTAGGGTTCCATAGAAAAACGACCTGAACATTTTCAGGTTGGGAACAGCCAAGGAAATCGCGATTCCAAGGCCACCGCCTGCCATTGCCCATGCCACGATTCTAGGCAATTCCCCGGCATCGATTCCGATAAAGTGGACGAAGGAATAAAAATACTGGGCGGCTGCACCAGCAAAAAAACCTAGAACCGACCCTGCGAGGATCGGCTTGATTGAGTCGGAGATGAACTCTTCGGCGCCCAGCAAAACTCGCTGTGCGATAAAGACCGCCGTGGTTATACCAGCCCCGAAGACGCCGAACCTAAAGCCAATCGAAGACGCGACGATGTGTAAATTTTGACTAGAAGAACCTCCACCGAAGAAGAGTTCGTAACCCGCGTTGAACAACCCCGCCCCCAGCAATCCTGCCAAGGCGAAGACAAGCCATTTCGGATATGCGGAGAGCAGTTTGCGCATGGGAGTATCAGGAGAAAAGCTTTACCTCGATCGTGACGGTTCCGAGCGGCAGTTTGTTGCCGTCCCTCAACGGGTGGGTCGCTCCGGTCATGTTATGGAACATGGTCGCCTTGCCGTCTCGCATGGTGAAGGTCGCGATCGTGGCAGGGAATCCGCTGGACTTGGGGATGCGCACGGTGGATTCGGACCCAGTGCCCACGGTGACAGGCGTTGCGCCCAGGTTGACGGTGGTGAACTCGCCAGGCCCCCAGATGACACGGAGATAGCCTTCACGGGCCAATGCTTCGACGACGGCCACGGAGAGTCCGACGGCGCCACCAAGGACAAGGCATGCGATCAGACGACCGAAAGTCATCGAGCCGGCCAACAGGAAGGAAAGCACCAAGCCGGCGAGAACGCCTCCGGCAAGCCCGCCTAGGATGGCTTTGCCACGGTCAAGATTCGGGATGATCAACGAGAACGCGAATCCCAGCATCCCGCCGACGACGACCCAAGCGACGACCTTGAGCATCTTATCCGCTAAGGCGCCGTTACCACTCGAAAAGGCCTCGAGCATGCCCTGCCCCACCAATGCGGCGAAGATACCAGCGCAAAGACTAAGGAGCAGCACCTTTCCAAATTGCGGAGGAATCCAGGAGTCAGCCCCCAGCATCCTGCGCTGGGCGACTGAAATCGCGAAAGAGGTCCCGAAAGCAAGGCAACCTAAAGTCAGTCCTACCGAAGCCACGCCGAGCAGGAAGGAGGCAATGCTGGTCTTCCGGGAGGCTCCGGAGGCAAGCTGGTACTCGAATTCGCAGGCGACCACGCCGCCGTCCAAGATGCTGGCGCTCCCGCTCGAGACCGTGCCGGACCTCCGGATGACCTGATCTCCGATCAGAACGTCGAGCTTGAAGGGAATGTCGCGGAGGGTTGAGCGTCGTGTGTACAGTTGCACCTTGAACAAGTACTTGCCCTGAGGAGCTTGACCGGTGGGCCAGTAGATGTGCTCGACCGGGTCGAGCCTTAGGGTCGCTCCGGCATTCTGGTCTACGTCGAGCTCGCCTTGGGTCGGCGAGCGGCGTCGGCCGAAATAAATGTGCACCCCAGTGGGATCAATGCAATGGAGGTCCAAATCATCAATAGTCTCCCAGCTCAAGGCGGTGCGGATATCGCCCGACATGCTGGCACCGGCGGCCGCCAACCTGCTCTGGACGGCGGAATCGAACAAGAGCGAGGGCGAAGATGAGACCTCGGTGTCGTTCCTGCGATACACGCCCGGTGAGACTTCCTCAACCAACGACCCCGAGGCTGCGCGCGCCGGCGTCTTTGCGGCAAAAATCTCCCCGGCGCCCCAACCCAGCAAGGCGCCGACCGAACCGAGCAGGAAGAACAGCAGAGGCTTGGGGAGTGAAAGCAGTCTCACGGCGCCAGAGATAATGCGACCCCCGGAGGTGGCAAGCCACAAGCAGGGATAGAAGAGTAGAACTAGAAACCTTACTCAGACCGAAGAACCAAGCCAGGAAAGCAATCGCTCATGCTCTTCCATGTGCCTGCGACAATCAGCCATGCGTTCGCTCCTCCGCTCCGCCGACGGATCGTCCCGGAGCGCGATGAGCCTCTGCCGGAAGAAAGCATGCATGCGGCGGAGGTGCGCGACCTTGGGCGCGCCTTGCTCGAGGAAATCGACCTCGAGCCTGCGTTCCAGCAACGACTGCTCATGGTCGTCGGTCGGAGCGGAATCGTGAGTGCCGAAGATTTCGGCCACGGCGAAAAGATCGGCAATGGCAAGGATGCCTTCATGCACGGGAGAACCCGCGCGCGAGGCGGCGAAGGCTTGCCCGCAGAAATGCACGAGGTCGGCCATCTCCGCGTAGCTGGCCTGAGCTGAGAAATCAGCCAGCACCTGTCCATAGGCCTCCTCGTCCTCGGGAATCAGGCGCAAAGCCTCCCCCAGGGACTGCTCGCAATCGACGCCGCTGACGGAACCGACGGCGAGCCATCGCGCGCCATACCATTCGCGGAAAAGCCCCATGGGGAAACCCGTGGGATTGCCGGAAGCGATGCGACCTATGATCCTGGCGCAAAGCCCGAGACGCACCCCATAGCCACGAAGCGCGGCCTCGTCGTACGCGGCCATATCAGGGGGGTCCTTGAGCTTCGGCGGACGCGGCGCTCCAGGCCGGAAAGAAGGTGAGACCAATGCGACTGGGTCTGCGGAGGAAACCGAGGCGGTGGGAATCACGGGCTTGGCGGCGAAACCCATGGCCTTCCAGGCCTTCGTCAGCAACGGCGACCAGAACCTGGCGGTGAAGTAAAGACATGCGATGACCAGCACGTAGATCAGCACGAAAACCTGGACTGCCTCGGAGACGTTCATGCAAACGGACTACAGGGGGTGACATGCGACTGACCTGCAAGTCGCAGATTGGAAAGAAGGGCTCGGCCTAGGATGATCACTTGGAATAAGGAAGTTCGCCGGCCTTGAGGAGATCATTGGAGACGCGAACGGCGAGATCATCGAACAGCCCTGGAACCTGATGGAAATTAAGCCTGCCGTATTGAATCGTCATCCCATAATCAGTCACGGACACCCAGGCTTGCTTCATGATGCCACCTCCGGCGACAAACATGCACTGCTTGACCTCCAAGGCGACATATCCGGAAAGCTGATTCTCATTCTTGGGATCGACGCATAACAAGCTCGCTATCACAACCGTGCTCGGGGATTGGATAGGATCCGACTCCGAAACGACAACGAAACCGTTACGACGCAGGACTGACTCCACACGGGCGCGGATTAACTCGATGCCCACCACACTATGATCCGCCTGTGAAATCACTATGACCCTGATTTTCTTATCAAGCACAGGCACCATGGATGTCGCTCCCCATCCGACTTCCCGCCTGAAGGCATCCTCTTTCTTCTTAGCGAACTCAATGGCCTCCAGCTGCACCGCAGTGAGAGCAGTCGGGACTTCGACCCGCTTTTCGACCGTCCTGATGACCTCAACCGGCCGATCCACGACTTTCTCAACGACATGGGGAAACAGATGAGTGGCAAGCAGGCCGACCAAGGCCCCCAAGGTTACTCCGCCCGCAATCCAAGCCCACCCGGAGGGATTTGAGCCCATCGCCTGAGGCGGGGAGACTAGGGCCGGCGCAGGCGGCACGCGACGCCGCCCTGAGGTTACGGGGACGGGCATGGCGGCGACGGGCGGGAAGGCCTTGGCAGCGGCGACCTCGCTCCTCAGCTGAGTCAGCGGAGCCCAGCCGGACATCCCTTGCGTCCAGCAGAGGTCAGTCCAGAGGAACTCTCCGGAGTCGAGCAGCTCGACGATGCGGTCGATGTCGAATTCGCCCATGACATGTCCGTTACGCGAGACGCGGTAGACGATGCTTCGATCCGGGGGATTCATAAGAAGTATGGAGAGGAGGATCAGCGGCTCAGCGATGAGAGCTGCAGCGCGGTCGCGACTTCGGCGGATAGCTCATCGGTGAGCAACGGAAGCAACGACAGCGTGTCGGCGTTGTATCCGGTGAAGTACTTGGAACGACGCCACACCGGATAGTCCCCTCTTCGCCAGGTCCTGTCTTTGCCTGCTTGGATGTTCTGGCTGAGGGTCATGCCGATATGACCTGAAATATCATCCTGCCTTCCGAAAAGCTGGATATCCAAGGCCAGACGGGTTTCGCCATCTTCGCCGGCCGCGGCGACCCTCAACCCCCTGGAGGCGAGGAGCTGCTCCACCCTAGCCCTGACCTTCTCTTCCGGGACTCCGCCGTTCGCGACGCTCCCCGTCACCTTGACGGTGACTCGGATGATTGAACCCGCGGCATGGGGAAATATCTTATCCTCGTCATTCCGCGCGATGCGCGCGGCCTCGACGGCGGCACCGAGGCCCAGGCGACGTATGTCGTCCGCCGTGACCGCCGAACCCGCCGAAGTAGCGACCACCCTTTCGTAAGGAACATCGACAACCCTTTCGACGGTCACGATCTTCTCTCGTGGGAACAAGAGGGTCCACACGTAACCGCAAGCGAGCCCGACAAAGATAGGAAGGTAGAACGTGGATTTGCCGCCCGACGATGCGGACGGTGACTGAGCCCGTGTTACCTGCTTCGGCGCCTGTCGCTTACGAGGAGGAGGTGTCTTTATCTTAGGCTTTTTCGGCGAAGGTTGAGCGGATTGAGCCTTCGACGGGGGGAAAGCCCTAGCGGCTTCGACCTCCTCCTTCAAGGAGGCGAGCGCATCCCAATCCGCCATCCCCTCCGCGTAGTAGAGATCCGACTCCTTGAATTCCCCGCACGCCAGAAGCTCAGCTATGCGATCGATCTCGAATTCGCCCATGACATGACCATTGCACGATATGCTGTAGCTGATGCTGCGATCGGGCGGCTTCATTGCTCGGGGACGAAGCCAATCAAAGAAATCCCCAGTGCTTGTCGAGAACAGCCACTTGGCAGGACTCTTTAAGATTGCCTGTACGCGCAGGAAGAAGGCATGGTCTGGCATGACCCAGCCCGTCGCAGAGCCGAGCTATGACGTCGCCCGAAAAGGGACGTCGCTGGGCTCCTACCGGCTGCCCGAAATCGCTTCCGAAATCGCCGCCGGAAAGCTGCTCTGGACGGATGACTGCTGGACCGAAGGCATGGAATCATGGGGAAAGCTCGCGGACATCAAGGACCTCGTCGAATCCGCCGCCTCGCCGTCTAACCGACCAAACACCGCAAGCCGACTCCCGCTTTACGTCGGAGTTACCGGCGGAAGCCTGCTCTTGGCCGGCGCCTTGGCCTTCTTCCTGATCTCACCCGATTCGGCGGAAGTCTCGGCCGAGGCTCCGGCGGCCCCTACGGCAAGCGTCGCTGCTCCTTCAGGCATAGCCCGCGACAAGCCACGGCAGATGAGCCTGAGCGAAATCCAGGATAAGGTCTCGATGCTGGTTTCTTCCTCGTTCCAAATGAACAAGGCCGAGAACGGCACGACGACCTTCAGCCATCGTTATTACAAAGGCACCAGCAATAGGATTCCGCTACGGATTGAAATCGACGCAGAGGGGCGATGCAAGCTCCTGACCTTCTACCAAGGAAAGAGCTGGATCTTCCACCGACAGCTACGCTTCGTCATCGGAAAGCAGACCTTGGAGACAGGAGTCATCGAACCCCATAAGCGCGGGCGATCGATCGGAGAAGATAACACCGTGAGCGAAACCTGCCGGTTCGCGACCCCCGATGACGCCAAGCTGATCGTACCCCTTGCTTCCGCAGCCGACAGCCAGATCACCTTACATATGGTTGGGCTAAAGACGTTTGAAACACCTCTTTCCTACGAGACCAAAATCGCGATCAAAGAATCGTACGAACTCTCGGAGCTGCTATCGAAACGCCGCAAGCTCCTCGAAGAGCTCGGGATCAGGCCCTGAAGGTCAGGGACGACGTCCGCACTGGGCGGGAAACTCTCCGAACTGGGCAGACCCTGCGATGAAGGAGATCAAAACGGGGGGCGCGCTCGCATCCGTCAGCTTGAAGCAAAGCGTATAGGGAGCGGTCTCACTTCGGGACGAGGCATTGGTGAAAGTGACGATGCCCGACACGGCATAATATCGGGTGACCCCGTCATCCCAGCACTTACGTACCACGGAGACGTCCTCATCGGATAGTTCGATCACCCTCAGCTTCTGCATCAGCAATGACCTGCTGCGGCTGAATACCTGAGGTTTGGACAGCGGCCTGTCCTGCGAGGCCGCGGTATCGTAGGGATTGGAGGAAGCCGAAGCCGGCGTGAGCGGCTTGAGGGTGCGATACAAAGAAAGGTCAGCCAGCTGGCGGAACATGACGGGGGTGATGACTCCTGCCTGAAAATGATCGAACAGCGCCTCCGGCGCGCCATCCCAGTCCGCGGCGACCTCGGTTTCGGCGAACATCCGGAGCCTTCTTCCCGAAAACGGCTCCGTACAGCCAGCCCGGGATGCGACCGCATAAAAAGCCCAAGCCGTGGCAGGAGACGACGGGTAGATCCGGCCGGCGTCGAAATGCATGCCCAAAAGCAGCAAGGCGTCGGCGTCACGCTTGCTGGCGGCGAGTTCGAAGAGACGAAGGGCCTCTTCGCTGTCCGGCTTGGCGAAACCGTAGCCGAAGTACGTGGCGACACCTCTGGCGTATGCCGCCCGGGAGTCGAGCACGGCATCGGCCGCAAGCGGCGCCTTGGCCGGGAAAGCCGTACGCACCGTATCAGGCATCAGGACCTTCTCGGCCAGAGCCTTGTCACGCAGCCCCTTGGCGACCAAAGGCGCCAGAAGCCCTGCCTCAAGCACCTGGAGATGCCGCTTCAAACCCGCTTCGGGAGCGGAAGCATCATTGGCCACATCCTTGAACCGGATGAAGTCGGCCGTATCCGCTGGCGCCGACTCAGGGAAAGCAACGGTGCGCAAAGCCAGTCCGAACGCGAGGTCGTGGAAAGGATTGGCTTCATCCAGATAAAGCTGCGCAAGCGGCGCCAGGGCATCCTTCTCCCCCTGTATGGCCGCTTTCGTGAACCAGTTGCGGGCATCTTCAAGGCTCTTCGGCACCAGAACTCCCTCCAAATAACCTTTCGCGACCTCCAATTGGGCGGCAGCGCTGCCATCGCCGGCGTCCCTCAGCCTATTGCGGAACGCCATCACCTTGGGAGAGTCCCACTTCCTAGGAAGTTCGCCGCTGTAAACGACCCGGCGGCTCAATGTCTCGGAGAACGTCGCCCGGCCGTTGCAGGAACTGCAGACCCAATGAACCTGGTACCCGAGGTTGGCCCCTTCGCGCCCTTCGATCCGAACGCCACTGCCCTTGCCTTCGCAGGTCGAGCAACGACGAAGGACGGTGAAGGTGACCGTGGGATTCTCCTTCGCGATGTAATGGATCAGGGCGATCCTAGCGGCGTCGGTGTAAGGCAGGCGTTTGCCCGGAGCGCGCACGATTTCTCCGTCGGCGTTGTATTCCAGGCCATCGGCAAGCTGGTTGAAGACCGCATAGTACTCGCCCGGAGTGGCCGTCCTGATATCCAGATCCTCACCCTTCAACGCGCAAGCCATGGCGGCCCACAGCGCGACCTGAGCAAGAAGCATGAAGCTTGCCCTCGTAAACGGGGAGCGTCCTTGTGCATACCTGTTGGCCGGCATCGTCGCAGACTAAGGACGACGAACGCCCCGCCACAAGCAACTAAACGGGGTTTGTGTTTCTAGATGAATCCAATAGCAAAAGGCATGGACGCCAAGATTCACGTGAGCCGCAACCGGGACTCCCTGGGAGTCTTCTCGGAAGAACAACTGAAGATGGCGATCGGCAGGGGCAGCGTGTACGCCAGCGATTTCTGCTGGAAGGCGGGCATGAAGGAATGGGTCTCGATCGGCCAGGCCTATCCTCACCTCATCCCCACGACGCCAACGGCCCATCAATCTCACCCGCCCTTCCCCTCCTCCGGGGCATCGACGCAGCCGCCCGTCCAAAGCAGCCAGTCTCCTCCTTCAACCCATTCGTCGACGGGGTACGCACAAAGCTCGGCCGGACTGCCGACGGGAGGCGATCGTTTCTGCGCCTACCTGTTGGACAGTCTCTTCATGCTGCTCCTCTGCTGTGTCATCATGGTGCCGGCCGTCGTCTTCCTCGCGGTCATCGCCGAAGCCGGCAGCATGCGCTCGAGCGTCATGCAGTCCTATGTCCAACTGCTTACTTACGGATGCGGCTTCTTCGGCCCCTTGCTCTATTACGGAATCATGGGCAACACCTCGCAGAACGCCACCTGGGGTCAGCGCATCATGGGGTACAAGATGGTGGACGCTCGCACGGGAGCGGCGCCGGATAGCGGGCAGGTCTGGAAGTGGGCCTTCTTCCGCGGACTCATCACATCCTGTTGCGGATGCATCGGCTTGCTCTTCTTCATACCGATCCTGAACGACGCCCGGAAACAATCCGCCTTCGACAGCTGGGCGGATATCCTGATGGTGAAGAAGTGAACCTATCGACCTCCCGCTCAAGGCGTCGGCGGGACGACATTAGGCCTCAAGAAAGGCCCTAACACCCATCGGATGAGATACCAGGCGGCGATGGGGACGAGGCTAAGCGAGAACCCGGCCACCAAGGACATGTTAAGCAACCCAGCGGGCTGCACCCAACGGGGCAGATCGAGGATGAGGTCAGCGTAGGCCGCGTGCTGGACGGACAGCCATTGGAGCGAGAGCAGGTAGGCGAAGCTGAAGGAAGCCACGACGCAGGCCGGAGCCCAAAGGCAGGCACGGAAGATCCGGTCACGCAGCCTTGCGCTCCCGGGGAACACCAGCCACGCGACGATCAGGGGTAAGGTCAGGATAGCCCAGGTAGCCTGGAAGAAATCGGTCAGTTCGTTCCAACGGCTGGGCGAGAAATCCTCCGGCTTAAGCATGGGCTTGGGACCTGCGAGGCTCGGAGTGCGATCGTTGTACTGCCAGTCAACGGACCCTCCGGTGACATGTACCATCTCATTGGCATTCCAAATCTGGATGAAGGTTTCCGCGTCCAGCTTGCCTGGACCATAGACGATTTTGGAATCCTTAGGGATAAACCGCGTCAGCATGGCCTCCAAAGTCGCCTTTTCGTAGGAGTAGCTGATGGACGAGCTGAGCCGGAATACGCTAGGCATGCCCAATCTGGCATACTCCGCGGATACGAAAGGTCTCTCGGTATACAGCTTCCAGCACACCGCACCTGCCGCGATGAGCGAGCCGATGAAGCCGAGCCGGAGCAAGGCGTCGAAAGAACGGGTCAGGAAGGCGAACATCCCGGCGCTGAACAAGGCCTTGAACAATCGTCCGACGGATTGGAACACCCAGCCGATACCACGGAAGAAGAAGATGATCAGACGGACGAGAGGCACGCGGGACAAATGCTCCAACACCTAAACACTGTAAAGAATTAAGAAAACAGGCGTTCCTCAGGACGGCTTTGCGTTGACCCGACCGCGGTCGCGGAAGAGGCTTCATCATGCATTATCACGTCAGCCAGAATGGCGTTAACATCGGCAAGTACGGTGAGACGGATATCCTGAACAACCTATCGAACGGGACTTTCACTTACGCCGACCATTATTGGGCCGTAGGGATGCCCGGATGGATGCCGCTTTCGCAGTTCAAGCCCGGCTCGGCCGCCGGCGCGGCCCGTCGCCCGTCTCCTCAACAACCCGCCGCGCAGCCCGCAAGGCAATCGGCTGGAAGCCGCCCATCTCATGCAGCTGGCCACGCGCATGCGCCTTCCGCCGCAACGCCGTCCTCGAACGCGCAGACTTTCGGTCTGCTGGGCGGAGGACTCATGGCGCTGGGTGTGTTCGGTCCGGCAGCCGAAATGGGCAAGCTGGGATTCTCCATCATCGCCAACGGAAACACCAAAGGCGTCATCCTGCTCGCGCTCGGCGGCGTCGGCGCCCTGCTCGCCCTGGTTCGTCAGCACGTGTTCACATGGATACCTGCGGTCATCATCGCGCTGATCCTCGGAGATATGTGCATCAAGCTTCTCGACGCGCCTTCCGCCACGCTGTTCGGCACCACGATCAGGCTCACGCCGGGATGGGGCCTCTTGGCCATGCTCGCCGGCAATGCCCTGCTCTTCGTGTCGGCATGGACGGGTTCGAATGAAAAGAGACCCTGAAACCAAATTCTATAATCGCTTACGCCAGATGAACGCCACACGCCTTCTCCTTCTTTGCCTCTGCCTATCCCTCGCCGGCTGCGTCTCCCCTTGGGAGAAGTTCTATTCAGGAGTAGAGACGCCTTCGGACTTTGCCTACGGAGGCACGACGGTGTGCCGTCGCGTGGATAACCCGGAAGAGGTGAAGGCATACTTCCGCGATGGCTACGTGGTCTTCGGGGAATCGAGCTTCAACGCCGGCGGCGGCGTCTCCCTCGACAGCCTGCAGGCACAAGGCGAGAAAGTCGGCGCCGACGTGGTGCTCTACTGGGCCGGCAATGCTCAGACCACGCAAAGCGCCATGGTCATCCCTCAGTACAACCCAGGCACCCAGCAGACCACCTATCTCAACGGATATGGATACGGCGGCTCTTTTTCAGGCACTGCGACGACCTACACCCCAGGGACGTACAGCACCCAGGTCGTGCCGGTCACGGTCACCAGGATGGACTACTCCGCCCTCTTCCTGCGCAGACGCATCAACAAGCCCGCCATGGGCGTCCGTGTCCGCGAGATGACCGCCACGGAAGCTTCGGCGCTCGGCACCAACTCAGCGGTGGCCGTCGAAATCGTGCTGAGGAACACTCCGGCGTTCGAAGCCGACATCATGGAAGGAGACTTCCTGCTGGAGATCGACGGAAGCAAGGTCCCCGACGTCCGCTCTTTCCTGGATATGATCGCGGCAAAACGAGGCCAGACCATCCGCGTGCTCATGTCTCACCGAGGCACGCGAGGTTACAAGATGATCAAGACCAACCCCTGAGCGAAGGACTCAGGGATTGGACAGCAGCCTTTGCCCGGCCGGAGAGCTCGCCGGGACGAGTCGGTCGCTCTTGCAGGAGCTGCAGACCTGACCACGCGTGGTCAGGCGCCAGATCGAATATACCAGACCCGGGACGCACATGAACAGCCAGAGGACGACCTCGATCATGAAACTTCCCTTGGTGTGGCTTTCGGTCCCGGTACAGCCGCACTGGGTGCACACCATCATACCAGGGGGATAGCTGCGCGCCGGCCGGCTGAGCGGCGGAGGAAGGGCTTGGCTGGCGGAGGGAGGCGGAGGAGCGACCTGATGACGTGGCGCCGACTTGGGCACATGTCGCATCCACTCTTCATGGCTGCTCACCCGAGCCCAAGCAGCCATGCCTGCCGTCCAATAGTAGTCAGTCGGGAAGACCTGCCCCGTCGCGACCTTCGCGATCATCTCATTGCCGTCGAAGGTGCCGATGACTTGGCCTGAGCGTGAGATCTGATAGCGAGTCGCTGTCATAGGGTTAGTAGTAGTAATCTATGATGCATAGGTGACATCAACACCTTTCGGCTGAGGCTGCCTACCATCCCGTATCCCGGACATCTTTTCCGTTGAAGCAGGCAGGCCTGCCTCCACCCTCTGAACCATGGCCACCCTATCGATGCTGGACGGACCTGTTTTCTGGGCGCTGCTCTGCCTAGCCTGTCCTGCCGTGACCGTCTTCATCGTGCTTAAGTCGATCAAGAAACCCAACGCACAGTCGGGACAGATGCCTCACGGCGGCACCCCTCCCCCTCGCGCAACAGGCAATGCCGACCA
>JACCDK010780850.1_pt1 | contig 11895 bp, 9 predicted proteins | sample 7445871 | NCBI WGS metagenome assembly JACCDK01 (sample SAMN15323436, study PRJNA562643) | freshwater metagenome | isolation source: river surface water | place: USA:Blue River Watershed | collected 2017-08-15
ACAGCGTCCTTATGGGTCATTCTATTTAAAATATCCTGCTCGAATTTTCTTTGTACGTACTTGCTGTGAAAATCATAAATATTTTTATACTTACACCCATTAAAATTGGCATTAGCAATAGATGGCAGACCTTCGGGCGCGATTGATACTGATTTAAATAGGTCCTCATATTCGTTTATCCAATAATCACGATCTAAATCTCCAGCCTCTACCTCAAGAGCTTCCTCACAGAACTTATCAGCAATTTCGTAAGACTTAGTGTCATTTAATCCCCCTTCTTGTAAACCCGACTTAAACTTGGTAATCAATGTAATTAGCTCTTTATATTGATAAGGACTCAAACTCGCTGCTATAGATTCTGCCATTTCATATTCTTCGATTATAAAATAACTAATAGCCAAGCCCGCTTTAGCCTCATCTAAGTCGTTTCTTGAAATCAATAGTTCCTTATATAGTTCAATTGCCTCTTTATACATATCATCATGAAAAAGATCGTGCGCCTTCTGTAATTGATGACTAGGAGATGTTCTTTGATAAGCTTTATACGGTACAAGGTGCTTTAATCGTTTTACCTCAAAAGGTTCTTTGTGATTCTTAAATACATCTTCAATAGGCATTTTTAAAGCAGGTGCAATAAAATCTAATAAACTGACTTCTTTAGCCTCATAATACTCATGATCATTTGAATAATGAATCCCATCACCTTCCGGATTGTGGTACTTTTCAATTATTTTACTATAATGTACCGTGAAAACTTCTACAAAATCAAGCAAAGGATAAAAATCTATAACTCCCACAGTTAATGGAAACTCGGCAAATAGCTTTTCATATCCTTTTGATAAAATCTCGGGGTCCGCAATAAAAGTATCAATATATAGCTTAGTTAAAAACTTACCTAATTGCTCATGGTTTAAAAGCCATTCTATTATAGCCTTATCGTTTTTGTTTATTATTGACGCATATTCCGTAAATGCTTTCTTAGCATTAGGCTTTTCTAACAGATACTTACTTAAATTTAGTAATTCTTTATAAATACGATGAAACTCTCCCAAAGGACCATCTACTGGAGTATATGGAATTACCTTATGCACCCAACGGTATTTATGAAGGATTTCGAATATCTCATTTTCATTTACTAATTGATACTCGAATATTTCGTCGACGACTCTTCTACACAGCTGTTTTGCCTTAAATCTATTTAACATAAAATATCTTAATTATAAATCTGTGATTTTAAATTCATGTTCTCTCATCAATTTCTCATATTTACCATGAAAAGACCCCAATTGTAAATAAAACTTAATGCCAAAAAGCATAATTGGCTTAGTTTCACCTGGTTGTTGCAATTTGCATATACTATAAAATAACGATGCGTATTTCTCTAACCATCTTAAAGGATCATTATCCAATTCAAAATCTGAAAGTGCGTCTTTTGATAAATAGTCTGCTATTTCATAATCCTCTTTAGTCATTTAAAATAAATTTAAGTCGTTTTTTGCCCTTGTTATAGCGGTATAGAGCCATCTCTTATCATTTATTCCAAAAGTGTTTACATATATCTTATCCCACTCACCACCTTGTGATTTTTGACATGTTATTGAATATCCGTAACCAAGCCTAATTGCACCAACATATTTATCATCATCTATATTTCCACTACTTGAGTATACTTTATTTTTCCTAAATCGCTCCGCTCTTAGTTTTTTCTCTTTTTCAAATGGTATTTGGCCATTTTCTGACAATAGAGTATCCAATAGAATATAGTCATCTATAATTTGACTTGAGCCATCAAGAGAAGTGCTTTTTAATTTTATTGGTAAAAAACTCAACTCACAAACTGTCTCTACCTTTAAAAGATCTACCTCTTCAACAATTACATGATCGCCATTAAATAATACTTGGTCATTCCTTTTCCAGTTTTGATGTATTATTAAAAGATCATCTTTAATCAAATATGGTACTGTTGGTCCAAATACTTTCTTCCTAACTTCCTCATTAAAGATTTTATTAGACTTGTGAGATCTCCCAATTGCAACTAACTTATCCAGATTAGTTGGATCATAATTTATAGCAAAATCTTTTGCAGCATTCCATGTATTGCTAAATCTATTAGCCTCTAATTTTGGAATAGTTGTTTCATTATCATCTATAGATTTTCTAAGTCTTGTAGCATTTTTCAAAATGTAACTTCCATCTTCTACCCTTTTAACCTCTGTTAAATAATGAAATGAACCAGTAAAAGAATATTGTTTACGCATATAATTTGGGTCTAATGCAAGAGAATCATTCTCTGCATATGGAGGTAACTGATTCTTATCACCTAGAAATACAATTTTATTTTTTTGATTCCCTGATTTAATAAATTTCACAAGGTGATTTAAAAGTGAATCACTAGTTTGAAACATCTCGCTATTATTAGTTGAAGAAGCAATCATAGACGATTCATCTATAATGAAAATAGTATACTCATCATTAAAATTTTGTTTTAATCTCCAATTTACCGTACCTGTTTCTTTATTAGATTCAGGAGTATATATTAGTGAATGAATAGTACTTGAAATACATTTTGTCTTTTTACCTAATATTCTTGCTGCTCTTCCAGTTGGGGCAATAATTCTATACTGTGTATCTTTATTTAGGTATCCAACTAAGGCTGAAGTTATAGATGTTTTACCTGTACCAGCTGCACCTGATAGGATAAAAAAATCTTCCTTATTAGCTAAATCAACAAATTGCGCCAAGGCCTCTAATGCAAGCTTCTGTTCTACAGTAGGTAAGTGAAAATGTAAATAGTCTAAAATGTTCCTTTTGTTTTCCATGTTGCAAAGATGAAATAACGCAGTGCAATGTAATTACACTCGATAAAAATGTATAAATTTATAATATGAAACAGTCTAGGGACCATAAATATGTAAGGGGTAGAATTGAGATTTTAGACGAAATCCTAAGGGGGGCAAGAAAATATACCTTTGTAGACTTAATGGAGAAGCTAAATGGCTCTCTAGAGCTGGCTGGATACCCAGAAATAAGTAGAAAAACCTTATTTAATGATTTGAAATTTTTAAAAGAGGAAAAAGGTGCGCCAATTAATAAACCAACTCATAGCGACCCATTTTATTACTACACAGAAAAGTTTTCTATAAAAAATATTATACTTGATGAGGATGAATTATACTTATTAAGACAGGCCTCTGAGATTTTAAAAAAAGCGGCACCATTTCAAATTTCTTCAGAATTGGATCTAATAATAAGCAAATTAGACAATCGAATAGAAACTAATAGTAATAATACTGTTATTGAATTCGAGAACAATACTCTACTATATGGATTAGAATACATAAAACCGATTTTTGAAGCAATAACATCAAAGGCAGCTTTGAAAATTAGTTATCAGCCATTTAACAGTAAAATACAAAATGAGTTTATTTTTTCACCGTATTTATTGAAAGAATATAGGAATAGATGGTTTGTTTTCGGAAAAAATAGTGAATACGAACCAGTTACTGTGCTTGGGTTAGATAGAATTAAAAAAATAAGAAATTCAAATGAATTATATGATGAAACATTGAATTTTAATTCGGAAAAATATTTTTCAAATTTGATAGGTGTCAGTATACCCAAGGAGGCAACAATACAAACAATAGAAATTAAAGTTAAATCCGCACTTGTTCCCTATATTATAACTAAACCATTACATAAAAATCAAGAAGTGGTAAAGAAATATTCAAATGGAGATGTATTAATCAGAATGGATTTGATGGTAAATTACGAGTTAAAATCATTAATACTTGGTTATGGAAGTGGGATGATAATTAAGAAACCTTTATCAGTAAAAGAAGAAATACTTGAGGAAATAGAAAATCTCAAGAATAATTACTTAGTGTAATTAGATTGCATATCATTTAGATAATTTTATAAAAAATATGTTTATATGAACGGGATTGGATTTAAAAATATGAAAGTCTTTAAGGAAAGGCAATGGTTTGACTTTAGTAATATAACATTGTTGACCGGAACAAATAATAGTGGGAAGAGTAGTGTAATTAACGCGATGCAAATGTTACAAGAAAATCTTCCTAATAACAGCACTATTGACAATTTGTTAAATACAGAGTTTAGATTAACAGTTAATCAAAATAAATATGGTAACATAGAAAGCTTTGTTAATAGGTCTGGGAAAGACAAATTAAACCATTTTGTTTTTGCACTTAAAAATAATGGTTTACAATATAATATTTTAGTTGAAATAAATGAAGGTCTGGAAAGTTATGGTACGGTAAAAATAATTTCTGTAACAGATCCAGTGACCAAAGAAATTATATTTCATTTTGAACTAAAAAGCAAACATCCAAATACATCTTGCTATTACAAAATCAATTTTAAATATTTTATAAATAGGTTTAGAAAAAAATGTTCAAATACTCTAAATTTAAAAGAAAGTATAAGTGAATTAGATAAAGTGCTGGAATTAGTAAATAAAAAGGAAGCGAAACCTGCTGATTTGTATGAACTTGCAAATGAAATTGGCAATAGACTTTCTGTATATATTAATGTTCATGAAATCACAATAGATCAAGAACTTGATAATTGTGAACACACATATTTTATCAGCAATAAACCATATGATGGAGTTGAAAAATATCAAAAAATTGATGAGTTGGGAGTGATATTTGAATACCCTAAACACAAAAAAACTGGAATGAGTTTAAGTGGCGTGATTAGCGAAAATAATTTTAATGAGAAGTATCTAGAATTTTATAATTATGGAGTGTTTAATTTTGATGTTTTATTAAATGGAAATAAAGAGGCAAAGCAAGAGCTTGATGACCTTATTTTAGCGTATTATAAATTAGAAAAAAAAGATTCATATAAAGCATTATGCGATGATTTAACTACGATATTGTCAAACACATACTGGAGTATGGAAGAAAGGTTTAGTGAAGAAGATGAATTGTTAGTGCCTGCAAATTTGATTCAAAAATACTTAACTTGTCATCCAGATTTTGGACTTATTGCTTCATTGCTAGTTACAAAAAGAAAAGATGATAAATATGGTCGTAAGGACTTTGAAGGCAATTACGTGGCAAATAATTACATAACAGCTAAAAAAAATGTTGATTTTGAGAACGCAGAAGTAGATAAATTAGAAAAGAATGGATTTTTCGATAAAGTATATTCTCGACTTAATGAATTAATTTTCAATAACTACAATCATAATAATGAAGGAGCCAATTTTGAAAATAGAAGTAAAATAATACATCAAGATGCCGGAGAATTTATATTAAAGGATATAGAAAGTAAAATATTGAATTTTAATTTAGGTTTTAACAATACATATGTTTCTTCAAATAGATTTCAAAGCAAGAGATCTTATAATTTTAGTGATAATTCGGATTTCACTTCGTTATTAAAGACAATAGAATCGCTAAAGGGAAAGTCTAAAGATGCATGCTTATTTTTTATTAATAAATGGATAAAAGAGTTTGAAATCGCAGATGAATTAGTATTAAAACCAGATAATGATACAGGGAATTTTAAAGCGTATTTGAAAATTCAAAATAAAGATATTTTACTAGCAGATTTTGGACTAGGAACCAATCAGCTTTTGCCAATAATTTTTTCATTAGCAATTCATTATTATAGTATAAACATTGTTACTCTAGATGATGAAATTACTAAGAGAACTGTTGTAATCGAAGAGCCTGAAGCAAACTTGCACCCAGCAATGCAAAGTAAGTTAGCAGATTTATTTGCAGATGCTTATAAAACTTTTAAGGTTCAAATTATTGTTGAAACTCATAGTGAGTATTTAATTAGAAAATTGCAATATCTAGCGGGTTCAAATTCTAGTGAAATAAGATCAGATGATATTTTAATATATTATTTTTACAAACCAGAACATCAAGCTGTTTTAAACAAAATAGCCAATCAAGTTGAAAAAATTGAAATTGATGAATATGGTCGTTTATCTAAAGAATTTGGATCGGGATTTTTTGATGAAGCTGACAAAATTGCACTAGATATATTTTTACTAAAACATAGTCAAAGTAATTAGTATGTATCCAAATATATACGTGTCTGAAGATTTTTTTGATAACGTTGATATCGAATGGAGTAAAATACCCCAAACTAGCATATATTCAACAAATCTCGAAGATGAAGACAAAAGAAAAAGTTTAAATAGAATTAAAGATTTGATGCTTACAAGTAATATATACTCTGACATTACAGATAAGTCACTTGTAAAATATCATACTAAACAATTTGGCACATATAATAATTTTAAGGATTTAATACTTAATACTGCAATAAAGGATTCATCGTATAAAAATGGCAGAAATTTAAATATAAGAAATGAATTGAAAGATTACAATAAAAATAGTTTTTGCTTTTTTACCAATTATGATTATTCAGAATGTAATGAAAAATCACAAGAAATAGGAAAAATTATAGTTGGGAGAGATTTTTTAAACTCTTCATTCTATCTTAATAATACATTTGCAACCGAGTCTACCGATGAGAAAATACATCAAATTAGTAAATCAAAACATCCTTGTAAAAATCTTATCATAATTGACAAGTATTTATTTGATGATGCATCAAGTCGCCTTCCTAAAATTCCAAACCTACTGTTATTTCTAAAAGAACTCATTCCTCCGAAGTTTAAAGGAAAATTCCAAATTGACATAATAACTGAAAATAAATCTAACGATAGATTATTCGAATCCAAAATTAATCAAATCTTAGAAGCATTCTCAAATAATTTATCATTACATGTATATGCACCAGGAACAATTAATCAAGAAAATGATAGATATTTAATTACAAATTATGCAGTTTTCTCAGTTGGTCACCCTTTTGACAGAAATACAAATGTTTCTTGTAATTTCTATCCCTCAAATAACAGTATTAATGACATAAAGAACTCTTTTCACATCTGGAGAGAAAAAATTGAACTAGCATTAGACATAATTAACAAGACTCCAAAAACAATTGGTTTATACAAATCAATTTGGAAGTCAGATGATATAAAACATTCAATATTCGAATTTGAATAGTATAAATTGAGAATTATTACCTTATTACTAGTTAGAAATTTACCTGGTATATTCTTTGACTTCAAATTGTATCTCAGATGTCATTTTTTTATATTACAATGTGTATCACTTCATTTTTCTTATAAGAATCTAATACATATAGTTATTTTAAAAGGTCTATTTTAATAGTCTTCTATAAAATTGATCTTTATTTAGTTCTTTATTATTAACCTATTTGTCAATCTATTATCTATTATTTGATGATTTTGTTGCCTCTTATTTATATTATTTTATATGCAACTAGATAACTACTTGGTTTTATCCCAATTTCGATAATATCATTTCAAAATTATTAGCTACATCTCTTTCTTTAGGTATATCACTATATGATAGTCTTTGCAATTCCCTTGTATATAGAATACTTAATTGGGACCATATTTTCGAAAAATCGGTAATTAATGGAGATTCTTGTACGGCTTTCTTTTGCCATCCTATCGGTGTATCAAACACTTCCCTATCATGTTCTAAAATCGTTACAAAATCGTTCTTAAAAGCCTCACTATTGACATAGGCAATACATTCTTCATTTTGCATTAAGTAATATAAATCGTAAAAATGACGAATCTTATTACCGATATTCTCAATGGTCTCTAAATCATATGAAAAACGTATTAATGAGACTAACTTTTCTACAAGAGTTTGTCTTTTATCCAATACATTAATAGAAAATGGATTAAGGCTAAATTCTTGTATTCTATTTTCGAAGGCATTATCCTTTAAGAAAAGGTAAATAAAACTACTTATTTCCAATTGCTGATATGGAAATGGATGGTAAAAGCTATTAATTTCTACTATAATAGAATTAGCACTTTCTAATTCGTGTATTTTAGGGTAAGCATATACAGATTTTCGAAATTTAGATCCCTTACTTGTAATATCACTTTCTTCTATTTCTGTAAGACCTATGCATATAGTCTTTTCTATTTCCCTAATTAATGTTTTAATACTATTGTTGGTGTTATCATTACTCTTTATAATAGCTAAATCAATATCAGTAGAAAACCGTTTAATTAAATCATATCCCTTTGACAATGATGTTCCTCCCTTAAAAACTACCTTATTATGATACTCGCTATTATTTAAGTTCTTTAATACATAGGTAATCCAATAATCCATTTCTACAAAAATGGGTATAATGCCTAATTGTTCGGAAGTGGCTTTTACCAATTCCCTAAAAGCTGTTTTATTTTCATGTAATATCATTTGATTCCCCATTTTTCTTTTAAGTATTTATCTAATTGTCTTATACCCATATTATAGGTACTTATAGGATTTAGTGTTTCCCTAATTTTATCTAATGGACCCATTATCTTTTCCCCTTCGAAAATCATTCCTAATAATGCTCTTGTTGATGCAGGGTATTTCATTGACAATTGTATTAGCAATCCCCTATTAGTCTTATTATACTTTCTTATAATACTGCCTAATACACTTAATGAATTGTTCTTTGTAGTATCTGGAATACCCTTTAGCATCTTTAAGCAATCTAATACTTGTAATATCTTGACATTTTCCTTTGTAATTACATTCTTTTGTAGAACAAACTGTATAGTATAAATACCCCTTTTTAAGGGTGGCTTAAAGGTGTTTCTTCCTATTTGTATTGTATTGCTTATTTGAGTGGTTAATCCGTATTTATTAAATACACTAAAGCCTGTTAAATACCCTATAACTTCATCCTTATTTTCTAATAGGTCTTTGACTATTTCATTAACATCTGGCCCTAATCTTCCATATTCCGATTTAGTAGGCTTATAGAACTTACCTTTGGCTAATTTATCAATGATACCTTTTTCTACTAAACGGTTTAATGACTTAATTATAGCTTCCCTATTTTTCGATGCACCTTCTATATCCATGTACGAAAACACATACCCTTCTTTAAAGTCATCAATCTGGCTTTTTACCGTATTTGTTATTGTGTTTTTGGGCTCCATTTTACAAAGTTACTAAAAAATGTCCAGTTTTTTATATAATTTACTGGACATTTTTATTATTTTTGAGAATAATTATTCCACCAGCCCCTCCATCAATCCACTATGGAAAACCTTCAGTCCATCATCCTCAAACCTGCCAAAATAGTTTTGGGTAGTTTTGAGATTTGCATGGCCTAATGCTTCCGATATGTAAGCCAAAGGAGCATTGTTGTTTTTTTGAATTGTTGCGAAGCAGTGTCGAGCAACATAGCTTGTTACCTTTAAGCTCGTTCCTAACTCTTTCCCAATTTTAGTAAGTCTTTTATTAGTATTTCGTACAAAGGTCTTGATATGATCATATTCCTCTTGAGGGGTCAAGCCCTTTTCTAAAATAGGGAATATATAGTCCTCATTCTTTTTTGACTTGTTTCCTCTTTTCTTAATGATGTTTAATAGTGTTTCATTAAGTGGCACCATAATGGGAAGACTATTATTCTTATTGCTTCGTTTTGTTTTAGCACGCCTAAATTCAATAAAGTCTCCCTTTATATTTTCGTTCTTTAATAAAGCGACATCCTTAAAATTCATTCCATTGGAAACAAAACTAAAAATCCAGTAATCCAAGGCTTTAGCATCTGTATCATTTTTAGGCTTATGATTAATGATAGATTTAATCTCATCTTTCTTTAATGTTCTGCTAATTTTTTGAGGAGCTGGAATTGTATATTTCTTAAACGGATATTTTGAACCCTCAATTAACTCATTTTCAATAGCCATATTAAAAATGGTTCGTAATGCTCTTAAATACATACCCACTGTTGTTAATGACCTTCCATTTTCAGTCATCCATTTTTCATAGCCTCTTAAGAAATCGGGATTTACCTGTGATATTTTTAAACTCTTCTTATACGACAAGATAGAAGTTAATGAGTCATTATAGGAGTTAGCCGTTGAAATTCTGCCTTCTTCATTTAATGCTTCAATATGCTTATCATAAATTGATTTTACGCTGTCGTTTAACTGAACCCTTTTAGCCTTTACCTTTTCAGCATAAAATAGCTCTTCGAACTCACTAAAAGTAAAAGGATCTATGGACTCTGCCATTTGTGTTTTTTCATCCAGCCATCTAACGGTAATCCTCTTTAATAGTTTAGATGCTTCGCTTCTTACGTTTTCTGCAAAGAGTTTATCATAGCCTTCCGAGGTTGTTTTGAAAGGAGTCTTATACCTCTTTTTTTGACCGGCATAATAAACAGTTAATTTAATAGGAAAGTTCCCGTCAGCTAGTTGGTGACGAGTGTCAAAAAAATAGGTCAGAGTTGGTTTAATCATATAATCAGGGGGCTTAAAATTTGCACCATAATTTGCACCACAAATGAAATTTGCACCACAATTTGCACCACAAAAATATGGAAAAAACTCTATTTTTTTGCAAAGTGTTATCTTTGGAAATAACACAATTAGCTGATTTTTAGCTATTTATGTTCGCATGATGTTAATATCATATATAGCTTGTTACCTGACTCATAATCAGGGGGTCCCAGGATCATGCCCTGGTGGGCCCACAGCCGAAAGGCAACATTATCAAGGGTTTATGCTGTTAAAAGCGTAGACCCTTTTTGTTTTGGTATAGGTCTCTGCCAAATTCCTGCCAAGTTTTGGTTTTTTTGGGGGAAAACAGGGGTGAATTGAGGTGAAGGGGTGGAATTGTTGTAACATGATTATTTAAAAAAATTTGATTTAGAAAAAGGTTTTTTAATTTTAGATATAATCAAATACTTACATATGAAAAAGATGCTAACTACCCTTACAATGATAATGGTTGTGATTGTAAGCTTTTCTCAAGAAACAACCATGAATGCAGTTTATTATAAAGTAAAATTGGGACATAGGAATATGCTCAATAAAGCTATGGCAGAACATAATGCCAAATTTCGACCAGCCGGAAGCACCTATGCAGTGGTTGCCTATAACTTAGTTGGTGGAGAACACAACAATGAAGTTTTGATGTTATCCAATCTTGGTAAAAGTTTTAAAGATAGAGATCTTATGGCTACAGCATCAAAAGAAGCTCAAGATGATTTATATGCGAATGTTCATCAACATCTTGAAGACATAAGTGGTGGAGATGTTCTTGTATATAAAAAAGATTATTCTAACTCAGCATTTAGTGAAAGAGCCGAAAAAGCTTTAACTACTCAGTATTTTTTAAAATTTAATGTAAATGATGAATTTTGGAATATTGTTAAAAAACTTCCTGCAGCTTGGACAAAAGCAGGAATGAAGGTTGCTGCCTATACACCTACAACCGGATCCTCAAGATTGTTTTTTACAAGAAGAATGCCCAACGGTTGGAGTGAACTTGACGAAAATAAAAATCTTGCAAAAGCATATGATGAAGTATATGGTGCTGGAACTTATGATATAGACATAAAAATATTTAGATCATATATTGAAAGAAAAGATGCTACTATGATGACTCAAAACAAAGAAATGTCTTCTAAATAAAATAATTTAATAAATTAAACGACTAAGGGTTTATGTTTTCAAAAGCGTAAACCCTTTTTGTTTGAGATAAAACTCTGCCAGGTTCCCGGCCAAGTCCCGTGCCAGGTTTTCACAAAAAAAGTTATAAAACTAGTCTACTTAATTTATATTCTAAGAATTTGTTTAAGGCAATGGGCGTTTTTTAGCAACTTGTAATTTAGAATTGATTTTTAAATTAGGAAAATCTGAAATAATGGTATTTAATTCGGTAAAATAGGTTGCTTATTTACCAAGATAAATAGGGATATTTGCGGATTCCTAATGATAAAAGAAATTTAAATGTTCATTAAAAGCAGCTCGACTCAAGTAATTAAATTATCAATAGTAGTTATCCT
>JACCDK010494768.1_pt1 | contig 11892 bp, 6 predicted proteins | sample 7445871 | NCBI WGS metagenome assembly JACCDK01 (sample SAMN15323436, study PRJNA562643) | freshwater metagenome | isolation source: river surface water | place: USA:Blue River Watershed | collected 2017-08-15
ATGCCTCGCATGAATTGTAATGGATAGCGGGAACTGGGTTGGCCAAAACGCCTGAACCTTTAGTTTCAAAACAAACAAAATGAATTACCAAGAAACCACAGATTGGCTATTTAATCAGTTGCCCATGTTTCAGATGCAGGGCGCAACGGCCTATAAAAAAGATTTGACCAACACTGTGTTGTTGGTGGAGCATTGAGGTCATCCGGAGTTAGGTTTCAAATCGGTCCATGTGGCGGGCACCAATGGTAAGGGCTCGACATCTTCCATGATTGCTTCCATACTTCAAGAGGCGGGCTATAAAGTTGGACTGTATACGTCGCCCCATTTGAAAGATTTTCGAGAGCGTATCAAAATCAACGGTGTTGAAATTTCAGAAGATTTTGTAGTGGATTTTGTGGCTCAAAACCAGGCTTTTTTTGAAGCCAATGCTTTGAGCTTTTTCGAAATGACCGTGGGACTGGCGTTTGATTATTTTGCAAAATCCCAAGTAGATGTTGCAGTCATAGAAGTGGGTATGGGGGGTAGGTTAGATTCTACAAATATAATTACGCCGTTGCTTTCGGTAATTACTAATATTGGTTTTGATCATACTCAGTTTTTAGGAAATACTCTGGCTAAAATTGCTACCGAGAAGGCAGGAATTATTAAGCCTGAAATTCCGGTTGTAATAGGAGAATACAACCCGGAGACGCAACCTGTTTTTCAAAGCAAAGCTGCGGCAGAACAGGCTCCTATTTTCTTTGCACATTCAGTACCAGAAATAACCTTTCCTTGTGCTTTGCAAGGGGATTATCAAAAACACAATAAGAAAACAGTGATCAAAGCAATAGAAGTTTTACAAGCTTATTTTTTGATAACTGAGCAAAATATCAAAGCGGGTTTGGAAAATGTTGTAATCAATACCGGATTACGTGGCAGATGGCAGGTGTTGCAAGAAAAGCCATTTGCTGTATGTGATACCGCTCATAATGCGCACGGTTTGGCCCAAGTGTTATCACAAATTTTCCAACATAAGTACGATACCTTGCATGTAGTTTTAGGAGTAGTGAACGACAAAGATTTAGATACGATTCTACCCTTATTTCCAAAAAGTGCGGTTTATTATTTTTCAAAACCCAATATGCCACGCGGATTAGATGCTGCCCTTTTACATGAAAAAGCAGGAGTATATGGTTTAGAAGGAAGGGTATATGATTCGGTTTCAGCTGCTTATAAAGAAGCTTTGTCCAATGCACATTTTAATGATTTTATTTATGTAGGCGGCAGTACTTTTGTAGTGGCAGAAATTATATAATTTTTTTTGCAAATCACTTGTAGAAATAAATTATCGGTGTATATTTGCACTCGCAATACGGTAATGTGTAGCATATATTGGGGCGATTAGCTCAGCTGGTTCAGAGCATCCCGATTGTATCGGGAGGGTTGGAGTTCAGCAAGATTAAATAACATATTGGGGCGATTAGCTCAGCTGGTTCAGAGCACCTCGTTTACACCGAGGGGGTCGGGGGTTCGAACCCCTCATCGCCCACAAAGTCCTTAGAAATAAGGACTTTTTTTATACGCCAAATTTTTTTGTCTTTAGACATAAATAATAAGCCAGTCCTATGGCAATGAAAAATACAGGAATTATCCAATCGTTTATTGAAGCTGGAGGATTGTCTTGAACGTCATCATCAAAAGTAGGAACCTCTGCAGCTATGGTTTGAATTTGAACAATAGTTAAAGTTAAAGCCCAAATTATTTTTGTAAAATGTTTCTGTTTCATCTTGCTGTATTTATTTATTATTCAACAATCCATTTTATAGAAGTACTCATATCATCAGTAGTGATGGTTACCAAATAAACACCATGGCTAACATTAATTTTTGGAGTTACTTTAATATCTTGCCCTTGAGTTTCCAATTCTACTGGTATTTTTTGTCCCAAAACGGAGTACATTGTAACACTTTTTGGATTTACTATGCCTTGTACATAAAAACTAGTACCCGAAGTGGCTGGATTTGGAAACAAAGAAATGTTGTTATTAAAGGTGTCAATTGATAATGTACTGTTTTGGAAGACCACTTTAAAACGATCGATTGCACTTGAAGCTGAAATGTTGGGATCGATTGAAAATGCATAAATACTATTGTTTTCCAGAATCGTTGTGGTTCCTAAAAATTGATCCAACAAATAAGGTGTCAATCCATTATAATTATTTATTGCCGCTTTAAAGGTATAATTTTGATGTTTGTAATTAGTTAAATTTAATGGATAAACAGTGGTTAGCGTAGGGGTGGTATAAGTTGCGATACTTTGTGCTCTATTCTCTACCATTACTGCTAAATTTTCATCTAAATTCACCAATTTTCCTGCATCAAATGCATCCAACCCATTGGAAAAATCACTTCTAAAAAAACACAATACGCCATCTAGAGCAGTTGCGCCTTGATTGAAGGATGCGGTATCGTATAAATTTAATTGAAGTGATGGAATTGCGGTTGTAGTTTCACGATATACATTTTCGTTTGTAGTAGCAAATTTATTGCTTTCTTGAAAGACCATACTGCATGCTCCACTAGCTAATGTATTCACAAAACAAGCTTGCATGGGTTGTAAGTATTGATTCACCGCTGATCCTGATACGTTATTTGTATTACCTAAAAAAGTGTAAGTAACAAAAGCGCCTCTACCATTGGCACCTCCCACTTTAGGATCCCATACATAATAATGTGTAGTTTTTACATTGGTACTTGCAGTTAATACTTCTTCCATGTCTACCGGACTCTGATATGGATTTCCAATAAAGTTATAGGCGTCTGCAGTTGTGTTTAATCCACTAACGGTATGTGAACCAATTTTCAACGTTCCTGTTGTGCGTAAGGTTGTTGTTGTGGGTGTTGGATTGTTGGTGCTCATGTCTATTGAGCGATCTCCACGCACCATCAATCGGTATGCTCCCCCTGCAGTTAATGTATTGGTACTGGTATTATCGATGCCAGACCATGTTTGAGTAGCATTGTTATAAAGGAATAATGAAGCGTTACCTGAAACAGTAGCATCAAATCCATTTGCACCAGTTGTAGAACCGGTTATATGTGTACCATATCCTGAAGTGGCGTTTGTATTACTGGCATACGAGGTGCTGGTATTGTTTTGGTTTTCTTGCCAATTGTATTTTATAGTAGTTGATGTTGTTACAGGAGAGCTTACCAATCTAAAAGCTCGTTTAGCAGGAATGTAACGCTCAACCACGATATTATCTACAGTTCCCGAAGTAGATTCCTCCACTATTGCGGTTTTAGTACTGGTACTTTTCAAAACTATTTTTTCTGCAGCATTTAAATTTCCAGCTGCCGATTTAAATCCATCAGTAACCGTAAGTTTTCCTGCAGCGACCGTTGCGGTATTTCCAGATTTGTTTAACTCCAGACGTTTTAAAATGTCATTACTCCCAAATGTAAAGCTTTGGGTAGCGCCACCAAGGACTTCAATAGTAGCGTTGGCTGCACTTAGAGTTCCTGAAGCATTGTTGAAATTGTTGGCAACAATTAGTTTTCCTGTGTTTAATGTTAGAGTTCCTTCGTTTACAATGGCTTCATTAGAATAAATAAACCCACCATTAGCAAGCGATAATTGTGCACCGTTTGCTATTTTTAGCTGCGCAAAACAACTCGTCGCAATGAAAAAAAAGAGTACTGAAATTTTTTTCATAATTTAATTTTTTATTTAGAATAAGTCAAGTGTTTTCTCCAAGGCCATGCCTCTAGACCCTTTGATTAACAGTAGGCTGTTGGACGGTAGCTTTGTTTGTATTTCCTCGGAAAAAGCAGCAAATGTTTCAAAAAAATGCAGGTGTGGATTTGTAATGCGTTGGGCAAAAAAATCTTTACCTACAAAATAAACGGTAATATCCGCTTCGTTTTCCAATTGGGTAACCACTTTTTTATGTTCTGAAGGGCTTTCTGTTCCCAATTCAAACATGTCGCCTAAAATGGCAATTTTAGGAGAATGCTGGAGCTGAATTAAATTGGCAATCGCTACATTCATACTACTCGGATTGGCATTGTAGGCATCCAAAATAATTTCGTTCCCGTTTTTTTGAATGAGTTGCGAACGGTTGTTTTCTGGAATGTAGTTTTCAAGAGCGGTTTTAATGGCGGCATCGTCCACTTTAAAATAATGGCCTATGGTAATGGCGGCATTGATATTGTGTGCATTGTAAATGCCTATTAGATGGGAATGTATGGAATATCCATTATAGTCTACACTAACCATTGGGTTGGCAACGACGTTTTCAATATAAACGGCACAGTTGGTGTTCGTTGTTGAAAAAGTATAGCGTTGCGCACTGCCCGTCTTCAGGTCTTGTAAGGCATCGTCGAGATTGGTAAAAATTGTTTTTTGATGTTCTATCAGGTAGTCATACATTTCGCTTTTACCTTTGATAACGCCTTCAACCCCACCAAAACCTTCGAGGTGTGCTTTTCCAAAGTTCGTAATGTAGCCATAATCGGGTTGAGCAATAGCACACCAAAATGCAATTTCTTTTTGGTGATTGGCCCCCATTTCAACAATGCCTATTTCGGTTTCTTTCGTAAACCGCAATAAGGTTAAAGGTACGCCAATGTGATTGTTTAAATTTCCAATTGTAGCTAAGGTGTTGTATTTTTGAGATAATACAGCATGAATCAACTCTTTTGTGGTTGTTTTTCCATTACTTCCGGTTAATGCAATTATGGGTAATCCCAAATAGTTTCTATGGAATTTAGCCAATTCTTGTAAGGTAGTTAGTGTGTTTTCTACCAAGATGGTGCGTTCGTCTATGTAATAAGCCGGTTGATCTATCACGACATATTTAGCACCTTTTACTAGGGCTTCTTTAGCAAATGTATTGGCGTCAAAATGTTCGCCTTTGAGTGCTACAAATAAACTTCCGTCTTCTATTTTTCGAGTGTCTGTGGCTACGCCTGTACAACTAAGGAAAAGTGAATGAAGGGTATCGATTGTCATGAAATACGTTTTATCAGCAACGAAGATAAAAAAAAGCCCTTTTAAACAAAAGGGCTTTTTATAGTAATTTCGAAATATTATTGTTTTGGGTTTCCTCTTGGGGTCTTTTTATCGGTCTTAGGACCTACTTTAGACATCGCACAACGAAATCCAATATAATCAGTTGCCATATCTTGCGGGAAGTATCTTCTAGAAGCTGGATCTAACCAATAGGCTCTATCTCTCCAAGAACCCCCTTTATATACTCTTACATCGTCATTTACAAGAGTAGTTCTCTTGTCTGATTTATCGTATTGTTTCAACATTTTTTTCTCATTGTTGGTAGAATCTACAACGGTAGAAATTTTATGTTTAGGGGCATCATACATTTTGTATTTTTCTGAGGCACCCTCTGCATTTTCTTCGTCTGTTGCACCAAATTTAAAGTAACGTGTCGATTGACGATCACCATCTCTGAAATTTCTATTGTCTGAAGTTGAAAACTGTGTTCTTAAATACGTTTCGTTCTCATCAACTGGAACTTGAGCAATTTGACCTGGGAAGTTTCTAGCAATAATCTTACCATTACTTAAAGTGTCATATTTGATGTTATCTGTAGTTACCAATTCTGCATTTCCTTCAGCATCTAATTTGTTTTTTGTATAAACGTTACCTCTAAAGTAGTTGAAATCATTTGCTTCATCGTCTACCAACGGACGGTATACGTCTTGAACCCACTCGGCAACATTACCAGCCATATCATACAAACCAAAATCGTTTGGAGCGTAACGTTTTACTTCGTTGGTAATATCAGCACCGTCATCAGACCATCCTGCAATTCCACCGTAATCTCCTTTACCTTGTTTAAAGTTAGCCAACTGGTCTCCTTTATTGGTTCTTTTCGAAGAACGTGTATATTGTCCATTCCAAGGATATTTCTTTTGTCCTTTGTAAATGTTAAATTCTCTATTTCCTACAAGAGCTACAGCTGCATATTCCCATTCCGCTTCGGTTGGAAGGCGGTATTCAGGCAAAATTAATCCAGAACTTCTTTGTGCATATACATTTTTTGCATCAGCGGCTACTTGTTTTTTACCATTAGCTCCTTTTTTCAATACGACTGCATCATTACCGCCTAAAGATTTAGAAGGTGAGTTGATATAGGCTTCTGTGTCAAATGAAGATTCACCTTTAACATCCGTACCTAATTTAACTTTGTTGTCTTTTTTAAGGTAACCTGAACGCTCAAGGATGTTTTCATTCACACGATTGGTTCTCCATTTACAAAATTCAGTAGCCTGAATCCAATTTACTCCAACCACTGGATAATTTGCATATGCCGGGTGTCTAAGGTAATTGTTGGTCATGGTTTCGTTATATCCCAAACGATTTCTCCATACTAAAGTATCTGGAATAGCTCCGTTGTAAATATTTTTATAATTTTCTTCGGTTGGAGGAAAAACAGCTTTTACCCAATATAAGAATTCGGCATACGACTTATTCGTAACTTCTGTTTCATCCATGTAAAAAGACTGTACATGCTGTTGGTTTGGGGTGTTGTTCCAATCATGCATTACATCGTCTTGAACTTTACCCATAGTGAACGTTCCACCTTCAATTGGAATCATACCTGGGGGAGTTTCTTGCTTTTTAAACTTGTCGTTAAACTGGAAACCGCCTTTTTTGTCGTTTATTTTCCAACCTGTAGCACTGGATCCTCCTTTAGAGCTTCCTTTCTTGCTGCAGCCAGTAAAACCAATTGTTAGCGCCATTACAACTAACAATTTTAAAGCCATAGTTTTCTTAATTTTCATACTTTAGTAGGTAATAAATTTAGTGTCGCAAGATAATAATTATGTATTAATATGCAACATGTTTTTTAAAAATTGTAAAAAAAAAATATTTTTCAAGATTTCTTTACTTCCATAACGTTGCCATTCATTTTTTATTGTGATTCATTAGTATTCCATAAAATATTTTTCTCTCTTTGTACTATATTTACAAAACTTACGTTTTTAACCCAATGAAAAAGTTATTTTTAAACCTGTTATTGTTAATTTCTGGCAGTCTTTTTGCGCAACAAAGCGAAACTATCGCTTTGAAATGGGCCAAAGGTGTTACCTATCAGTATGATAATTATTCGTTTAATGTTCCTCAATTTCAATCCGAATCTTTTGAGTGGGATCCGACGCTAAAAAAAATTACTTTTTCCAAAGTCATACCTCTCGAGCAGTCCAATTTGACGGGCACACTTATTAATGTCGTTTTTGAATCTATTTCCCCATCTGAATTGTATGATATTGATCCAAAATCAATTCCCAGTTCGGTTCAGTTTTCTTTCGAAATTGTAAAAGCCCGTGACACCTTTAAAGGCTTACTTCGATTGTCGCCCATAATCAAAGAAGATGGGATATTTAAAAAAATAGTTTCGTTTACTTATGCAATTAGCAACGCAATTTCATCAAATAGAGCCGTGGCAGCACCTCTAGCTCTCACGAATTCGGTATTGGCCTCTGGCAAATGGTATCGTTTTTATGTTGAAAAATCGGGGGTCTATAAAATTTCAAAAGCATTCCTCCAAAGTTTGGGAATGGACGTTGCTGTAGATCCTAAAACAATTAAAATATATGGTAACGGTGGCCGCATGTTGCCCTTGTTGAATGCTTCGCAATATCCTATTGACTTGGAAGAAAATGCGATACAACTTATTGGCGAAAATGATGGTGTTTTTGATGCTTCCGATTATATTTTGTTTTACGCCGAAGGCATCGACACTTGGAATTCCGAAAGTTTAACAAGCGTTAATCTTTTTGCAGACAAGTCCTATTACTATGTTACAGCATCTCCAGGTACAGGAAAGCGAATGGTTTCAGCTCTAGAGCCTTCGGCAGCTCCGAGTCTAACTTTTGCTCAATTTGAGGATCACATCTGCTATGAAAAAGATTTGGTCAATGCAGGAAAAGTGGGAAGACGTTGGTTTGGCGAGCAATTCAATATAGAAAATACCCAAACTTTTTCAATTACGGTTCCCAATATTGACACCACTGTTCCTGTAGAAGTGAAAATCAACACCGCTTCAAAATCTTTTGGAAATTCATCTTTTAATATTAAGGCAAATGGGCAAGATATTGGAACGGTAACTTTTCCTCAAATTGTTCCCAATGGTGGTATTGAAGGGTTTGAATCGGCATTGAATACTACTTTTACAACTACAAGTCCTACGCTTTCTTTTTTGATCTCTTATGCAAATGGTGGAGTGCCCAACTCGAATGGTTATCTCGATTTTATCCGTTTGAAAGCCAAGCGGAATTTAACAGGTTATGGCAAACAATTTCAATTTTCTAATGAAGCTGCTGAAAATAACATTGGAGTAGGGCAGTATACTCTAACAAATGCAGCCGGAATTTCCCAAGTGTGGGATATTACCGACTTGTATAATGTGGTTACCTATGAAAACAACACTGGCGCTTCTTTTTCATTTAAAGCTAATTTAGGAACTGCAAAAAAATATGTAGCACTAGATCTAACGGATGTTTATTCGCCTTCTAAAGAAGCGAATTCCCGAGTGGAAAACCAAAACATCAAAGGAACTATTTTTAAAGATGCCAATGGTGTTTTTCAGGATATTGATTACTTGATCATCACGCCTCAATTTTTAGTCAATCAAGCAGAAATGCTTGCTAATTTTCATAGAAACAAATCTGGAATGAGCGTGCGAGTGCTTACGTTAGAAAAAATTTACCATGAGTTTGCTTCCGGCAAGCAAGATATAGCAGCCATACGGAATTGCATTAAGTACGTCTACTGGAACGCTTCAACTCCTGATAAACGAGTAAAATATGTCAATTTGTTTGGGGATGCTTCCTATGATTATAAAGATCGAATTTTTAATAATACGAATATAGTTCCGGTTTTTCACGGATTTAATCCAGCGGCTAACGAAACGAATAATGCTTCCAATTTTTCATTGTATTCTTCCTTTATGTCGGATGATTTTTTTGGATTAATGGATGATACCGAAGGAACCATGACCAATAGTTTTGACGGTATAGATATTGCAGTGGGCAGAATGCTAGTTTCTTCGAGCACACAAGCCACCGAAATGGTTCAAAAAGTGATCGAATATCATGATGAGAAGTCCTACGGAAGATGGCGAAATAATTTTGTTATTTATTCGGATGATGCTGATAATAGCACCGATGCTACTTTACAAGTGGGGTTGAATGATTTAGCCGATGAGTTAACCAGACAAAAACCTTTTGTCAACGTCAAAAAAATTCATACGGATGCTTATGTGCAAGAAGTTGCTGCTGGTGGAGAACGCTATCCGGAAGCGAAAAAAGACTTTTTAGATGCTTTGCAATTAGGGGCTTTAGTTTTTAATTATTTTGGTCACGGAAATGAAGAATTTTTGGCTCGCGAACGCTTGTTTGAAAAATTAGAGGCTCAAAATTTGACCAATCGGTATCGTTATCCTTTGTTTGTGACCATCACCTGCGAGTTTACACGTTTTGATGATCCCAATCGAGCGACCGGTGGCGAATATATGTTTTGGAATAAATCAGGAGGTGCTATTGGTTTAATCGCAACTACCCGTCAAATTGGGGTTTCTACAGGATTTACCATGAACAATCTATTGACGGAAGCTTTATATGCTTACGGCTCGACTAACTATCCTACGATAGCTGAAGCTTTGCGTTTGACAAAAATTGGTACCGGATCCGACAACAGAAGAGTTGTTTTTTATATAGGTGATCCCGCTATAAAATTAGCTATTCCCAAACCTAAAATTGTACTGACCAAAGTAAATGATATTCCGGTTACTCAACCATTACCTGTATTACAAGCCTTAAGCACTGTGAAAATTGCGGGTGAGGTGCGCAATGAAAACGATCAGTTGCTTTCTAATTATTCGGGGGATTTAGCGGTTCAATTTTTTGACAAGCCAATCAATAGAAGTACTTTAGGGAATGATGGAATAACCGATTCTAATGGATTAATCATCATGAATTTTGTAACCTTGGGAGAAACGATTTTTAGAGGTAATGCAACCGTTACGAATGGACAATTTGAATTTAGTTTTGTAGTGCCTCAAGATATTCGAATTCCGGTTGGAACAGGTAAAATCAGTTTTTATGCTAAAACAGAAGGGGCTCTTTTGGAAGATCAAACCGGAGTGGATTTGTCGGTTCAGGTGGGTGGTGTGAACCCAAATGCACCCCTTGATACAACCCCGCCAACACTTCGATTGCACATGAACGATGAGTCCTTTATTTCGGGCGGAATTACAAATTGTTCGCCGGTTTTGTTGGCTTTTTTGTCCGATGCAAATGGCATCAATACAGCCAGCGGCATTGGACATGATTTAGTGGCGATTTTGGATGGTAATGAATCCAATCCATACGTGTTGAACGAATACTATGAAACGGAAAATAATGATTTTACAAAAGGAATTATTCGTTTTCCATTCAGAGATCTAACGCCAGGACTTCACACGTTACTGGTTAAGGCTTGGGATGTGTATAACAATTTAATTTCAACAGAAATTCAATTCAATGCTATTTGTTCTGAGGAAGGTTTGCGTATTGAAAAAGTATTAAACTATCCCAACCCGTTTGTAAATTATACCGAGTTTTGGTTCAATCACAACATGCCTTTTGAACCCTTGGAAGTACAAGTGCAAATTTTAACTATTACAGGTAAATTGGTCAAAACAATTCAGCAACAAGTGCTTACGGATGGTTTTTTGAGCCGATCAATCACTTGGGATGGAAGAGATGATTTTGGAGATAAAATAGGAAAAGGGGTTTATATCTATAAATTGACTGTCAAGTCTGTGACTACCGGCAAATCGGTCGATAAATATGAGAAACTTGTAATCCTATAATAAAATGTTATATTTGTGAAATTAATATCCTAGTAAAAAATGAAAAAAATTGCTTTTTTAGTATCATTTTTGGTAATGGGCCAATTGATGAAAGCGCAAGAAGTTAATAGCCGTGTGATTACAACAGGTGTTCCCTTTTTGCTTATTGCTGCCGATGCGCGTTCTGCCGGTATGGCCGATATGGGAGTCGCAACTTCAGCAGATGCTTTTTCGCAACAATACAACCCAGCAAAATATGCCTTTTCTTTGCAAAAGCAAGGTTTTTCGGTAAGTTATACCCCCTATTTGACAAGCATTGCAAACGATATTGCCTTGGGGCAATTGTCTTATTACAATAGAATTAACGAACAAAGTGCATTTGCAGGTTCGTTGCGTTTTTTCGGATTGGGAGATATTTTGTTAACAGATGGAATAGGAACACCTTTAAATACAGTAAATCCTAACGAGTTAGCATTAGATGGTTCGTATTCCTTAAAATTGAGCGAACGATTTGCCATGTCAGTTGGCGGTAGATACATTCGATCCAGTTTAAAAATCGCATCTGAAAATAGCGATGCTAGACCTGCTTCTTCTTTTGCGGTAGATGTGTCAGGATATTATCAGTCGGAAGAGATTGTATACGATGATTTTAACGGTCGATGGAGAGCTGGTTTCAACTTTCAGAATATGGGTCCAAAAATAAACTATGATAATCAAAATTCAACCGATGAAAGTTCAAACTTTTTACCTGCAAACATGCGTTTAGGGATGGGATTCGATTTTATTTTTGATGAGTACAATAAAATAGGAGTAACAGCTGAAGTCACTAAATTAATGGTACCCACTCCGCCAAGTAAAATAAAAGCAATTGATTTAAATGGAGATGGTGATTTTACAGATGAAGGTGATATTTCACAAGCAGACGCAAATACTGCAAACAGTTTAGCTAATTCCGAATATAGAAAAATAGGTTGGTCACAAGGAATAGCAAAATCGTTTAACGATGCACCAGATGGCTTTTCAGAAGAATTGAAAGAATTTACTTGGGCATTAGG
>JACCDK011087681.1_pt1 | contig 11891 bp, 13 predicted proteins | sample 7445871 | NCBI WGS metagenome assembly JACCDK01 (sample SAMN15323436, study PRJNA562643) | freshwater metagenome | isolation source: river surface water | place: USA:Blue River Watershed | collected 2017-08-15
GGAAAGCGTGAATAAGTCCATGACTATGAAACGAATAGTATAAAGAATATTAATAATAATCTCGTTGTTTGTAATTATTAAAAACGTCAATTCGAGTGTTTTTTGTGTAGTGAAATGGAACAAAAAATGTATCGAGAAACGTTTTTAATGAAATTTTACTTGTTCTCGATACAATTTTCTTTCGAAAATCACTCGAACTGACGTAAAATTATCATCAAAAACTAATTATAACCAACGTGTTAAATAATAAAATATGAAATTAGATATACTGGCTTTTGGAGCACATCCAGACGATGTCGAATTGGGTTGCGCAGGGACTATTTTGAAAGAAATTGCTTTGGGCAAAACAGTGGGAATTGTCGATTTGACTCGTGGCGAATTAGGGACTCGAGGCTCAGCTGATTTGCGTGACCAAGAAGCAGCTGCTTCAGCTCAAATCTTGGGTGTTGCAGTGCGTGAAAATCTTCGTTTTCGAGATGGTTTTTTTGCGAATGATGAGGCACACAAATTGGAAGTAATCAAAATGATTCGCAAATACCAACCGGAGATTGTCTTGTGCAATGCCATTGAAGACCGACATATTGACCATGGTAAAGGAAGTCAATTGGTTTCGGATGCCTGTTTTTTATCGGGATTGATGAAAATCGAAACGGAGCTAGACGGACAGACTCAACAAACGTGGCGACCTAAACTAGTGTATCATTACATTCAATGGAACGATAGTAAACCGGATTTTGTGGTCGATATTACGGGTTTTACTGATACAAAAGTGTCTTCCATTTTAGCCTATCGGTCTCAATTTTATGACCCTAATTCTACAGAACCCGAATCGCCTATAACGAGTAAAAACTTTTTGGAAAGCCTAAATTACCGTTCCAGAGATTTTGGCCGCTTGGTTGGAGTAGAGCATGCTGAAGGTTTTACGGTAGAAAGGTATTTGGCTGTCAATAGCTTAGGGGATTTGATTTAAAATTGGCATATTTTTTTTATCATTTTCTTTGCGAAAGTGAACATTTGTTCTATATTTGCACCCGTTATACAAATGGTGGTTGTAGCTCAGCTGGTTAGAGCATCGGTTTGTGGTGCCGAGGGTCGTGGGTTCGAACCCCATCATCCACCCAAAAGGCAAAAGCCTCGAAGCAATTCGAGGCTTTTTTTGTGGCTATAATTGAAATAAAATAACTAAGTTTATACTAGTTAATTTTATACTAACATGAATCCAATACTCACTCCTAGTCAATTAATCAATGCGGTGCAGTCCAACGCAATCGTGTTGGTAGATGCGACCAATAGCCCTACGGCTTACCAGAATTACCAACAATCCCATTTAAAAGGCGCTTTGTTTGTGGATGTGAATACTCAATTGGCCGATATCAAAAAAGATGTTTCCTTAGGCGGTCGTCATCCATTGCCAACGGCGGAACAGTTTTCTAAAACTCTAACCGACTTAGGCATCACACCCGAAACTTGGGTGGTGGTGTATGATGATAAAAATGGTGCCAATGCTGCAGCACGTTTTTGGTGGATGTTACGCGCTATTGGTCATGAAAAAGTACAAGTCTTGAGTGGTGGCATTCAAGCGGCGATTCAAGCAGGTTTTAAAACTAGTTCAGCCGTTGAAGTTCCAACTCAAGTTGAATCGTATCCTATCTCACATTGGCAATGGCCTACAATTGATTTACAAGGAATGGATGCCATGATACAAAAAGAACATTTTGTAGTGATTGATGTACGCGAGTCAGCACGCTTTAAAGGAGCAATAGAACCAATTGATTTGGTTGCGGGACATATTCCAGGTGCGACTAATATTCCGTTTACGGCTAATTTAGACGCCGAAGGTTTCTTTTTGTCCCCTGACGAATTGAAAACGAAGTATCAAAAAGCATTTGAAAATATTCCGTTCGAGAATAGAGTAGTGCATTGTGGTTCGGGAGTTACGGCTTGTCATACACTTTTAGCACTAGCTGTCGCTGATTTACCACTACCTAAATTGTATGTGGGTTCTTGGAGCGAATGGTCCAGAAACAATAGAAAGATTGGTATTGAGAAATAAAAAAGAGGGGGTCTAAAAAGCCTTATTCTTGTCAAACTGAACTTGTTTCAGTTTCTATAAATAATTAATTTGATACTATTTATAGATTCCGAAATGAATTCGGAATGACAAATTTTGTGTTTTTAGACTCCCTCAGTTTTCAACAAGATTATTTTATTTTTTATCCACGACAATTCGGTCTTTTCTATTGGCTAATTCCCAAGCCGTTACAAAGGCCAATTGCGCTCTTTTTGCTAAGGCATCGTATTCAATTTTGTCTGGTTCGTCTGTTTTTTTGTGGTAATCCGCATGCACACCATTAAAGAAAAATATAGAAGGGACTCCGTGTTTTGCAAAGTTATAATGGTCAGAACGTTCGTAAAAATGATTTGGATCTTTAGGGTCGTTAAAACGGTAATCTAAATCCAGTCCTACATATTTTTGATTCATAATAGAACTAACAAAATCCAATTCAGAAGACAAGCGATTGGCTCCAATAACATACACATAATTGTTTGTGTTGGGATGGATTTCGTCACGACGTCCAATCATATCAATATTCACATCAGCTACGGTATTTTCTAATGGGAATAATGGATTTTCAGAGTAGAAACGAGAACCATGTAAACCGTGTTCTTCTCCAGTTACATGTAGAAAAAGAATCGAACGTTTGGGTCCGTGTCCTTCTTTTTTAGCGATTTGGAAGGCTTGCGCCAATTCTAACAAGGCAGAAGTTCCAGACCCATCATCATCAGCACCATTATACACTTCGCCATCTTTGGTTCCCACGTGGTCGTAATGGGCAGAAATCACGATAATTTCATTTGGTTTTTCAGAGCCTTCGATGAACGCCCAGATATTTTCAGAATCACCTAGATTTCCACCGTATTTTTTATTCAAATAGGCAGCTGGTATCGGTTGGTAATAGCTGTTAGTTCCTTTTGGAAACGAAACTTGATTATTTTGGTATTGGCTAATCAAATAACGACCTGCTTTTTTCTGACCAGCAGAACCCGTTTCACGTCCTTCCATGGAATCGGCAGCGATGATGTAAAGGTGTTTTTTTAACTCTTCTGCCGTGATGGTTTTCATGTATTTGGTTGGGTCTATATTTTTATTGGTTGAGACCAAAGCACCGTTTTTACAAGAAGTTCCTAATGCGATTAGGGAAAGAAAAAGTAGTTTTTTCATTTTTTAATATATTGTAGGTTATTGAATCAATTTATTTTTGCAATACTTCGTTTAAGAATAATTTCATGTGTTCAAAAGAGCGTTGTGCGGCTTTTTCGTTGTAAGCGGCTCCTTTAGAATTGTCGTTTCCTGCAGCTGGATCGGTGAAAGAATGCACTGCATTGGCATAATAAATCATTTCCCAATCGGCTTTAGCATCACGCATTTCTTGTTGGAAAGCAGCAATTTCTTCTTTAGTAACAATAGGATCGTCTGCTCCATGACAGGCTAAAACTTTAGTGGTAATTGGAGTAACAGCACGGTTAGCGTCTTTGCCTAAACCGCCGTGAAAAGACACTACACCTTTTACTTTTAAATGATCTCTAGCGGCTTCTAAAGCACCTGTTCCACCAAAACAAAAACCAATTACAGCAATGTTATCCGGATTAGCTCCCGATTGGATTAATTGTTCCAACGCCAATTCGATACGTTTTTGGTACAAATCGATATTTTTTTTATAAAATCCTGCCATTTTACCTGCATCAGCGGTAGTTTGCGGATAATTCCCTTCACCATAAATATCAGCTACGAATGCATAATAGCCTAATTTGGATAAATTTTCGGCAGTAGTTTTAGCATGTGTATCAATTCCTTTCCAAGCAGGAAGCACTAAGATTCCTGGTTTTTGTGCGCTTGATTTACTCGGTTTGATGGTTAAACCATTCAAAATTTGGCTTCCGTCTTTGTATTGAACGGGTTGTAATTGTGCAAATAAGCCAGTTGTAAAAAGGAGCGCTCCTAATAAAATGTATTTGTAATTTTTCATACGAATTTGTTTTGGTATAAATGTATTAAGATTTTAATGGATTACAAACTAATATTTCGTTTGAAAGCGCAACCCAATTCAATAATCGAATCGGTTTTAGCAATTCCTGGAATGGAGTCAATTTGTTCGTACAAGATTTTTCGCATGTGCTCGTGGTTCTTTGCAATCATTTTTATGTATAAAGTATAAGAACCCGTAATATAATAACACTCTGTGATTTCGGGAATTTTTTTTAGTGCTTCTATCACTCGATCAGAGTCATGGTCTTTACTTAGCGTTATTCCTGTAAATGCGCCCCAATCGTAGCCTACTTTTTTTTCGTTAATGATGGGTTGTATTCTAGTGATTATACCTTGCTCAATTAATTTGTTGATGCGTTGATGCACCATGGTGTTAGATATTTTCAAATTAGCGGCAATGGTAGAGTAGGCAATGCGTCCATCTTTTTCTAATTCTTTGATGATTTTAATGTCGAATTCATCTAATTTTTCCATTATTAAAGAGTTTAAAAGTTAGAATTACTTTTTTAAGCAGGATTAAAAGTAAGTGTTTTTTAATTTCTATCCTAAGTTTTTGATTGTTTTTATTTTATTTTGACTTTAATAATTGTTTTATATTGATAAATTGACTTTTATTTAATTTTTATAAGTCAAAAAATATATTTTTATTTATTTTATTAGTTATATTGACTAAATTTGTTTTTAAGAAATAACACAAAAATACTTGTTATGAGTCACGATACAGCTATTTTATCTGCTACATCAGCGGCACTAATTGCCAAAGAAAACCAATACGGAGCGCACAATTACCATCCACTGCCTGTCGTTTTAGAAAGAGGAGAAGGAGTGTATGTTTGGGACGTAGATGGGAAACAATACTATGATTTTTTGTCGGCCTATTCTGCCGTGAATCAAGGGCATTGTCATCCAAAGATTGTCAATGCTATGGTACAACAAGCGCAAAAATTGACCTTGACCTCTAGAGCTTTTTTTAACGACCAATTGGGGCCGTATGAAGAATATGTCACCAATTATTTTGGTTTTGACAAAGTCTTACCCATGAACACAGGAGCAGAGGCGGTAGAAACGGCTTTGAAATTGTGCAGAAAATGGGCTTATGAAGTAAAAGGTATTCCTGAAAATCAAGCTCAAATTATTGTTTGTGAGAACAATTTTCATGGAAGAACGACTACTATTATTTCGTTTTCTAATGATGAATCGGCGCGTAAGAATTTTGGTCCGTTCACCAATGGATTTATCAAAATTCCGTACGATGACATCGATGCTTTGGCGAAAGCCTTGGCTTCGTCCAAAACCATAGCTGGTTTCTTGGTAGAGCCGATTCAAGGCGAGGCAGGTGTGTATGTGCCTAGCGAAGGGTATTTGGCACAAGCCAAAGAATTGTGTGAGTCGAACAATGTTTTGTTTATTGCCGATGAGGTACAAACTGGAATTGCCCGTACAGGCCGTTTGTTAGCGACTTGCGGCAATTGCGAATGTAAAAAAGGCTGTGAAAAGAAACCTGAAGTAAAACCCGATATTTTGATTTTGGGCAAAGCACTTTCAGGTGGCGTTTTTCCTGTTTCGGCGGTATTGGCCAATGATGCTATTATGAATGTTATTCAGCCAGGACAACACGGTTCAACTTTTGGAGGAAATCCTATTGCTGCAGCGGTGGCGGTAGCTGCTTTGGAAGTCATTAAAGAAGAAAATTTAGCACAAAACGCTGCTTATTTAGGCGAAGTATTCCGTCAGGGATTGAAAGAAATCGCGTCTCGAAATCCGTTGATTCAATTAGTTAGAGGAAAAGGATTGCTCAATGCGATTGTAATTGACAGCGAGGAGGATTCCGATTTAGCTTGGGATATTTGCTTGAAATTTAGAGACAATGGTTTGTTAGCCAAGCCGACTCACGGCAACAAAATTCGTTTAGCCCCACCTTTGGTAATCACCGAAAGTCAAATTCACGAATGTTTAGGAATTATCGAGCGTTCTTTGCATGAGTTTAGATAAAACAATAAACCCCAAAAAATAGATTAGTTTTTGGGGTTTCTTTTTATGAATATACTTTGTTTAATAATCCGAATAGTCTGTTGGGTACAAGAATAAAATATCTATATGTGAAATGGTATTTTTGTATTTGTCCATAGCAATTAAGGCTTTCCACTCAGGAGAATCGACAAAAGATTTCCAATGTGCGTCTCTACTTTCTTGATTAGCAAACGTAGTCAAATACATTAAATTCGGCATTTTTCCTCCTGAAAGTACTTCGCCATAAAACACGGCATTGAATTGCAAGCGCTTGAATAATTTGATTTCGCCTCCAGCGTTAAACATATCGACTTTTCTACGATAAATAGCCTCAGTTGCTGATTCGTAACTGCGCAATTCATACACACGATTCGCTCTCGGACTGTCTAATTCTGGCAGTGTCAAAAACGGATGATCAGTAAAGGCTTGTAAAAGCACTGATTCAATACGTACATACGGCGCCTGATTGTAAGTGGCATTCAAATACGGCGCACCTACTTCCAGATAGTATTGGTCTTTGGCTAATTTTTCTTCTAATTGTAAAAACTGCTTGCTAGAGGCAAACGGAATGACCACCACAATTTTTTTAATTGAATCGGCAGCAAATGTTTTCGGTTTGAAAACTCCAACCGCTTTAATTCCTATTTTCTTCAAAGCCGGTAAATAGGCGTCTTTTAAAAAGTTCTCGGTTACAGTTAACTGCGCCTCTGATCTTAGGTTGTAGGTTTTTATTTGGTAGTATTCTCTCTTTTGTGCGGTACTCGTAGCGCTGATGGCAATTAGAGCAAAACAAAAAAGTAGCGTTTTTATGGTTTTCATAGCGTTTTGTATTTCAGGCTAAGGTAAGGAATTGTTTTGGAGTAGCGATAAAGTAGCGATATTATTCCTTTCCGGTCATGGCTTTGAATTGATCCATGTCCAAACAGATGATACCCCAATGATGCCCGTCTAGATCTTCTATGTTGCGTACTTGCATAAAACCTTCGTCACTTGCGGGTGTTGGCTCTGTTCCACCTGCTTGTAACCCCTTTTCCATTATTGTATTAAGTTGGTCAAGACTTGCTACAGGAAGTGTAAAGGTGGCAATGGTGTTTTCTTTAGGATCAGCCATATTTTTGGTATTGCCTGATTGGAACATGTCGTAGGACTGTAGCATCAAATAAATTTGGTCGCTCCATATCATGCATTTTTGGTTGTCAAAAGTAAATAATGGATTTATCCTAAAGCCTAATTCCGTGTAAAAGTGCATCGAGGCCTCTAGGTTTTTCACTGGTAAGTTGATGAATAGTTGTTTCATTTTTATCAGATTGTAGTGCAAAAGAAAAATCCTAAACTACTTGTGTTTTACTTAACAATGGTTTTTGTTTACTTCCCGTTTAAAAAGTACCGTATTATCTTTAGCAATATAATCTCCAGAGAGAATCAAATAAGGATGATTAGATGAGAAACCGGCGCTGCGACTTTTCACACTTATTTTGTCGTTTACTTTCAAGCTTTTTAATTTTTCAAAATCTTTTGGAACGTATTGCATCATGTATTTTTCGCCATCAATTTGGACGATAAGCCATTTTGGAACAGATGCGTTCGTGGTAGATCGCTGAAAAGTAACAGAGGTAACCACCGCTTCCATAGTAGCGAAAGTCTTGATAGACTTCTTGATTTTATCATAACTGGCATGAACCTTTTTACCAGCTGGAGAGGCTTCCCATTTTTTGTATTGGATGCCATCAGGAGAGGCCTCCCATTTTTTCAAAGCAGCTTTCTTTTCTGTCGCAGGGATGGGTTTTGCCTGTAAGGCAATTTCAGTTTTTGAGAATGCAGGACCGCACACCATCAAGAGCGCAACCACCAGTTTATAAATTAGTTTTATCATCGCTTTTATTTTTATAAGGTTCAAACTTAAATGATATTTTCTAGTTTGAATCTTAAATATTTCACAAAACTGTGTTGTAAGGTAATTTATAGGGATAGGAGTGTATTGTAAAAAAAGAGAAGGTGAGTTGAGGGATCCTGGATTTAAATTTCTCACTATGGCGAGTAGCCATAAATCTATTATTAACGGTTTCGGGCTTGGCGAAGGTGGCGATTTTTACCACAAATGTTGATGCGGAGAACCAAACTTTGATTAACCACAAATGTGTCTGCGGTGCACTGAACCGCCACTTTTGCCAAACCCGTGTTAGCGGTTCGTTGCTTTTTCTGTTATTCTGTTCCAAGCCAATGCTTATATTCTGTGTAATTAATAAATGTTTTTCCATTGAAAAAGTATAAACCACTTTCCCTAGTACCCACCCAAATATTACCGTTTTTATCTTCCAAAATTTCCCAAATCCAAGGATTGATTAGCCCATCTTTAAAAAAGGTGAAAGTTTTACCATCGTAACGTCTAAGACCATCACTGGCACCAAACCAAAGATTTCCCTTTTTGTCTTCTATAATTCGGGTGACTTCGCTTGGCAAACCATCTTTTGTTGTAAAACTTGTAAATGTATTTCCATCAAACCGATAGGCCCCACCCCAATTACTGAACCAAATATTTCCGTTTTTGTCTTGCAATTGAGGCCAACCCCAATTATGGGCTTTTGGTTTTGGTCCGTCTTGAAACAAATCTATTGGTTTGAGGTTGGTTACAGATTTTCCATCGTAACGAAAAAGACCTTCATTGGTTCGACTACCTAACCAAATATTTCCTTTATTATCTTCTAATATGCGTTCCACCCTATCGTTACTGGTCAAAAAGCCATTGGGGGCTTCATTCATTGGAAAATGTATAAAGGATTTGCCATCGTAAATAAAGACACCATCAATCGTTACAAACCATAGTTTTCCGTCTTTTGCTTGTAGCATATTGTACACCCAATGGGTTTGATAGTAGGGGTTCTTATTAGGAGGCAGATTTTTGGGTAAAGGAATCTGGATTTTGGAAAATGTCTTTCCATTGTAAAGACAAAGTCCCACTTCAGTTCCCACCCAAATTTTACCATCTTTATCTTCCAAGATGCAATAAATTTTATTACAATCCAGTCCATCGTTTATTGTAAATTGGTTAAACGATTTTCCATCATACTTATAAAGTCCATTATCTGTTGTTCCGAACCAAAGGTTACCTGATTTATCCTTCATAAAACGTGAAACATTGCAATTCCCCAAGCTTTTAAAAACAGTTGGAATTTCCTTTTCTTTTGGTAAGTCTTTTTTAACTGGGCTGTTGCAGGCAGTCCCCAAAAGTAGTATTGTCAGGAAAGTAAATATTGGCATTAGTAATATTATTTTTTTCATTAATCAAATAGTCTTTAGGTTTTGTTATCTTTTGTCGGTTTGGGTGTCGCAATGACCGCTAACGTTTTGCAGCTACCCGAAGGGCGGGACTTTTACCACAAAACTTGATTTGAAAAACTAATGTTCAATTAACCACAAAGCTGTCTTTGGAACACGAAACCCCGCTTTTTGGGTAGGTGCTGTTAGTGGCTGCCGTTATTGTCGTCATTTAGTTGTTCTTTATAAAATATTCTCCAAGTTCAACCACTTTTTTGTCTGTCGTGTCGGTCGCTTGCTTCTTGAAATCTATTAATGTTTTTCGTGTTTCTTCTGTGTCAAATGTCGTTAAGGCTTGATAAGCGTCTGCTCTAAAAACATTTATTTCACTTTTGTCAAGTAATATTTTTGTCAGAGTTGGTGTCGCTGGTTTGTATTTTATTTTTTCAAGTCCACCGATTGCATAACGTCTATATTTCATTTCCTTGTCTGCAATGTTTTCTGTTATGATAGGTCCGATTTGATAACCTGCTTCTATAATAGGTCTTGTCAATTGTTCTTCCATTGTCGATTGATTAATGAAAACAGAATAATAATGAAAAGCACATTTTTTATTTATATAATGTCCTGCGGTGAAATAGAACACCAATGTCAATGAAAAGATAGTTCCTGCAACTTTGTAGTTTCTTGCTCTTAACCTTTGAATTGTCAGAATAGTTAGGTTTGCTATTACTAACCAAAATAATGTCTTGTATATAAAAATTGAGGTTAACGCAATGTCAAGCATTAATAAGTCTTTTCCTTGTGGACTAAAAGCATAATTGTCAGTCCAAGTCCAAAGTTTCCAAAAACCTATTACGAGTAAACTCGTCAAAATGTATGGTAATATTTTCTTCACGGTTGTCGTCATTCGGTTGCAACTAACGTTTCGCCGCTAGCCGACTGTGGCGGTCAAAGCGAAACGATTTTTTCCTTACTAAGATAAATGTTTTTCGTGTAAAACAAACACCGAACTAGCACTTACCAGCCATAGCGGCTAGCGGCTGTTAGCAGCAGTTTTTATTTTGTTCGAGGCGGTTCTTCTGTTGTTATTGTCGGTGCAACTTTGTAGTTTCTTAATTGATTTTCAGTTCCAATAATTTTTACTTTTTCATCAAGATATAAAATGTTCATTTTTAAGTTTTGATTTTTAGTAATATCAATGACTTCAATTTCATTTTTGTTTATTACAATTTGAATTAATTCTGGATTGTTTGAAAAATCTAATTTCCTCAATTTATTGTTGTCAACGGATAGGTATTTTAAATTTTTGAAAGGTTTCAAATTTAAGTCTTGAATTTTATTGTCCATCATATTTAGTGATACAATGTTCGGACAATTTGAAATTTTTACTTTTTCCAGTTGATTTAAACCGCAGGCAAATCTTTCTAAAGATGGCAAATTTGAAATTTGAATATTTTTAAGTTTGTTTCTAGCAATATAGAGTTCTTTTAACGATTGAAGACCTTCTAATTTGAAATCAACAATATTATTTTTAGTCAATGATAAATAAGTAAGATTTTTAAAATTTTTCACATCATTAGCATTCTCGATGTTGAGTTCCATCAAGTCTAATTTTGTGATAGTTTGAGATTCGTCATAGTCTATATTTCCATTTTCATTAATGTCAATTTCAGGATATTTAGTCAAAACTATTTTTTCAAAATCTGGATTTTCAAATTTGATTTTTTGTGAGTAATTTAAATATGTGACAAAAAATGTAATAAATAGAAGTGTCTTTTTCATAGATGGTGGTTTAAAATTGCTGCTAACGTATCGCGGCTTGCAGAAGTGGCGGTTTAAAGTAGCCTAAACTTTCAGAATTGTACTAACTTTGCAAGTACAAAACTATCTTTAAATTAAATCCGAAACCCGCCATTACTGCAAACCGCTGTTGTGTGCAGAATTATTTTTGTTTAATTTTTGGTTTTATAAAATCTAATTGTTCAGTTGTCAATTTTGTCTTGTCAATAAAGTATCCGAATTTTTTTGTATGATATAAAATTAAAAATTTGTCCAATTCTTTTTGTTTTATGATATGTGTCCATAAAAACTCACTACTAAATGTCAAGCCCTGTAAAGAAATCCCGTTGTTGTCAAATGTGTATTTAATGTCATTCTGAAAATTTGGATTTGATAAGAATTGTCTAACAGAAATTACAACAATTAATGAAGGTGCTAACAATAAAAATGTCCCACAAATAATTTCAAAAAATGGTGCTTCGTCATAAAAGTCTATTAATTTTAAATAGTCAAAAATCACAGTTGTTATCATATAAAGTCCAAGAAATGTTGCAAGGATAAAAGCTGGTTTTTTGTATAGTCCAACAAACATTACCTTTGTATATTCACTTTTTGTCATTCTTGTTATTATAGAAAATTTTTCCATTTTTAAGTCTCAATTACTGCAATTAGTTAACTTTTTAAATTCGAAGTTCTTTTGTAGTTTTTGTCGGTTGTCGTTTCAAATTTTGCACACAACGTTCCCGCGCTACACGCAGGCTGGGATTAAAGATGCGTAATCTTTCGGTTAAAAACA
>JACCDK010042627.1_pt1 | contig 11884 bp, 19 predicted proteins | sample 7445871 | NCBI WGS metagenome assembly JACCDK01 (sample SAMN15323436, study PRJNA562643) | freshwater metagenome | isolation source: river surface water | place: USA:Blue River Watershed | collected 2017-08-15
ATATGGTGGCACAGGTTCAAATACATTGACTTCAAATAAGTTATTAATTGGTTAAGGAACTGATCCAATATTATAACCAAATGAATTACATTGGGATAATGTAAATAAACGATTGGGTATTGATACTGATACACCATAATAAACATTTGATGTTAATGGACCAATTAATACTTCAAATTCATATTATATAAATAACATTGAAACATATAAATCTTCTTCAATTGAATTATAAGCAAATACTACAAATACTATTGATTTTAAAACTACCGGAGGAAATAGTGATTTTGATGGAAGAATATAATATAATTCCACAGGTTTTTAATTTAAATCTTAAAATGATAGACATGATTTATAAATTGCAAAAGACACTGGATATCTCGGAGTTAATGTCACTGAACCAACACATTAATTGCATGTAAGTGGTACTACTAAATTTTAAAATGGAGATGTAACATTATCAAATTAAGATTTAATATTAATAGGTGATGGGACTTCAACAAATAAAGGTAGAATATTAATATAACATGATAAATCTTAAATTATATTTGATAATTAATAACAAAGAAGTATTACAACAAATGATAATTCTGGTAATTTTAATATTCTAAATAATATTGATAACGACGGAAATGTTATTTTAAGTAATACAACAACATAAAAAATTTCAATGAATAATGAATCTGGTATAAGTAGTATTGAAATGGGTATATCTGGTAATGAAACAAACGCAGGTGTTTCACCAACATTTACAGATAAATATAATATATCAATTGATAGTAATCATTAATGGAAAACAGATAATTTATCTAAAACCATGACATATAATCCTGATGGGTTAGGTATCGATACAACACCAACTTCTAAACTTGACATTAATGGAGATATGGTCATAAGAACAAGCACAAATACAAACACAAATGCACCAAAAGGAATATATATGTAATTTAATGGTAGCACAGATACTGGATATATTTAATCAATAGATAAAACAACTTCAACTTTATACCCTCTAAATTTAGTTGCATCAAATGTTAGTATTACAGATGAATAAGGCGATTCAATAAATGTTGGAATTGGAACATTAGATCCATAATACACATTAGATGTAAATGGAACAATCAATGCAACAACCATTAATACAACTGCTTCTGGAATAAAAGATTTAGAATTTTTATCATTTTAAGATAATTTGTTAGATCAACCTGTGTTGTATTATAATTTTAATGATTAAAATACTTTAACTTCATTAATTGATAGGAGTGGCAATAGCAATAACGCAACAACAACAGAAAATAATGGAACATATGTATTAAGCAATGATGATATTTTGGGTAAAATATCTGTATTTACAACTTCGTAATAAACTTCTTTTTCTTTAACAAATACAATTAATTCTTAAAATATTTCAATATCATTGTGGTATAAAGCAAGTTCTTTAAATAACTCTTCACAAAATACACTTATTTAAGATACAAGTGGAAATTTATAATTAGCGATTGAACAATCATCGTCAAATATTATCATAAATGATGGAATAGCAACATATACAATTCCAGATTTTACTTTTAGTTTAAATAAGTGGTATAATTTTACAATGACAATTACAAATAATACATCACTGTTATTATATATTGATGGAAAACAAGTTGGTTAATATACTTTATTAAATACTTCAATGACTTCTAATCCAATAAAATATATTGGTAGTGGCAATTTGACAGAAACTTCTCTTGGTTCATTTTCATAAATAAAAATTTATGATTATGTATTATCATAATAACAAATATAATATATTATTATTAAACATTTATAATCATCAACATAAAACATTATATACAATACTTCAACTTCTAATCCATAAACAAGTTTTAAAGAATTAAATACAGAAAATATCATTGTTTTTAATTCAAATATTGATTCTAATATATATCCAAGTTTTATAAATTAAAATTCTACCGAATAATTAATAGCAAATACTATTAATTCAACTCGCGTTATTGCAAACGAAATTAAACTTCAAACATATTCTACAAATCCAACAGATTTATAAACACCCGCAGATGTTGCTTCTGACACAAATCCTATAACTAAGTTTCATATTGATAATTCCGGTAAAATTGTAGTATGTGGAAATGAGTTATAACATTAATTTTAAGATGATTTTGAAATATATCCAAATGACACAGATAATGCAGCAAATAATACAACAAGAATTGGTTTTAGTAATAATAATATTTCTGGAAACACTGGTAAAAATTATATGACATTTTATGGTCCAGGAGGAACAGGTAGTGAATAAGGAATTATGTTTATAAATGGTTCAGAAAGAACAGGAGGAGCAACAAATGCTATTAAATCAATAGACAACGGAAATAGTAGCACAGACATTGTAATATAAACTGCCAATTCAGGAAATTAATCAACAACCCTTACAGAAAAAATGAGAATAACAGCAAATGGTTCTGTTGGAATAAATTCGAATAATCCATAATTTTTATTAGATGTAAATGGTGATATAAACTATACTGGTGAAATATACCAAGATGGTGTATTTAAGGTATTTGGTACAAAATTATCAAATACGGAAACTGGTTATATACCATTTGGAGATAATGATGAAGTTTTAACTTCAAACTCTGTATTTTTTTGGGATAATATTAATAATAGACTTGGTGTAAATTAAGAAACACCATTATATACAATAGATGCTTCTGGGATAATTAGGGCATCGTAAAGTTTAATTATTGGTTCAGTATAATCAAATACTTCTTATTCAAATGCTATTTCAATTGTTCCTTCGCCGACAAATTCACCACAATTATATTTTAAAAACATATCATAAGGTAGTAATATAATTATGTTCAATGGATTCTTATCAAATAATAATAGCACATTAATGTCAAGTGATAGCAATTATTAAACATTTATATTTAAATAGGATTAAAATTTATTCAAATTTCAATAAGGTTCTCCATCGTCATTACCAAATTTAGAATTAGGTTTAAACACTCGATTGGTGGTTAATAGTAATGGTGAATTTGCTATAAACAAAACTTCACCTTCTTCTGGGTATGATTTAGATGTAAATGGTAATGTGAATATTGGAGGAGATTTGGTTTTTGCGGGTGCATTGATTGGGGGTGTTTCATCATTTACATAAATTAATAACGATTTAAATTCTACACTTTATATTAACAGTAATAGTTCAGAAGATGTAATTATAGCATTATAACAAGATTCCAAAGTTGGAGTTGGTAATGATTTACCAAATTATAAAATAGATGTAAGTGGTGATATTAATTTTACAGGAAATATGTATAAAAATGGTGTAGCATATCCTTAAATTTTAGAATAAGTTTATGAAGAAGGTAATTTTTACATTATTAATGAATCCCTTGAAGAAGCAACACTTAGAGAAGGAATACTAACAAGTCCTGCATCATATACATAATAAAATGGTTATATACAATTAACAACTGGAACAAATAATGAAAATGGGTATGTAACATGGCCTCGTCGTGTAGGTAAAATTTTTGTATCATAATTTGACATATATTTCAATAATACACCAAGTGAAGGTTTTTATTTGACATTATTGAAACCTGTAAATACAATTGAAAGTTAAAAAGAAACAATACTTTATGATTATTATAAAATATCAATTACTGCAACCGAAATAGCGGTAATGACCCCTAATGAAAAATCATATTCTGCTTCTGAAAAAACAACAATAACAACATTATAATCAAATGTATGGAATACAATCAAAATTATTTTTGATTTTGGAAAACTTGAAATTTATATTAATGATATTCTCGAAGCATAATACACATAATCTATATATATTACAGAAATGTACAATGATAGTGTATAATTTGTATAAATTGGAGCAGAAAATATTACTGGTTCTTAAATTATGCGTGTTAGAAATTTCTAAATTAAATAATACAATTAATTATCTTAAAGCGCACCTGTATAATAAGGTGGAACAGGATTGTATTCTATTCCTCAGGGACAAGTTATGATAGGTAATGATTAAAATAGTGTTTATACTTCAAGTAATCTTTACTGGGATACAGATAATGATAGACTTGGTATTAATACAAATTCACCTTCATAACAATTAACAATTTCAAACAATACTAATTCTACATCCATGTAAATTTTAAACAGCACAATCACAAATGGTACAATAATTACATAATCTACATCTAATTTGCAAATTAACAATAAAGAAAATGGTTATTTATCATTTTATACAAATAATACCGAAAGAATTAAAATAACTTCAAATGGTAATGTATCTATTGGAACAACAAATGATACATATAAATTAAATATTGTTGGTGATTAATATAGATTAACGGGTTTAACATCAAATGGTCCTTCTATTATATTAAAATGCACAGACAATGTAAGTGGTAATTCAGGATTGATATTTTAAAATACAAATGATACATTTACAAACAGAATATATCGTAAAAATATTTCAGGAACAGATACAACAATCAATTCTGTAAGTTTAGTTTTTGCAGGAGCAGACGGAACATAATCTGATTCAAATAATTTAACAGATTATATGTCATTATCGTCCAAAGGTAATTTGGGTATTGGTACAACAAGTCCTGTATATAAACTACATGTGGTTGGTGATATCAATTTTACTGGAACACTTCGCAGTAATGGAAATGCTTTTACATTAGGATAACCCGCGGGATAAATTATTTATGGTTCATCAGATGGAACCGATATTGCATCAGAAGCAGCATTAAATTATGATTCAGCAAATAATAGAATAGGTATTGATGTAATTACACCATAATATACTATTGATGCGGGTGGAGATATTAATACAGGTGGGATTTTTAGATAATCCGGGTCTGAATTGATTACATTTGGTTCTACCGTATAAACAGTTGATTCATATTGTTTTTATAACAACGATTCCAATACTTAAATTTTATTACAAAATAATAATGTTGGAACAAATACTATAAATACTCTAATGTTAAAATAATCCAATCAATCTTCACAAATATCATCATTTTCAACTGGTAATTTTGGGATTATAAATAGTAATGGTGGTATTTTATCATTAACAAATAATGCTAATACAGAAACTTAGATTACAAATACTACTGATAATGATATTATATTAAGTATAAACAACAGTGAAATGCTAAGATTAAATTCAGTACGTTCATAATTAAATTCTGAATTACATGTCAATTCACTTGAATCACATTTTGGTATATCTGAAATACCTTCTACAAATATATCAAAAGGAACAATATCAATAACAAGTGGTTCAAATGGTGGTTAAAGGAATGGTTCATTGGCATTTGTGAATTAACATATATCTGTTGATTTACCTACAATGTAATTTAAATCATCATTATAATATTACAATACAATGATATTTAATGGATACAGCACAACAAATTAACTTGTTAAAAGATCAGATTCAACATATCCAACTTGGGGATTTATACATAATAATACAACTTTTGAATTATCGAGTTGGACAGGTGCAGATATTAATGAAGCAAGCGCTACTGGTAAAACTATTACATTTTAAGCAAATAGTTCCGGTGAAATAGGTTTCAAATAAGAACCCGTATCTGGTTATACATTTGCTGTGGCAGGTGACAGTTTAATGAATGGAAATTTAAATTTAAGTAACGGTATTATTACTTAAAATGGTGCAGAAACATTATCATTTGGAACAACAACATAAACCACAAACTATTATAAATTCCATAATCCGGATTCATCATTATGTGGGTTATAATTAACTAACACAACTACTGGAACAAATGAAAGTAATTCATTGATTTTATTTTAAAATGGTGCATCCGGTGAAATATAATAACGTGCATCTGGCAGTTTTAATATTCGCAATTATGGAAGTGGATTTAATATTCAAAATTTTGGAACAAATGATTTTTATTTATAAAATAGTAATGGAGGAGAATTTTTATTATATCAAGATTATACTGCTGATATGAAATTAGGAAACAGATCACTAACTGGAAAATTATTATTTTATACAAGTAATTAATTAAGAATGTCAATACTTTCAAGTGGTAATGTTGGTATTTCGACTGATACACCTCAATACACATTAGATACTACCGGTGATATTAGAGCATCGGGAGTTGTAAGAGCAGATGGAGGTTTAACTACTGGGGTTACAACATTAGTATCAAATCTTAATGCTGATTTATTAGATAGTTAATAGGGGTCATATTATTTAACTCGTTCAAATCACACAGGAACATTAGCAGTATCATAAGGGGGAACGGGTGCTACAACTTTTACTTCGGGGAGATTATTAATTGGTTAGGGTACAAGTGCTATAACAACAGATACATTACACTGGGATACAACAAATAATAGACTTGGTGTAAATAATACAACACCAGCATATACATTGGATATTGGAGGTACTATTAATTTTACTGGTGATGTTTTAAGTAACGGAAATACATGGTCGCCATATTCATTATTATCTGATACAACAACAGCAACAATGTATGTTGGTGGGAAACATCACAACTAAACTGAAATTACAACAATAAAGGCATCATTTCACAATACAGTAGCTACATCATCAGGTATTAGATTAACTGGGTCCGGTTCAACTACGACCAACACCGCATCGGGAACATTTCTCATACACACGAGTAGTAATACATCTCTTAGAAATCTTGAAGCAGCAGACTTATAATTTTAAACAGGTACTTCGGCAGGAACAGCTTCTGCCCGAATGACAATACGCTCAACGGGAAATATTGGAATTGCAACAGAAACCCCATTATATAGATTGGATGTATCTGGTGATATTAGAGCAACTGGAATTGTAAGAGCGGATGGAGGTTTAACTACGGGGGTTACAACATTAGTAGATAATCTTAATGCTGATTTATTGGACAGTTAAGAAGGGTCTTATTATTTAACTCGTTCAAATCACACAGGAACATTAACAGTATCATAAGGAGGAACAGGTGCTACAACTTTTACTTCGGGGAGATTATTAATTGGTTAAGGAACAAGTGCTATAACAACAGATACATTACATTGGGATACAACAAATAATAGACTTGGTGTAAATAATACAACACCAGCATATACAATGGATATTGGAGGTACTATTAATTTTACCGGAAATATTTTAAGTAATGGTTCTACATATACACCATATTCATTATTATCAGATACAACTTCAACTGTATTGTATGTTGGAGGAAAACATCATAATGTGACTGAAAATGTATTTGTAAAAACTTCTATACATAACCCTATTAATTCTTCATGTCATTTAAGAATAACGGGTAATAATTCTACTACAACCAATGATTTATCTGGTACAGTTATTGCACTAAATGATAACATTACTCAAATAAGAAATTATGAAGCCGGAAGCATATAATTTTAGACAAATCCAACATAAGGTTTAAACACAACAAGAATGACAATTCTTTCAAATGGAGATATTGGAATGAGAACATCAACTCCTGCTTATGAATTACAATTGGTAGGTGATGCAGCAAAGAGTACAGGAACTGCTTGGATTAATACTTCTGATATAAGAACTAAAAAGAATATTACACCTTTTGGTAGAGGTCTGGAAACTATACTTAATGTAAATCCAGTATATTTCTAATATAATGGTTTATATTCTACGATTGATGATGGAAAAGTTAATGTTGGTATTATAGCAAATGACCATATTTAAACATTACCTGAATGTATTTTTAGTAGAACATTTACATATTAAACCGAAAATGAAACACAAAATGAAGAAGAATAATAATAACAATAAGAAATAGATCTTCTTTAATATGATGCAAACGCAATGGATTTTATATTAGTCAATTCTATTAAAGAACTTAATTAAAAAATAGAAGATTAAAATACATTAATCCAATAATTATTAACACGCATTGAATAATTAGAATAATGAAATAATATATAAATGTATTATTTTTGAGAAACAAATTTTATTATCTAAAATTATCTAAAATAAGAATTAAAAAAATAATAACAATATGGCAAATTTATAAAGAATTACACCATCATAAACTATTAATATTAAATACAATGCTCTTGATAGCAATGCTACACGATTTATAGATGTGAATAGTTTTTATACACATGAAGCATTAGTTAAATATAATTCAAGAACTGGGAAATTTTAATAATCAACATTATATGAACAATAAATTGAAGATGCTATTATTACAAATAAACCAGATAAAGAATTATTATACGGAAACGCTACTTCAAGTTTATAATCAAGTTCCAATTTAGTCTGGGATTATACGAATAATAGACTTGGTATAAATACAGACAATCCTTCATAAGCATTACATGTTGTTGGTGAAGCAATTAAAACAACTGGAACAAATTGGTTAGTTACATCTGATGAAAGAGTTAAAAAAGATATTACAAATTATACAAATGGATTATAATAAGTATTACAAATATAACCAGTATATTTTAAATATAATGGATTGGCAGATACACCAAATAATGATGAATTACATATTGGTATTATTGCTAATATTCATAAAGATATAATTCCAGAATGTATAACTACAACACAAAAAAGTTTAAAACCAAATGAACCAGAAATAACATTATATTAATATAATGCAAATGCTACTGATTTTATGTTAATAAATTCAGTTAAAGAACTAAACGCAAAATTAGAATAATAATAATCTGAAATAGAATTATTAAAAATATAAATTTAAACTCTTTAATAATAAAACAAAAATTGAAAAAATATAATTATATTTATATATAAGTTTATATGAATAAAAATATTTAAGTTTTTTATAATATATTCAATAATATTCAAAAATATGAATAATTAAATATTGAGATTTGTCAATAATATTGTTGTCAAAATTCCTGACAACTTTTAAAAAAAATGTGAATCACAATTTAAAGATTAATAACAAATACATAATACAGATACAAATACAGCAAATGATAATAATGTACATAATGATTTTGATGATTATTCAAAAGATGTAGATAAAAAATTAGAAACTATTTAAAAAAATGTAGAAAAATAACCAAAACCGTAAATAAAATATTTTAATATGTAAGAAATTTATGATAATAGTATATTTTCTGAAAAATATAGAGAAGAAAATAGAATGCATTTATTTGAATTAATGACTATTGATACAAAATATATAAAACCTTATTTTGATATAGATGGTATTGCATTTTAAACAAAAAGATAATTGTAATAACATTTAATATCAAAGGATTATTAATTTTAATTATCTAAAATATAATTATCATGTTAAAAATTTTTTTAAGTTTTTTATGGTATAATTATTCCATTGTGCGATATTTAAATATTCTAAAGAAATGGTATGACAAAAAGAAAATCAGAATTTCAATATAATCTTTCACTTAGAATAATTGTTAAAAATTATAAAGTTAATTGGAAAATTTTCTGTATTTTAATGAAATATTTATCATATTATTAATAATTTGCAAATTTAACATAAGAATAACAAATAAATCCAAATAATAATTAAGAATATAAATTTAATATTGTTAGTTCTTATAGAAAATTTATTAAAAATATAGACTATTTAGTATATAGACCAAATTATTAATTTATTAATCTAATTGGATATGCTAAGCATATTTCTGATTAAAGAGGATCGTTTGTAAAATAAAATATCATTTATGAAAATTAAATACAATAAATTGAACATATTACAATTAATAATTATAATGAGTTTGTGATACAATATACGGATAATATTAATAAAATAATTACACCTTTATATTTTCCAGTTATGGATAAAGAACATATTAGAAAATATAAAGATAATTTAAAAGGAGCAAATGTTATTGATATAAAAAAGCGATTTGATGAATAATATCCAAAAATAATTGAAAATTATAATCAAATAATTATTAATTTTTATGAAAAGAAAAATTAATTGAAAAATAAAAAGTGTGGTTAATAATAATCCAAAAATAATAGTAAAAAAGAACAATAACCAAATACCATTATAGATACAAATAATGATAATACCGTCTAAAATGGTGAAAAAATAGAAAAAAATAGTTAAAAAACTAACAAAAACAAGGATTTTAAAGCATATAGTGTAAAGAAAAGTGAAAAGTTTGGATATGTTAATCAAATGGCCGCAAAATATATATCAATATGGAAAAGATAAATAAATAATAAAAAAATTTAAAAAAATTAAAAAAATTAATAAATTTGAATAATAAAATATTATTTTTATAATTATAATAATATCTTTATTTAATTAAAAAAAGTAATAAAATATTTTTAATAGAATATTATTATGAGTAGAGCAAATAATTTAAATATTAATGCAGGTGTAGAAGAGTAAGAAATAAATATAAATTTAGAAAATATAGCAAACGGGTTATTAAATGTTTAATCATTTAATAGTGATGGTCATGCTTCTGTATATAACAGTAATACTTTAAAATTAGATCAATCTTCTATTGTTACAGAATCAAATATTACAAATCTGAAAAACACAGTTAATTCAAATAATTTATCAAATACATAATTGGTTTTATATAATACTTCAACAAACAAATTTGAAAGTAGTGGTAAAACATCAACACAATTAGATTAATCTTAAAATGTATTGGATTTATCTAATTTTACAAATGAAACAAATATTTCCGGTAGTCCAAATGATACAATTATAGCATATGATAGTGTAAATAATCGTTTTTATGCAAGTTCAAGTAATCTTTCTAATATTACACCACATCCAACAGAACCAGAATAATAAATATTAATTGGTACAGGAAGTGAAGGATATACAAGTTTTAATAACTTTATATGGAATAACACTTTAAATCGGTTGGGTGTAAATATGACAACTACACCAAGTTATACAATGGATGTATATGGTGATATTAATTTTACTGGAACATTGCGAAGTAATGGAAATACATTTACAATTGCAAGACCACAAGGATAAATAGTATATGGTAGTGGTACAAGTATTACTTCTACAACAACATTATTCTGGGATAGTTCTTCTAGTCGTTTAGGGGTAAATAAAGCTTTACCTTAAAAAACTTTGGATGTAAATGGTGATATATAAGGAACTGCGTTTTATGGTGATGGAACAAATTTATCAAATACTATTGAATTAAGACTATAAAACACAAATGGAACATTATCCAGAATATTAGATATGTCTGATACTTCAAGTATTAATGTTATTAAATCTGGAAGTAATTATAGTTTTGAATTTAAAGGCGATGTTAATAATAACGACCTTTCAAATATTGGTGCAGGTGGGTCTGGACCAAATGTAATTAGATTTTCTGGTGTTACTGGTGATTCAAATGGTTTTTATTCATTAATAAGTGAAAGATTTCATAATGAGGATAATGAAGCTTCTGAACTTTTTATTGGTAAAGCAAAAGAAACATCACAATAAACCACAACAGGACCAGATAGAATAAGACTTACTGCTCCTTAAATAGTTTTATAAGGATATTCTGGAATAGGTTAAATTACTGATTCAGAAACAATTGCTAATTACGCATCTGCTTCAAACGGTGTTGTTATTGATTATTAAGGTTATGTTGGAATAGCAGGTAATGATTCACCTTAATATTCATTAGATGTAGATGGTGATATAAATTATACTGGAACACTTTATGTCAATGGAACATAATTTAAAGAAATGACAGGAGATTACACAAGTAATCGCATATTAATTGGTGATGGTTTTGATGTATAAACTAATTCGTAATTAACATATTAAGATAATGAATTAAATCTTGGTTTTTTTGATTTTTCGACTATCACTGACGGTTTAAATATAAGAGGAACATCTACCGGAAA
>JACCDK011922586.1_pt1 | contig 11884 bp, 9 predicted proteins | sample 7445871 | NCBI WGS metagenome assembly JACCDK01 (sample SAMN15323436, study PRJNA562643) | freshwater metagenome | isolation source: river surface water | place: USA:Blue River Watershed | collected 2017-08-15
CAAATATCTGCGACAGTGTCGCCTATTTCTGTGGTGAGTAACGTTAAAAACAAAACTAGATTCAAGGGAAAAGGACAAGGGTGATTTGGTTTTCCATATTCACTTACCTCACCTGTATTGAACCCATTTTCCTTTAGGAATCCAACAAAATTCTGTTCTTCTATGAAAGTTCGGAATCTCTCAATTGGCCACTTGAGGTAGTGGCCAGGGCGTTTGATTCCATCCTTGAATCCGTCACCAGTTGTTCTTGCCAATGAAAATTCTCCACCTGTCCACTTCTTTAACTCTCGGAATGCGAATTTGGATGATTTGGTAAAATGCAAAATATGCTCTCCCGCTGGCTGTAAACGACCCTTCAACGATTGCGGTTTCTGTGCTGCTTTAACCCAATTGAAGTTAGATGCATAGTGCCACCCATCCTTAATCATTGCCACAACTAAATGTTCTCGGACTCCGTCACATCCATCTTTGAATGATTCTCCAATGACAATAAATAAACTACCATCATCTTTGAGTTTATTTCTTACTTCTCGGTAAACTTCTACTTCCTTTTTGATGTATTCTTCAATGGTTGCTTCTTCACCATGAATTACACGGGTGTTCAAATTTCTTTTTGCATTGGTGTAATTTGCCTGCCCTCTTGCATACGGCGGTGAACAGATAATGGTATTTACTTGCCCATCTTCAAGGAATGACAAATCTTCATTGGTATGCGTAAACACCATATGATTTGGGTCGTCTGTAATTGACTTCTTCGAATATTCAATTACATCTTTGAGTGCGGTCTTCCCACGTTCAACTGTCGCTTTTTGATAGTTAATACAGAGTTCATACGCCCGATGAATGGATATTTCACCCTCATCGAGTAACTCGAATAACCTCAAATTAATCAGTTCTACAGTGGGGTTCTGGTGAACCTCATAAACTTTCAACAAGTTACATAGTGTGTTTTTCTTGAACGGAAGTCCAAGAATTTCACATGTTAATTTGTTTATGTCACCTGCAAGTTCATTGAGTTTCTTCTCACTGGTTTCTTCAAGAAGGTGCGCGATTTCACTAATGTCTCTCTTCTTACCTTGTGATTTGCCAATCAAATTGTTGATGAATGCGCTTGCTTCTTGCGCTAGTTGCCAATGCTTCCGCTTGCTTGCGACGTTGGAAATCAGACGATTGGTTAGAATTTCATCTTCTCGCCAATCTACTTTCTTGATTGAAACGGAATTCCAACCTAACTTCTTGGCTGCTGCCAATCGGATAATTCCATCAACTACATAAAGTCGACCTCCTTCTTCGACAATTGAAATGGGTTGGAATTGCCCGAACACCTCCATGAGGTAGGTCATTCGGTTCAGTGATTTCTCTGCAATCTCAGGATTGCCAATTTTCGGATGGACTTGAATGTCCATAATACAGATGTTTTCCATTTTGTTTGGATTTAAAATTTAGCATCTGTATGTCCGCTGCTCGGCAGCAATTGGAATTAACTGAATTCCAACCTGTATTGATTTAGCATCATTTTATCTATTTCCAATTCTATTTGCTCCATTCTTTCTTTGGGTATTTTACCCCTCACCATTACTTTATCTTCAGCTCCAAGATTTTTGGCAAACCTCCTGAACTTCTTACCCCGAGTATCAATCCAATAGGTTCTGGCCACTATATAATTCACACCGGTTGGTTTGTGAAGATTTTTCACAATTGAGATTTCATGGTTTATAACCAGCCGAAGTTTGTCAATTCGAATCATAGCTGCTGCGATTAACTCTGTCGTCCGAAGTGGAGTAATGGGATTTCCCTTTTCATCAACCATTCTACTGGAATCCAACAAATCCACCCTGAACTTATTTTTTAACTGTTCTAGTTCCTTGATTAAAGGTTGTTTGGCTTCATCATTCAATACATTTTGTTCGAATCCATCTTTAACAAGCCACTCTTCAAATGGCCCTTCTCCCAGGTTCTTGGGCAACCCAAGAAAAAGGAAGTAAGCCTTGATGGCAGTGCCTAATGTGAAGATTGATGCGCTCATCATATTCAATTGATATGGCAAAGATGAAGAAGATAATTTACATTACCAAATTATTTTGTCACAATTTTAAAAATATTTTACATCTCATTGTTTTTCAACAGTTTAAGATTGTTTGAATTTAAACAAAGTCTCTTAAACATATGGAATAGTGCCCTGTTTTCTATTCTCGAGTGTCTAAAGGATGCCCTTACAGGTAATGAAATCAATCCAATATAAATCCGGTATAAGGTTTAAATAATGGATTCTAGTGACATACTTGCTCTAGTAGTAGTTAATTAATTCTATTTTCTAGTTACTAGTATCTAGTTGCTAGTATCTAGTTTGTTTTTCTAGTTGCTAGTATCTAGTTTGTTTTTTCTAGTTGCTGGGTATTAATCTATGTTGGTGAGTTGGAGCGTGCGAAGTGTCCTCCATCAACTTTAAATCATTGATGGTTGACACTCCGTCTCACCTTATGTTAGGTTGAGATTCGTTCGAATTTCAGTGAAAATTCGAATTGTCGACTACTTCAGAGTGTTCACTCACCCTGGGGTTACACCTTTCGACTTTGTGCTGGTGCTGGACTGTTAACCCCGTCCCGTGGTCATCCGCCTTCTGATAAACGCCACCGTTGTAATTCCCGTTCCATTTATCATGTTAAATATAAATACTTTGTTATTCCAAAAAGTATTACATCTATTCAAATAATAATCAAAATAATTGAAAATAAAAAGTATCGTAATACTTTTTATCATCTAATTCATATTTATTACAAAACAATGGCTAAACTTCGCAAAACTTTGATTATTCGTATCACAGAAGCGCAAATGCGCTACATACTAGCGGCAACAATAACCGAAAATAAAACAAAGAGTAAAATAATTCGTGAGGCCATTCAAAAACACCTAGGCAATGAAAATAGATGACTTAAACCACCAACAACTCGGAGAATATATAAAAAACGCTTTCTCTGAACCAGGACCATACCACATCGAGAGTTGGGACATTTATCAATTAAACTTTGAGCCAACTGAAGAGATGAATCAAAAGGTAGAAAGAATATTAAGTAGTTTCGAATTTGGTGAAAACGATGACTATCTTGTTACACTGAGAGCCAAAAGGCACCATATCAAAAATTTCATATTCAATTGCGTCAGGGAAATTGAATCCAATCTATCAGAATTCAAAGATGTTTTTACTGAGATAAAGAAAGAACTTAAAACTATTGAACCCGAAAATTCCTAAAATTTTTCTGGAATTTTTTAAACCAGTTTTGGGACATTTTTCAAAACAAGGGTTTTTTGCCAAAATATTTACCTTGAATATTTGAGGCCCCTGTTATCGGTTTAATGACAGGATATGATGAGTTGGGATGTGAGGGGGCAGGGAGGGGCCTAAGTCGAATTCACAAATTAATCCAACTCAAACAACCCAAATGACTGGCTCACCTCGAAGTTTGTATATCTTAAAGTGGTGGTTACGTTGGAATGACCAATTAATCTTGAAACCTTCACTAAACTCAAGTGGTCACCATTCTCGAACCCCTTCTTTATCGTACCCACGACCCAACTCTTTCTAAGGAGGTGAGATGAACAGTTCCCGATATATCGAACCCGGTATTTAGTAAGAATGGATTTTAGTTTTCGATTGAACGTTTGGGTGGTCATTGGATTCTTTCCTCGTCCCTTTTGAGAAGTGAAGATGTATTCGTCCAAATTCGGACGAAGTAAAGTGTAAACAACATCTATAACCTCCTTGAGCTTAGAACTCATGATGAGAATTCTCTCTCGGTCTGTCTTCTTCTCTATCCGGATAAACCTTTCCCCGACAGAGATATCAATCAAATCCCTCCATTTGAGAGAGAGGTTGTCGATAACGCGTAAACCGAGGCGTGAACCGATTGATATCATTAGTAGCTCCATCCCTTTAGAAATTGACTTTTCAGTTTGGAAATCTCTTAGCATCCGAGATTCCAAATTCACGATAATATCCCAGTCCAAGGAATATGTCGTTGTTTTTCTTGTGCCCTTCATAATGAAATATTGTTAGGGCTAAAATATTCATTACCAGCAAGTTTGCCGCTTATTTGAACATTTTTTCAGTGCTAAATTTCAAATAAAACAGTAAAGCGTTGATATGCAACGCTATAATGGATTTACAAATGTTCACTTTTATTAAGAAGCGAACATTATCTAAAACCGGACAAGGTATTTCTCAAGAAGATATCACTTTCTGCTTAACTGGCTGATGGGTTTTTTGAACGCTGCTTCAAACTTTGGAACATACAACGCCATGAACTCAATCATCTTGTTCCAATCTGCTTCATTGAAGACGCTCACGCCAGGATTTTCATATTTTATCCTGCTCATTCGCTTGTTGTCCATTCGTTCCCAAACAAGAGCATTTCCAAAATCACTTTCGATTTGTTCCTTCTTAGAGTACAGGGCATCGAATATGACTTTGTTCTCATCTTGGGTTCTCCCCCAGATTGCCAATTCAATTCGAATGTAATCACCGGTAACAACACTTGCGTAGGTAACACCACTTATTCCACTTCCCGCACTAATCCAATGGTCTTTACTCGGGCTAACATTCTGGTATAATGATGACACCTTATTGATTTCCTTCAAATACGTCGTCCAAAACTTGCGACGAATTACGTGACGTTCCTTAAGTTCTTCTTGAATTCCAACTTCCTCTCTTGACTTCTTTGCCATGCTGATTACAAAGTCCTCGGCTTCCTTTATTGGAATGATTTGCTCAAGGTTTAAGAAAAGTTGTTCAGCCAGTTTGAACGGTGTGGCTTTAAAACACTGAACTCGTAACCCGTAGTTGAGCAACCACAACACGGTTGAAGTAACCTCCTTCCTAAACTCACCTGCAATCATTACAATTCGTTGGGAGTTGCCGATGTTCAATTTTTCTCTAAAGTCATCAGTCTCTAAAAACTCTTCAAGGATTGTCTCCGCATTTTCACTGCTACCAATCTTTGAGAGGTACTGATTGAAGATGGAAATGATTTGTGTACCATTCAAAGTAGAACAATATGATGAGTACTTGAGCACTTGCCAAGTGACATCTCTACCGGTGTCATCAAGTTTATTTTCAATTATTACAAGATTGCCCTGTTTATCAAGTGCAAGCAAATCCAATCTTTCTGAGGTATCGTTGAAACCATCAAACTCTTTTTGTATTACCAGCAAGTCCTCATTTAGACATGAAGGATTGTTTGCTATCCATTCTTGAAGATGTTCTCTCTCCTTAAAACCCAACTGCTTGAATGTAGCCGTTTCAATCTTTTCTATCCGGTTGGTTTCTTTATTGATGATATACATATCTCATTAATTTTCAGGTTCAGCGGCTATGGGAAGGTAATCAGACCCCGAGCCATATAGTTTAACATTGAAGTCATTGGCAAGCAGTTTAGCTTGTTCAATTACAGTTTCTGTAGCTTTTAATTCCATATCCGGTGGGTAACCGTGTTTTCTGAGAATTCGCTTGACGGCAATCCTCATCTTGGCTTGTACATTTTCCCTTACCGTCCAGTCAATCGTAGTATTCCTCTTAACAGTATCTACGAGTTCTCTTGCTATATGCCTGAGTATCTCATCTCCCATAACAGCAACTGAAGAATCATTAACCTCAAGGGCAGTATAGAATGCGTACTCTCGATAATCCAATCCCATATCTTCTCCTTTCCGGTCTGCCTCCTTGATATCCTTTGCTAAACGAATCATCTCCTCAATGATTTGTGCAGAGGTGATAAGATTATTTTGATACGACCTCATTGAGTTCTCCAACATCTCCGAGAATTTCTTTGATTGCACCAAGTTGACCCGCTGTCTTGTCTTTATCTCATCGTTAAGCAGTTTCTTCAATAGTTCAAGAGCAAGATTTTTGTGGGTCATTCCCTTAACCTCGGCTAAGAATTCATCAGAAAGAATCGATATATCCGGTTTTTTAATTCCAGCAGCATCAAAAATGTCAATCACTTCATCAGCACTAACAGCATCGGAAAGGATTTGCTTGATTGCTGTCTCTATCTCTTCATCCGTTTTACTCTTGCCACTTTGGGTAACCTTTACAATTCTCGTTTTAATTGCTTGAAACAGTGCTACCTCTTCCCTAATCTCAATGGTATAGGGGTGTGGGACAGAAATCGCAAATGACTTTGAAAGCGCCGTTACTCCATTAACATAACGGTCTTTCCCGCTCTCTAAGCCAAGAATGTAGTTTGCTGCTTGTATTGGGAAGTAGAGTTTTTCCTTCGGACTCATTGAAAAGAATCCATTGTAATCAAATCCCTTGGGAGCAGATTTATCAACCGGTTGTTCTGAGAACATCTGTTTGACAATTTCAAATTTGCTCATCATTACATCAGCGGCTTCATCTTGGTCAAACGCTGGTTTACCCTTACCGCCACTTTCTGTGTATAAAGAGAGTGCTCGTTTCAAATCGTTGGCTATTCCGATGTAATCGACAACCAAGCCACCATCTTTGTCTTTGTATACTCTATTAACCCGGGCAATGGCTTGCATTAGGTTGTGACCTTTCATCGGTTTGTCGATGTATAGTGTATGCATTGATGGGGCATCAAAACCTGTCAACCACATATCCCTTACGATGGCAATCTTCAATGTATCCTTTGGGTCTTTCAATCTTTCACCCAATGCCTTTCTTTTTGCCTTATTACGGACGTGAGGTTGAAAATTCAAAGGGTCAGAAGACGAACCGGTCATTACAACTTTCAAGACACCTTGATTATCTTCATCACTATGCCACTCAGGTTTGATTTTGATTATTTCATTGTAGAGGTCAACGCAAATTCTACGGCTCATACATACAATCATCGCCTTACCATCAAGAATTGCGTTGCGAGATTCAAAGTGATTAACGATGTCTTTGGCAATCAACGACAACCTTCTTTCGTTACCAACAATTGCTTCCAATCTTGCCCACTTCGATTTCAGTCGTTGTCTGTCAGTGAGTTCTTCGCTCTCCGTAAGTTCCTCAAACTCTTCATCTACTCTTGGTTTTTCATCTTCCAATAGGTCAATCTTTGCCAACCTGTTTTCGTAGAATATCCGAACCGTCGCTCCGTCCTCAACAGCTTGCTGTATGTCGTAAACATCAATATAATCTCCAAAAACTGCTTGCGTATTTTTATCGGTGTTTTCAATTGGTGTGCCGGTAAATCCAATGAATGATGCATTGGGTAACGCATCTCTCATGTGCTTAGCAAAGCCATCCATAAAGTCATATTGGCTTCTGTGGGCTTCATCTGCTATAACAACGATATTCCTCCTCTCAGACAAGAGTTCGAATTTTCCTTTAATATTTTTTGTTTTGCCATCACCCAAGTCAATTTTCTCTTGGATTTCAGGCAGGAACTTCTGAATCGTAGTGAATACAATACCCCCCGAACTGACACTTAGTTTCTTCTTGAGGTCTTCTCGATTTTCGGCTTGAACCGGTGTCTGCCTTAAGATATCTTGACTAAGAGAGAAAGTATCAAACAATTGGTCATCAAGGTCATTGCGGTCGGTTAAAACAACCAATGTTGGGTTGTTCAATTCCAACACAAGCTTTCCAGCGTAAAAGACCATGCTCAAACTCTTTCCGCTTCCTTGAGTATGCCATATTACACCGGCTCGTTGGTCACCCTTTTCTGCCGTAGCACGCTTTGTAGTTTCAACCGCTTTGTTAACAGCAAAATACTGATGATAACGAGGAACTATCTTTGTTAATTGCTCTTTGTTTTGATGGTAGAGTATGTAGTGACGAATTAAGTCAGGTAGTACATTTTTGTTGAGCATCCCTTTAACCATCACCTCCATCTGAGGAATGTCATCGTGAGCAACCAATGTTCCATCTATGGATTTCCACGGCACAAAAAATTGCTTCGGAGCAGTCAAAGAACCATATAAAGCTTCCCATCCGTCCGATACAATCAATAGTGAATTGTATACGAAGAGTGATGAGATAGACTGTTTATAGGTCTGCAATTGATTGAATGCAGAATGAATGGTCGCATTCTCATCCACAGCATTCTTCAATTCAATCACAACCAATGGAAGTCCATTGACGAACAGAATTATATCAGGTCTCTTGATGATGTTATTCTCAATTATAGTGAACTGATTCACCACCAAGAATTCATTGTTAGCAGGGTTATTATAATCAATCAACCAAACTTTATCCCCGACAATACGGTCGCCTTTCCTGTACTCCACATCAATTCCATCGGTAAGGTATTTGTGGAAGGTGTAGTTGTTTTGAAATAAATTGGGACTATCGGTACGAAGAACTTTCTTGAGTGCTTCTTCCTGTGCTTCGGCAGGCACAGCAGAATTTAGTTTGGCAATTACATTTCGTAGCCGGTATTTTAAGACTACCTCATCATACTCACGCTCGTGTGATATTCCATCCGGTGATATGTCTGCACCATTTACATAAGAGTATCCAAGTTCAATAAACTCCTGTATGATTATTTTCTCGATATGGTCTTCTGATAGTATTGCTGACATTATGAGAAGGATTGAGTTTGGGTAACTTCCAGCTCACCTGAAATGAGTTTGGGCAATAGAGTGTCTCGGAGGTTGACTAATTCAACATTCTCAATTCTATTTTCGATTAGCTTTGAAATTATAGGTTCAAACGTCGAATTACATTGATTGATTTCACTTGGTATCAACACTTTAGCATCACTTAGATGTTGGCGTTGAATATGTCCCATTGTGGTTGCTTTACTTTCTGCAATTTTGATGAATTCTATCAAGTGAAATTTAGTCCATAAAAAATAGTACCATTTGGGAAATTGATTTGATGTCACTTTAAATAGATGTTGGTTCAAGGCACCTTTACCGTTTGTCCAAATATCTACCATCAAAGAACCACTCCAAGAAAACAGCACATCTCCATTTTGAATTATGTATTTTGCAGGAATGTTACTACTCGCCTTGTCGGAGTTTGAGGTGTTCTTCTGTCTCAATTCTTTAATTTTGATAACCGGCAAAAACTCAAATTCACTCTCAGGAGGGTATTTTTGAAGTGCGAGTCCATTTAAAAAGTCAGCAACATTATCTAAGGACTCAACCAGCCAACCCTTCGGTATCTCACCCAATTCACTATCTACCATTTCACCACCAGATGATTTGTATGGCTCTCCGTATTCATTTGGAAACTCAAAATCAATAAACCATTGTTTGAATAAGATTTGGGCAAAGTTTTCTAACTCCTGATTGATTTTGTTGTTGAGTTCAATTTTGTCGTCAAGTGATGAAAGGATTTCTGCGATGGCGGTTTGAGTTGGAAGGTTGGGAAGAGATAATTCTAAGTTCTCAAAAGCTTGCCAAGAAACTCTTTGACGGCCTGATGTCCCTACCATATTTTGTTCAGCAAATCTTCTAACTTCATCACTTAGAGAGAGATAATGAACAAAATTGGTATCTGAGACATCTTCTTTACCTCTAAATACTAAAAACTCCGTTGAACCAAATCCAACCCCATTCTCAAGTCCTCTTACTTGGCAAATTTTACCGTTTTCAAGGCACGGCGTAATTCTTGCGAAAAGAGTATCTCCATTCTCAAATCTTGAACCACCCTTTAATTCTCTTTTTTGTGTAGGATAAACGAATTTATTTCCTTCACTTAAATCTTTCATTTCAACAAAGGAATATTCCATTCCCTTTTTCAGGGATACCTTAGGGTTAATATCTACAAAGTCGGAGAATTTATATTCTTGCCAATCAGCCATCTATATGGTATTTATTTTTTTATAATTGAATTTTTTAACCTTTAAAACTGATTCGGGTAAATGGTCAAAATCTCCATCACAAGTAACTAAAGTTGCATTGATAGTCTTCGCTGTGGCACCAATCCATATGTCATTTTTACCCATAGAAATATGAGCACCACCTTTTAAATTCCCGTTTCCATCAACGCCTTTATTTTTACTGTATGAGTCAATCAAAAAGTAGTTTTGAAGCAATTTGTCATCACCGTGATTTATATCAATAGTAGGAACACCCTTAATAAAATCATTAAGGGCCGCAAGACTCTTTTCGCCCCAATTATGCATTTTCACAAAGGTCAGGAGCTCTGCTTTTGTGACTACTGATATTATTTGGCGAGGTTGTGGATTAAGTGATTCTATCCAATCTTTTATTTCAATCCCTGATTCATTACCTCGTAATAAATGAATTACAGCACAGGTATCCAATACTATGTACTGCATATTATATATCATTTAGTAATTTATCAAATTCCACGTCACTTTCATCTCCTGGCCACTGACCCAATATTTGTGCTGCCCAATTTCTATTTGTTTTACCAACAACCTGTTTCAAAACTTGCTGCTCTACAGTTTCAGCTAAAGGCAACTTTGAAAAGTATTTATCCTCAGGGGTGGACTGGTATATACGCTCAATCTCAATGAAATTTAATTTACCATTTGGTTTAAAATGACCAATACCATGTACGGTTGCTTCCGTACCCCAATATTGTTTTATTTCCAATGCTAAACTTTTGTCTTTTAATATACCATAAATTGAACCTTCATCAGTGTTTATTGTAACCTTTGATTTACTGTATTGAAGAACATCTATTTTACCGTTGACAACAATGTTTTGTGGTTCAGGGTAGCTCTCTTCTAATTCTTTAATCTTACTGAAATCTTCTCTTTTTAATTTAATAGTTGGTGTTACGTTGTTATTCGAAATAATTAGTTCTTCTTTCTCATCTCTAAAGAACGTCTTCAATTCAATTAAATCTTTTATGAGCGGCTTATCTATGAATGGCTTATCTTCATTATTCGTGTCAAACGCTTCAGTGAAAGTCATCATAAACAAAGACATTGGTGTAAGCTTGGGCAGTTCCGAAGCAACTTCAGGTCTAAATGCATCTATTTGTATACCCGGTATAGTATTAGCAAAGGTTTGAGTTTCACAATTAAGAATCGTACTTCCCTCTTTGATACCGGTTAAACGAATTTGTAATGACTTGTCTAAAAATTTGAGAGACTTGCCTTTTTTATGCGAGATTCCACCAATTCTAATCTGCAAAGCGCCCTTAGCAATTTTAGAAATCTTTTCAGCTAAAAATGCGAGTCTATCGAAGTCAATAGTTCCTTTTTCTTGCTCAGAATTATCTAGTTTAATGTCATATGTTACTTTTTCAATTTTCATATGTTAACCCCCACTTTTTTAAGGTTATGCTTGATTCGTTCCTGCAATTGAATAGATTGTTCAAAGTGTGATTTCAGGTTTTCAGATATCACTGCTACCTTCTCTTCAAAAGGAATTCCATCCTCTTCCACATCTTCGGTACCAACATATCGACCAGGTGTAAGAACATAGTTGTTTTCCTCCATCTCTTTTAATGATGCAGATTTACAGAAGCCTTGAACATCTTCATATTTCCCATCTTTGCTCCTCCAATTGTGGTACACTTGAGAAATATTAAGGATATCCTCATCGGTGAATGCCTTGTTCTTTCGTGAGATTAATGTACCGGTCTTTCTTGCATCAATGAAAAGGATTTCGTCCTTTCTATTTCTATACTTTCCATTGGTTCGGTTGCGTGACAAAAACCACAGGCAAGCAGGAATCTGAGTATTGAAGAACAATTGTGTTGGCAGAGCAACCATACAATCAACCACCCCATCCATTATCATTTTCTTACGTATTTCATTCTCCCCACCAGTATTGGATGTCATTGACCCATTAGCCAAAACAATACCGGCAGTTCCGCTTGGACTTAATTTATTTATTACCAATTGTAACCATGCGTAGTTAGCATTGCTAGCGGGTGGAATGCCATACTTCCACAAGTGAGAGTCCTGCAATGATTCAGCTCCGTAATCCGAAATGTTGAACGGTG
>JACCDK010947090.1_pt1 | contig 11882 bp, 9 predicted proteins | sample 7445871 | NCBI WGS metagenome assembly JACCDK01 (sample SAMN15323436, study PRJNA562643) | freshwater metagenome | isolation source: river surface water | place: USA:Blue River Watershed | collected 2017-08-15
CTTGTACGGCCAGTTGGGTGTCGGCGTATGCGGTCATAACCACCACCGGAAGTTGGGGGTGCTTTTCTCGGGCTTGGGCCAACAGCTGCAAACCGTTCATGCCGGGCAGGCGGAAATCGGTCACCAACATTTGCTCTACTTCAGGGTCAATGGCGGGCAGCGCGTCTTCGGCGCACTCAAAGGCCACGTGGTCTACGCCGCCCAAACGCAGCGTGACGCTGATGGCCTCGCGCAGGTCGGTGTCGTCTTCAACTAGGAGAATTTGAAACGGGTTCATGAGTTAGTCGATGTTGACGGTGTAGACAAAGGTCAGGTTAAAAGTTGGCCATGCTGGGCAAGGCCACCACAAAAAGCGCCCCGCCTTCGGGTTTGTTTTGCGCGGTAATTTCACCCCGGTGGCTGCGAATGGCATTCTGTGCAATTGCAAGTCCTAGGCCAGTGCCTGTGACGCGGTTGGTGGCAAAGGGCTCGAACAATCGGGGCAGCATGTCTTCGGCAATGCCAGGGCCATTGTCTTCGATGCTCAGTTGGCCACGCAAATGGTCGGCTTGGGTTTGAACCACAATGGTTTGACCTGGGCTAGAACACTGAATGGCGTTTTCCAAAATGGCAATGAAGGCGGACACCACGGTGGGGCGTTCGACGCTTACCATGCAGTTGTCGGCTTTCAAGCTGACCGACAGCTCTATGTGCTTTTCTTGCGACAGGCCTTCCAGCGTTTGCAAGGCCTCGCTGACCAAGTCGTCTAAGGCAATGATTTGTGTTTTGTGGGGGCGGGCCCTTACAAATTGCAACATTTCACCGGCCATTTTTTCGAGGTGAATCAGTTGGTTCTGTAGTTTTTTTGCAAAACTCACCCTGTCTTGCAACTCCAGTTCTTGGTTGCAAAGGTGCGAGGCATATAACAGCGCGGTGGACAAAGGCGTTCTAAGTTGGTGGGCAATGCCGGCCGACATTTTGCCCATGGCGGCCAAGCGGTCTACTCGCTCGTTGTCTTCCAAGGTGCGCAAGTTGGCCGTGATGTCTTGAATTTGAATGACGCTGCGCAAGCCCTCTTGCACGCGCTGGGCTTGCAGGGTGCGCAGACCTTCAGATGAGTTCACGTGAAATTCATCAGGCCCATGGCCAGGCTTCCAAGAACCTGGCGTAGCCCATGCTTCGCCTGTTTGAAGCCCTGGCACCGATTGTGCGGCGGCTTGGTTGAAGTGGCTAATTTTGTCGTTTTCTATTAGCACCACAGCGGCGGGCAAGGCGTTGAGCAACACATTGAGGCGCTCGTTGGCTTGAAACAGGTCGGCACTGAGGTCTTCAACTTTGCGGCTTAAAGCAGCGTACTGCTGCTCTAGCGCTTGAGAGGCTTCAACAAAAAGCTCAAACGCACCGGCCAAATCACTGGCTTGGGCGGGTGTTGTTGCTTTTTCTGAATTTGCCATCTTTGAATCTTTTGTTAATTTATCTGTTCGGAATTGATAATAAAAGTAAGATTGCGCTCAAAGTGAAGGCTTTGTTGATTTCAACGTTGCTGCAATCCAATATACCGCAATTTAAAAGAGGGCTAGGCCACCCAATGAGGCCCCCCAAATAAGCAATGAACATTCTCCTGATTGAAGACGACGAGCAGATTGCGGACTTGGTGGTATCGGCTTTCGAGGTGGCCGGTGTGAAAACACAAGTTGAAAAAGACGGGTTCAGAGGCCTTCGAACTGCCTTGCAACTGAACTTCGATGCCATCTTGCTGGACGTGGCCTTGCCCCTGATGGACGGTTTTCAGGTGCTGGAAGAAATACGCCGCAACAGTTTGAACACACCCGTGATCATGCTAACAGCCTCCATCGATTTGCCCGACCGCTTGAAGAGTTTTGAAAAAGGGGCCGATGATTATTTGCCCAAGCCCTTCTACATGGAAGAGTTGATTGTTCGGGTGAAGTCCTTGATCAACAACAAAAGAGGTAAGGTAGAAATGACCCTGGTGCAGGGCGATTTGGCGCTAGACCGCTTTACCCGCGTGGCCACTTGGCAAGGTGAGAAAGCCACTTTGACGCAACGTGAATATGTGCTTCTAGAGTGTTTGATGATGTCGCCCGGACAAATTTTTTCACGCGAGCAAATTTTGAAGCAAGTGTGGAATGTTGATTTCGATCCAGGCACCAACGTGGTCGATGTGTCTGTGCAAAGACTGCGCAAAAAACTTTCCAGCCCCAAACCAGATTCACCCATTGCATTTCCCATTGAAACCATTCGGGGTGTAGGGTACCGATTTAAAGCCCAGGCTTAAATTCAGTTCGAACTATGTGGCGCTCCTTCAGGCTGAAGTTTTTCATCATCACCACCTTGCTGATTGTGCTGTTTGCAGGCATCACCAGGCTCAATGTCAGGACGTCTTCCAGCCAGCCTATTCACGAATTGTTGTATTCGAATTTTGCAAGCTTTTTGCAGCCCACCATCAAGGCCGAGGAAGTCAAATTTGAAAACGACAAGATTGCATTGACCGACGTGATGGCGCAAGAGCGTGCGCAAAGAGTTCAGCGCGATGTTGAAAAATACTTTGCCGACTTAAGCCATTTCAAAGCATGGGTTTGGTTTAGCGGGTCTGCCAGCAGGCAGCAAGTTGAAATGCTGCAAGGCCTGCAGTGGCGACAATTGAAAATTGCGTCTGAACATGAAAATTTAGAGCTGGCAAAGACCACAGCAAGCGGTTTTGATTGGGTACTGTTTAAAGTTTCATTTCGAGATCAGCATGTGATTACGGCCGTGAATGCAGATGCATTTGAAATGCGCTTCAGCGCGATCATGGATGCCAGAGACAGCATCCTGAACACCATGTGGCCCATCTTGCTTTTGTACATTGCCTTGTGCACATGGATTTTGACGGAGTGGGTGCTGCGGTCTTTGAGAAACTTGCAACTCAAGTTCAACGACATTCAATTGCAATCGAGCGAAGCTGTTCTTTCCGAAAAAGATTTTGACCGCGAGTTTGGAAGCTTCGTGGGTTATTTCAATGACCTGATCAAACGACTTCGATTTAATTTTGAACAAGCCTCGCGTTTTTCCAGCGATGCAGCCCATGAACTTCGCACGCCCTTGACTGTCATTCGAGGTAATTTAAAGCGCTTGCTGAACAGAGCGCCCGACAACAGCGTTGAGCAAATGCAGTTGTCCATGTTGTCTGATGAGGTAGAGCGGCTGATCTCTATTACCAACAAGTTGGTGTTGTTGTCGCAGGCGGATGGCCGCAACTTCAAACTCGACATGCAAGAAATAAAACTGATAGATGTGATTGGCATCCTAAGCGAGGACATTCAAAGCTTGGTGCCAGACATTCAATTTAAATTGCTGGTTTCACCACAAATCAAAATTTTGGCTGATCCCAATCTGTTTCAGCAGCTCTTAAACAATTTGATGAGCAATGCTGTGAAGTACACATCGCCCGATGGCACGATTGTTTTCGAAGCCAAGGTCATTGGCAACCTGGTTGAATTTTCTTTGGCCAACACCACCTATTTGTCCATAGAAGGTCTAGACGATAGAGTCTTTCAGCGCTTTTACAGGCACCTGAACGAAGCCGATTCAAGTCGCCAGTTGCCAAGGGGCGATGGGCTGGGGCTTAGTTTGTGCCAAGAAATTGCCAAGGCCCATGGCGGCAGTTTGACGCTAGAAAAAGGGCCAGACAATTGGGTCAAGTTCAAATCTCATTGGAAAACTGCTTGATTAAAAACTTGTATTTGTACATTACAGCTGTGTAATGCTTGGTTTTGATCAATGAAAATTTGAAACAATGTGCTTACATATGGAGGCACTGACCTAATTGGATGCTCCCAAAACTCTCTCTCCAGATCGAGACGCTGTCGTTCTGTCGATGGGTGGTTCCGGCGCGGCAAACTTAAACACACCCTCTGGTGTGGTTGATTCCTTGCGCGAACGGTTCCAAGCCCTCACCACCAACCAACGTTTGTTCATGGGCCTTGGCTTTGCCGGCTTGGTTTTGGCCTTGGGTGTTGTTTTTTCAGCAGGAAAAAGCAGCCAAGACTACCGAGTGTTGTTTGCAAACGTCAACGAGGGCGACGGCGCCGCCATCATTACTGCACTGCAGCAAATGAATGTGCCTTACCAATTTACCGAAGGCGGTGGCGCTATCACGGTGCCTCAAGGATTGGTTTATGAAACCCGTTTGAAGCTGGCAGGTCAAGGCTTGCCCAAGGCTGGCAATGTGGGTTTTGAGCTGCTTGAAAACCAAAAGTTTGGCACCAGCCAGTTTGTAGAGCGCGTCAATTATTTGCGCGGCCTTGAAGGCGAGTTGGCCCGCAGCGTCAGTTCTTTGGGCCAGGTTAAATCGGCCCGCGTGCATTTGGCGGTGCCTAAGCCCTCGGCCTTTGTGCGCGAACAAGAGCGCCCTACCGCCTCGGTCATACTTACCTTGCACCCCGGCCGCATGTTAGATGCCCCTCAAATTGCGGCCATTGCCCGGTTGGTCAGCTCTGCTGTGCCTGGCATGCGCGTGCAAGAAGTGTCCATCATGGACACAGAGGGTGGCATCTTAGGCAACAGTGCTTCACGCCAAGAGGGGCTCGATCCTTCGCAACTTAAATACACCTCTGAATTAGAAGCCGCACTGAACCGCCGAGTGGCTGCCATTTTGGAGCCCCTAGCTGGCAAAGACGGTTTCCGTGCGCAGGTGTCGGTCGATTTGGATTTTGACGAGCGCGAGCGCACGTCTGAAACTTTTGGCAAAAATGCCCCGCCTAATCAAGCCATTCGCAGCCAACTCTCCATCGAGTCAAGCGGCGGCAAATCGGGTTCGGGGGGCGTACCAGGCTCGCTCACCAATCAGCCTCAAGATTCTGCCAAGGCCCCCATCACCACCGAAGCAAAGGGTGAAAATCTGCGTGCTCCTGGCAGCGTAGAGACTGGCGCTACAAGTTCTGACGACGCAAGCTCACGCAATGAAAAAACAGTCAACTACGAAGTTGACCGCGCCATTGAAAGAATCAAATCTAGCAAAGGCCAATTGCGCCGCGTGTCGGCTGCTGTGGTGCTCGATTACAAATACGAAAAAGGCGCCAAGGCCAATGCCACGCGCACTGTGGCCTATACGCCGCAAGAAATTCAACAAATCAATGCCTTGGTCAGAGACGCTATTGGCTTCGTTCAAAGACGCGGCGACACCGTCAGTGTGGCCAACTTGCCATTCTCTGAAGAGCCAGCAGCGGTGGTCGAAGACACAGGTCGCCTCACGCCCGAACTGACGTCTCAACTGGTGCGCTATGGCGCCATTGCTTTGGGCTTGCTGTTTGCCTACTTCGCCATTGCACGCCCCTTAATGCGCCCCGTGCCGCTACCGCCCATTGATCCAGATTTACCCAATTCACCGCAAGGCCGCGCGGCTCAACGCATGCGGGAAGAAATCAAAGAGCTCGATCTGTCTTGGGCCATGGAACAAGAAGCCAAGCGCGCACAAGAGTTGCGCGTTGAAAGAGAAATTGAAGCGCAAATGGAGCGCATGCGCGAGCGAGAAGTGGCCAGCAAAGCCAAGTTTGAAGATGTGGTGGCCTACGCCACCCAATATGCCACCGACCAACCCGACGACACCGCTTTGCTGTTGCGTGCGTGGGTGTCTGAAACAGGCAAAGCCAATGCATCGGGTCAGGACAAATCATGAACACGGCCGTTTCAAATTTCAAGCCGGGTGTTTTGGGGGGTGCGCTTCGCAAAGGCCTGCAATCGCCAGACCTTGAAAAGGCAAGCAATGCCAGCTTAGACGGCCCGTCACGCGCTGCCATTGTGCTCATGTCATTGGGCCCCGAAGTTGCTGGCACTTTGCTGAAAAACTTCACGCCGGCCGAAGCCCAAAAAGTGTCTTCGCTCATGGCCAACTTCAGAAGCATCGACCGCGAGGTCATGATTCAAGTGTTGGAAGAATTTAAAAACGTCACAGCGCACCGCAAACAAGTGCCCTTTGACCCGCAACGTTTTGTCACGTCCCTCATGGACAAATTTGCAGGCGAAGCCGGTGGTTCAACGGCCAGCCAATTGGCCAGCACAGTGCCCGCGCTCGATTTGCTAACCAGCATGAGCAACGAGCAATTGCAACGTCACTTGCAGGCCGAACACCCCCAAGTGTCGGCCACCCTGCTGTCACTCATTCCTGCCGAAAGATCGGCCGCTGTGTTGGAATTGTTTGAAGCTGAATTGCGCGATGAGTTGGTATTGCGAGTGGCCTTACTCGATCAAATCAATCCTTCCGCCTTGGTGGAATTGAATGACATGTTGGAGCGCACCTTAGGCGACGACACCACCGCTGAAATCAGTGGCATTGGTGGCGCACGGCCGGCTGCCGAAATTTTGCGACTGTTTACGGGTGGCCTTGAAAAAACCACTTTGGCCAGCATTCGTCTGCATTCCGAAAAATTGGCAGAGCAAATTTTCGAACGCATGTTCACGTTTGAAGACTTGATGAAAATTGCGCCGCAAGCTGTTCAAACTTTGCTTACCGAAGTGCCAGACGATGCCATGTTGGTGGTGCTTAAAGGCGCCAGCCCCAATTTGCAAAAATTCTTCTTCTCCAACATCACCAAAAGCAAGGCCGATCGTTTCCGCGTGGAAATGGAAAGCATGCCGCCGGTTCGGGTGCAAGAAGTACAGGCCAAGCAGTCAGAAATTGTGCTGCTGGCACGGCAGATGCAAGACGAAGAACGTATTTCTTTGGCCATCGTCAGCATGGGCCCTGGGACTAATTGAGCATGAACCGCTGGAGCCCTCCTTCTTTTGACGGCGAGCCAGCCACCACCGAGCACACCCTAGGCCCAACTTCTGCGCGTCATTTGGACGAAGCCCTCATGGTTTTGCCCAGCGTCAACGAAGTCGATGCCATTCGCGGCAAGGCTTACCAAGATGCCTATGCCCGAGGTCTTCAAGAAGGCCTTACCGAAGGCCATGCGCAGGGTGCTGCCAAAGGCCGCGAAGAAGGCATAGAACAAGGCCGCACTGAAGGCTTTCAATTGGGCTACCAACAAGGCTATCAAAGCGGCATCAAAGACATTGAACACATGTCCAAAGAAATGCAGCGCGTCATGAACGAGTTGCTATCTTTGCCACAAGCTTTTCAAACGGCTTTGCCCGAGTGGGTGTACGAAACAGCCTTGCGCTTGGCCGGCAAAGAGCAAATGGACCGTTCGGTGTTTGTAGCGGCTGTACAAGAAGCCCTCATGCGCCTGCCCCGTCCTGGTGAAAATTTAATTGTGGGCGTGCCCCCTGCAGAGCTTGAAGCTTGGCAGTCTTTGCTTAGCCACTCCGACATGCCGTTTCAATCTTTGGTTCGACCCGATGCCGAACTGAGCAAAGGCTTTGCTTATGTGTTGGTCGACGGCACCCGGCTCGATGTGGGCATTAGCGCACGCGACGCTTTGGTTCGAAGCGCATTGGGTTTACTTCCGCAGCACGCTTCGGATTCAGTTTAAAGGAGACCGCCTTGAGCCAGGCCGATCTTCAAAACTATGTCGATGCTCAACGCGCCAAGTTGGCCAACTTGCCTTTGTCTGTGCGCGAAGGCCGCGTTAAGCGCGTGTCTGGCCTGTTGGTAGAAGTTGAGGGCTTGCCCTTGTCGATAGGCGCGCAAGCGTGTGTTGAAAATTCCCGCCAAGGCACCTGGGTCGATGCCGAATGCATTGGCTTTGAACGCGACACCACCTACCTCATGGCCTTTGACCAAATGGCCGGCCTGTCTCCAGGTGCCGTGGTCTACCCCTTGCTGACGCCGCAGCGACGCGCGCAGGGCTATCAAATGCGACAAGGCATTGCGTCTGTGCCCATTGGTCCTCAGCTGTTGGGCCGCGTGGTCGATGGCTTGGGCAGACCCCTCGATGGTTTAGGCGGCGCCAGCTGGAGCGACACCCTCATACGCTTTGCTTCGCCCAACCCACTCAAGCGCAAACCCATTCACGAACCCCTAGACACCGGTGTGCGCGCCATCAATGCCATGTTGTCGGTAGGGCGTGGTCAGCGCATGGGCTTGTTTGCGGGCTCTGGCGTGGGCAAGAGCGTGTTGCTGTCCATGCTCACACGCAATTGCGTGGCCGATGTCATTGTGATTGCACTGGTAGGCGAACGCAGCCGAGAAGTGCGCGAGTTTTGTGACGACCAATTGGACGATGTGTCTAGAGCGCGCGCGGTGGTGGTGGCCTCGCCTGCCGATACCTCGCCTTTAGCGCGCGCCAAAGGTGCCGAATACGCCACCGATGTGGCCACTTGGTTCAGAGACCAAGGCAAGCATGTGGTGCTCATTGTCGATTCGCTCACACGCTACGCCATGGCGCAACGTGAAATTGGCTTGAGCCTAGGCGAAGCACCAGTAGCACGCGGCTACCCCGCCAGCGTGTTTGGCAAGCTACCAGCGCTGGTTGAAAAAGTTGGCAATGGCGAACACCCTGAAGGTTCCTTAACGGCTTTTTACACCGTGCTGCTAGAAGGCGACGATGTGCACGACCCCGTGGCCGATGCCGCGCGGGGTGTCTTGGATGGGCATATTTTCTTGTCTCGCGAATTGGCAGACTCAGGTCACTACCCCGCCATAGACATAGAAAAATCTATTTCTAGGGTAATGCCCAAAGTGGCGTCGCAAGACCATGTGTTGGCGGCACGGCGCATTAAGCAATTGATCAGCCGGCATGAACGCAGCCGCGACATGGTGGCCATGGGCGCTTACATGCAAGGCAGCGACCCCGACTTAGATGCGGCGCTGCGTTTGTGGCCGCACATTCAAACTTTTCTGCAACAAGAGTCGCACCAGGTGGCTGACTTGGAAGGCAGTGTGACGGCCTTGAACAGCATTGCGAGGGCTTCCAAAATATGAGCAATCGCGTGTTTGAAGTGCTGCAGCAAATGCTGAAATTGCGCAAAGACCGATCAGTGGCGCAATCCAAACGGGTTCAGGCCGAATACGAGCGCGTGCGCAATTTCAATTTGCAAGTTGAGTCCTATGCCAAGGAATACGAGACGCAGTGGGTGAAGGCGGCGAAAGAAGGCGATACGGTTTTGAACTTGCAAACCCAAGCCAACTTTGGGCTGAATTTGCGAGCCACAGCCAAATCGCAAGAGCCCGAGGTGCAGGCCTTGAAGTCACAAAGCCGTGAGGCGCTAGACAAAGCCTTGCAAGATGCCCAAAGGCTGAAGACCCTTCAATCTTATTTGGCCAAGCGCAAACAACAGCGCCAGCACCAACTTGAGAAGAACGAGGACAAGGCCCTCGAAGACGTTTTACAGGCGCGCCAACTCAGTAAATAGCAAGGTGGCACTGAAGTTGCATGACTTGATTTAAATTTTGGAAATTAAATCATGGCCATCTTTGTATCGAATCCAACTTCTGCAGCCGTTCAAACACTTTCTAGCGACGCACTGGAGCCTTCGGCCGTAGCCCCAGAAGAAGGCTTTACAGAGGAGCTGGCAGCTGCCATGCAGCCTTTGGCAGGGCCAAGCGATGGGTCTGCCAAAACGCCTTTAGACATGCTTGAAGAGGCGGCCAAGAAAGCATCAGACCTGCAAATTTTGCCGGCAGAAGTGCTCAAGAATGCAGTGGGAGATGCAAATTTTGCCTTAACAGGACAGGTCGGCGCTTCTAATTCAGCGGCTCAAAATGCCATAGCGGGCTCGGTTTTGACTCACGCTGCTGAGGACTTGAAGGAAGACACCACGGCCTTAGATTTAGCCAATCAATTGCAAGGGGCTGAACTGGCTGCAGCCAATTTGGCAGCGCAAATGTCTGCTTCTGCAGCCAATGTGGCTGCACCGTTAGCCTCCCAAGCTGGCGAAGTGTCGGCTGCACTTTCTATCAATGCAGCTTCTGGTTCTAGCCAAGACGCAGGTCAAGCTTTGCAAGCGCCAGCCACAGGCCCCAGCCTGCAAGAAGGCGAACAAGTTGCCACTTTGGCATCGGCCCAGCAATCTTCAGCATTGGATGTCGAGGGTGCACGCTCTGCCAATGCTTTGGCAGAAAGCCAATCAACGCCCGTTGCATCGCTAGCAACATCGCAGGCTCAAGTAACTACCGCATCTGAATTGGAAGCCTCACGCAACTTGTTGCAAGAACATGCGGCTTCTAAAGCAAACGCTGCCAGTGAAAGTCAAGCGCAGCAAGCAATGTCTGTAGCTTCTAACACCATCAAGCAAGACAGCACGACACTAGAAGGTGCCGCTCAACAAGTGGTCAATGTCAATCAGGCTTCAACGCCAGCAGAAGCAGCCACAAAGCTTTCCCAAACATTGAGTTCAGAGGCAAGCTCCATCAGCGCCCAAGCTTCAAGCGATGTCGTTGCAGCCAATGTGGCAGCAAGCACAGTTGGCAAGGCTGGCAACACACCCACAGATTCATCGCAAGCTGCATCTATCAAGCATTCAAGCGCCACGCAGACGCCTGTCGCTGCTAATTCAGTTTCTGACAATCAAGCTGCTTCATCCGACTCAAAAGCCGAGGTACAAGCAAAGCAGGCTCAAGAAAGTGCATTCAATTTTGATGCAAAGCTGGCCAAGTCAGATGCGCTGCAAAATTCCAAAGCAATAGAGACGCCCATCAGCCTTGCAGGCGTGGCCAAGTCCAACGTACAACTGCAACAAGCAGGCCTGTCATTGGACGGCAAGACGCTAGGTGTTCCAGCAACTGCAGGTACTGGCGCACAAACTGGCATACAAGCAAGCGCACAAATAAGCACCAACACAGCGACTGCCACCCCAGAAATTGACGCTGCAACTTCCACCTTTAGCAATGCCCCATCCGGTATTCAATCGGGCAGAACAGGTGAAACCATTTCAGCGGCAGGCAGTTCGCCCACAGCCAACATCGCGTCGTCCAATCGATTGGACGCTGCTGCGGTGTCGGCCACAAACTCTAATGCAGCAGCGATTGCGCAAGAGGCTCCCAGGGCAGAAACAACGCAAAGCTTGGAAGACATTTCTTCTAGTTTTGTGAGCAGCTTGGTGGGTGGCCCGCAGCGCCCCGTTACCACCGTCATGGATTGGATTTCAATGCAATCGCAAGAGCGTCCTGCGCCCGTTGTGCCTCACGAAGTGCGCTTAGATGCAGGCGCAGTGCAACTGGAAATTCAGAAGATGGTGAAGCAAGGCGGGGGTCATGTGGTGATGGAACTCACACCCCCCGATCAAAGCAAATTCACCATTGAACTCAAGCTCGATGAACGCGGCAACGCCTTGCTCATTGTGGAAGGTGTGAGCGACTCCACCAAAACTCGCTTGGAGCAAAGTGCACCGAATTTGCGCGAGCAGTTTCAGCAAATGGGTTTGGAGTTGCAACTTGACATGCGGCAACAAGGTCAATCTGCATCTTCAAGCACAGCAGATTTTTGGGGCTCCCAAGAACGAGGCTCTGGCGACAACAATTTAGCCAGCAATGGCACTGAAAACTCAACCAAGATCTTGACGCAGCGTGAAGCAGGCGCCAACCGCGCTCGCGAAACAGGCTCTAACCAAGTTTATCTGTACGCATGAAACTTGGAGCCTAGAGAAAAGCTATGAACACCAACCCAGACAACATGCAATTTCCATTTGCCAAAGATGCCCTTGAGGGTCTCGACAACCAAGTCTCGCAAGACTGGAATCGCGAGCAAATGGATGCCATGCACATGCAATTTGTGGCGCAGTGGCGTCAATCGATGTCCACCTTGGTCCCTGCTGAAATCAAGGTTTTAGCGGGCGACATGCAACTCAAAACTTACGAAGCCTTTGTGCTTGAAGCGCCCTCCTTTGCAGACATTCAAGTGTTTGAAATCGATGCGCTCCAAACACTTTGTGCTTGGAGCTTTGACACGCGGTGGGTGGCTGCGGCCGTCGATTGTTTGTTTGGTGGCGGCGGCAGAGTGCCTATCCGAGAACGAAGCGGC
>JACCDK010532995.1_pt1 | contig 11879 bp, 13 predicted proteins | sample 7445871 | NCBI WGS metagenome assembly JACCDK01 (sample SAMN15323436, study PRJNA562643) | freshwater metagenome | isolation source: river surface water | place: USA:Blue River Watershed | collected 2017-08-15
ACGCAATCTAATTTCATTCAATACCAATAAAAAAAGCCTTAATTAATTAAGGCTTTTTTTATTGGTATTGAATGAAATTAGATTGCGTTTACAATAGCAACAAAGTCATCTGCTTTTAAAGCGGCACCTCCAATTAATCCGCCGTCTACATCTGGTTTTCCAAAAATTTCTTGCGCATTATCTGGTTTTACGCTACCACCATAAAGAATAGAAACGTCTTCAGCTACATCACTTCCATACTTATGTCGGATGGTTTCTCTAATAAAAGCATGCATTTCTTGAGCTTGATCTGGGCTTGCCGTTTCTCCGGTTCCGATAGCCCAAACAGGTTCGTAAGCCAAAATAATATCTTCCCAAGATTCTTTTCCTAAATGGAACAATCCATCGCGTAATTGGTTTTCAACCACATTAAAGTGTTGGTTGTTTTGACGGTCTTTCAATTCTTCGCCAAAGCAAAAAATAACGGTCATATCATGTTTTAAAGCAGTATCCACTTTAGCTGCAATGATTGCATCGGTTTCATGAAAAATTGATCGACGTTCTGAGTGACCTAAAATTACCGTATTTACGCCAACGCTTTTTAGCATGTCTGCCGATATTTCTCCAGTATAAGCGCCACTTTCTGCTTGGTGTAAATTTTGTGCTGCAACAGTAATGTTGGTATATTCTAAATGATCTACAGCAGAAGCTAAATTTACAAATGTAGGAGCGACTACAATCTGCGCCTCTTTATCTAAAGGTAATTTATCTATTAATTCGTTTAGTAAATCTTCAGTTTCTTCACTGTTCTTGTTCATTTTCCAGTTACCTGCAACAATCTTAATTCTCATTTTTATAAAGTTTTTAAAGTAGTATTTATTTTATCCAAATCGGTTTCAATAGCACGATATATTTCAACCGAACCGTTTTTATTGATCACCATATATCTCGGAATCCAATCTAAATCAATCGATTTTCCAAAAGTCCCTTTCATTCCTTCTGCATCATTTACCCAATAGTGATCACCTTGAAGTTGGTGTTTTTCTAATCCGGATTTCCATTTGTCAAAGGATTTATCCATTGAAATAAACACGTAAGAAACTTCAGGATTGTTTGCTTGCAATTCTTTTACTTTTGGCATAGCGCCCACACAATCTCCACACCAAGAAGCCCAAATTTCAACCACTACGGTTTTGCCCTTGTATTTAGCTAACACTTCTTTAAAAGTGATTTCGGTGTTGTCAGAAGTAGTTAGAATTCCGTTTAAAGCTTTTTTTGAAAATTCTTTAGGCTGCGCATTACTGCAGGATATTGAAGCCATAGCGATAAGAAGTAATGATAGAATTTTTTTCATGTTTTTATAGGAGTTATAATTTCGGATTTGTTTTCTTTAAATCGTCATACGATTTGTGAAGGTACTCATTAAATTCGGATGCATTAAATTTATTATCGGTGATGCCCCAATAATATTTAATTTCATTTCCATTCCAAAAATATTTTACCCCTGGTGTATCTTTCCCTTTTCCTAAAATATTCCAAAACGGAATAATTTCAATAATTTTATACGGATACGTGGCGCCTGCTTCTTTGAAAAAATCCGGAATTAAATCGGCTTCCTCATTCATAAACAAAATAGATAATGGCGGCATCGAAGCATCCTTTTTTCTCATTTCGGTTAATTCTTTGGCCGCGGTTCGGCAATGATCGCAACCCGGAACAAAATAACATAAGATTTTTCTGCCTTTATCAATGCTAGCAAAATACTGCGCATTCCCCGATTTTACTTTCTTCGGCTCATTTAATAGTTCCGTTTCAATTTTGGCAATCGAATCCTTTTTAACAGGTGAATCTTTTTTTATGGTGTCAACTACAACAGCTACTTCTTCAATTGAATCTTGTGGTGTTTCGTTCATCGGTGAAACCGTAAAATTTGATGCCGGCGGTTGAATTGGCGCCAACATATAAATCCACAAAATGCTTGCAAATAAGACCGTAGTTAGGATCCAGAAATTTCCGTTATTTGAAACTTTTGGAAGTAATTTGTATAAATAAACCAACAACGCAACGGCAACAATATTTTTAATAATTGCTTGAATTGGAGTCATTGGTAGTAATTCACCAAAGCACCCGCAGTTGCCTGAATTTCCTCCACTTAAAAAGGTAACATAAGTTAAGTGTCCAATGAAAACCAATAACAACAAGGTGGTAACCGGAATGATAAATTTACTCAGCCAGTTTTTTTGCAGCAGCAATAAACCCAAAGCCATTTCAATTCCGATTAGGGTTCTTGAAAAATAGGGTGCTATAGTTTCAGAAAATCCTAAGGTGTATAATTGTTTTACTTCAAATGTGGAAATGGCAAAATAAGGCGAATCTAATAGTTGACCCTTAGAAAGTTTGGCCAAAGCCGAAAGAATAAAAAGTGCCGAAACAACAATTCGAATGGACCAAGAAATAGAGTTTTTTTTAGCTTCCATAACAGTAAATTTTATTGATAAAACGGTATTTTTAATTTCCGAATTTCATTAAGATCAAGGCAAAAACCGAGTAATTAATCATGTCTTGGTAGTTGGCATCAATTCCTTCCGAAACGATGGTTTTCCCTTGATTGTCCTCAATTTGTTTTACTCGTAGTAATTTTTGAAGGATTAAATCCGTTAACGAACTCACACGCATGTCGCGCCAAGCTTCGCCATAATCATGGTTTTTATCTTCCATTAATTTTTTGGTAAGCGCAATTTTAGCTTCGTATAATTCAACTGCTTTTGCAACGCCTAAATCGGGTTGATCTGCAACGCCCAATTCCAATTGAATCAAAGCCATGATACAATAATTAATGATGCCAATAAATTCTCCCGTTTCATCTTCATCTACTTTTCTGACTTCATTTTCTTGCAAACTTCGAATGCGTTGCGCTTTGATGAAAATTTGATCGGTTAAAGAAGGTAATCGTAAAATACGCCAAGCACTTCCATAATCGGTCATTTTTTTCTCAAATAAATCTTGGCAAACGCTAATTACTTTATCGTATTCTTGTGAAGTATTCTTCATTAATGGTATCTTTGTATATATTTTTCAAAAGTAAATAAAAAATAAGCAATAAGCAATAAGCTGAATTCCTTTAAAGCATATTGACTTGAGCATAACGCAAAATGATGACACTAAACTGCAACGGAAAACTGATTGATTTGACTTCTCCTAAAGTTATGGGAATCCTCAATGTGACGCCCAATTCATTTTATGACGGCGGAAAACACGTTGAAGCCAAAGCGATATTAAATCAGGTTGAAAAAATGCTTCTTGAAGGTGCCACTTTTATTGATGTGGGGGGTTATTCGAGTAAGCCTGATGCCGAGGTAGTTTCTGAAGAACAAGAATTACAACGCATTCTTCCGGTGGTTCAAAATATCAGTAAAGAGTTTCCAAATGCCGTTATTTCAATTGATACGTTTAGAAGTAATGTGGCACAAGCTGCTGTTGAAAATGGCGTAGCAATTATTAACGATATTTCAGCAGGAAATTTAGATGTCAAAATGATGGAAACTGTGGCTCAGTTGCAAGTGCCTTACATCATGATGCACATGAAAGGAACACCACAAACCATGCAATCTTTGGCGCAATATGAAAATATTGTAAAAGAAATGTTGTTTTATTTTTCAGAAAAAATAGCACTTGCTAGAAGTTTCGGAATTAACGATTTGATTCTCGATCCGGGTTTTGGATTTGCAAAAACCGTGGACCAAAATTTTGAAGTGCTTAATAAATTGGATTTATTTCAAATTACTGAATTGCCAATTTTAGCTGGGCTTTCTAGAAAATCAATGATTTATAAAACATTAGACACTTCAGCCGAATTTGCGCTAAACGGCACCACTTCATTGAATACCATTTCGTTGCTAAAAGGCGCCAAAATTCTTCGCGTGCACGATGTGAAAGAAGCGGTAGAATGCGTTCAGTTATTCAATAAATTAAACTATTAAAATGAAATACTTTTTTGGAATAGCGTTCGCTTTATTACTACTTTCTTGCGAAGGAAATAAGGAAATTCAATTGCCAAAAGCCAATAAAACAATCGTTGCCGATGTACAAGAACATTCACCCATTTATATATTTTTTAAAGTAGAAGGCAAAGACACCATCGCCGAGGTCAACCGAAAAAATTCGATAAGTTCAACTAATTGGATTTTCAATATCGACAAGCGCTTGCCTTTGCGTTTGGTAGTTCCGGAATTGATAAAATTACAAGCCAAAAAGGAGGGAAGCATGCATAAAAACGAGCTTTCTAAAAACTATTTTTCCTATGCTAATGAGGTGAAAAAAACTATGGCATTTATGCCTTTCACCATGATAAAATTCACACTTGGAAAACCAATAACTGGTGCAGTAGTTTATTTTGCTAAAAACAATAAAGTTTTGGCGGATGGTGTTGAGGTAAAAAAAGAGGAATTAAAAAATTATCTTAATCAATTGCCCGAAGTGAAATACCATAATATCAATTTTTGTTTTGATAAAAACAGCACTTTTGATAGCTACATCAAAAATCAAATGTTAATTCGAAGCATGGAGCTTGAATTTGCAAAATCAGAGCACTTCATCTTCTAGCTTCCTGCTTCCAACTTCCCTCTTTTTTCACTGATGGTGGTACGGTTCGTTTTTTAATATCGTAAACCCGCGATACAATTGCTCAATCACAAATAAGCGCACCATTTGATGCGAAAAAGTCATTGCAGAAAGCGAAATTTTCCCCTGCGCTTTTTTATAAACTTCGTCACTAAAACCATAAGGTCCACCAATTACAAAAACCAAGGTTTTAACTCCGGCATTCATTTTCTTTTGCAAATATTCTGAAAAAGCTACACTGGAGAAAGTGCTTCCGTTTTCATCCAATAAAATCAATTGATCGGTTGCTGAAATTTTTGATAAAATCAATTCGCCTTCTTTTTCTTTTTGTTGGGCTTCCGAGAGATTCTTTACATTTTTAATATCCGGTATTATTTCCAAATCAAATTTGATATAAAACGACAACCTTTTGGTGTACTCATCAATCAAAGATTGAAGTGATTTATTGTCGGTTTTGCCAATAGCTAAAAGTTTTATGTTCATTTTATTTGAAAATTAAAGTACAAATCTACAAATTGATTTCTATTTTTGTAGCACACAACGAAACGCTATGTATAAAATTCTCATTCGCCCGATACTTTTTTTATTTGATCCCGAAAAAGTGCATTATTTTACTTTTTCACTAATTCGTTTTTTTTCAAAAATTCCAGGTTTTCCTGCTTTTTTTAGAGCATTATATTTAGTTGAAGACAAACGATTGGAAACCGAAGTTTTCGGATTAAAATTTAAAAATCCGGTGGGACTTGCAGCAGGCTTTGATAAAGACGCCAAGCTTTATAACGAGCTTTCTAATTTTGGTTTCGGATTTATCGAAATCGGAACACTCACTCCGGTTGGCCAAGAAGGTAATCCAAAAAAACGCTTGTTTCGATTGAAAGAAGATTCGGCCATCATCAACCGAATGGGATTCAATAATGGCGGAGTGAAAGAAGCTGTAGCGCGATTGAAAAAAAACAAAGGCGTATTAATTGGTGGTAACATCGGAAAAAATAAAGTAACTCCCAATGAAGATGCGGTAAACGACTACGAAATATGTTTTGAAACCTTGTTTCCGTATGTTGATTATTTTGTGGTAAATGTGAGTTCTCCCAACACGCCAAATTTAAGAGAACTGCAAGAAAAAGAGCCGCTTAAAAAATTATTACAAACCTTAGAAAATAATAAATTACAAGCGAGTAATCACAAACCAATCCTTTTAAAAATCGCTCCCGATTTAACCGATTCCCAACTTTTGGATATCATCGAAATCGTAAATGAAACTAAAATTGCGGGTGTTATTGCAACCAATACCACCTTGTCTCGAGAAGGATTACAATCTGAAAATAAAGTTGAAACAGGAGGATTATCGGGCAAACCGTTAACAAGTCGTTCAACGGAAGTGATTCGTTTTCTATCAGAAAAAAGCAATAAATCATTCCCAATAATTGGTGTGGGCGGAATTCATTCGGCTCAAGATGCAATGGAAAAATTGCAAGCCGGAGCGAGTTTGGTTCAGTTGTACACCGGATTTATATATGAAGGTCCAAAATTAGTTCGAGATATCAATAAAGAACTGTTGAAAAATCTTTAAACTTTTCTACCTTTGACTTAATGAACAAAATCAAAATCATAGAATGTCCGCGCGATGCTATGCAGGGTATCAAGTCCTTCATTCCCACCGAACGCAAGGTAGATTACATCCAGTCGTTGCTAAGGGTAGGTTTTGATACAATTGATTTTGGAAGTTTTGTTTCGCCAAAAGCCATTCCGCAAATGCAAGATACGGCAGCGGTTTTAGCCCAATTGGATTTATCCCAAACCAACAGCAAATTATTAGCTATTATCGCCAATACACAAGGCGCTGTTTCAGCTTCACAGCATAAAGAAATTCAGTATTTGGGTTTTCCTTTTTCGATATCGGAGAATTTCCAAATGCGAAACACCCATAAAACCATTGCCGAAAGCATCGTTACCCTTCAAGAGATTTTAGAAATTTCCGACAAAAGCCAAAAAGAAGTGGTGACTTATATTTCTATGGGGTTTGGAAATCCGTATGGAGACCCATGGAATGTAGATATTGTAGGCGAATGGACCGAGAAATTAGCTAAAATGGGAGTGAAAATTATCTCGCTTTCAGATACAATTGGAAGTTCTACACCCGAGGTGATTGATTATTTATTTTCCAATTTAATTCCGAAATACCCTGCTATTGAATTTGGCGCGCATTTGCATACCACACCCGATAAATGGTTTGAAAAAATTGATGCTGCTTACCAAGCTGGTTGTCGCCGTTATGATGGTGCAATCCAAGGTTTTGGTGGTTGTCCCATGGCTAAAGACGACTTAACGGGTAACATGCCCACCGAAAAAATGCTTTCCTATTTCACCCAGCAAAAAGCCGATACCGGCACGAGTCCGATGAGTTTTGAAAGCGCTTATAATGTGGCTTCAAGATTATTTGGGGAATTTCACTAAAATTATTTTGAACTGCTCTGTCTGTCTGAGCTTCTCGAAGAACAAATAAAAAAAACTTCTTACTACACGCTGCTCACTCCAAATTTTTACCTATATTTGCATGCAATTTAACATCTACAACAAATTGCAATGAAAGCACATACAACTAAAATCGTTGGCGAAGGTCTTACTTACGACGATGTTCTGCTTATCCCAAATTATTCTGAGGTTTTACCGCGCGAAGTGAGTATCCAATCTAAGTTTTCTAAAAACATTACATTGAATGTTCCTATCGTTTCTGCAGCTATGGATACCGTAACCGAAAGTTCTATGGCAATTGCTATGGCACAAGAAGGCGGAATTGGTGTGTTACACAAAAACATGACCATTGAGCAGCAAGCGGCCAAAGTGAGAAAAGTAAAGCGTGCCGAAGCCGGAATGATTATCGATCCGGTAACGTTGCCATTAACTGCAACGGTGGGTGATGCCAAGCAAGCCATGAAAGAATTTGGAATTGGCGGAATTCCGGTGGTAGATGAAAACGGAATCTTAAAAGGAATTGCAACCAACCGTGATTTGCGTTTTGAAAAAATCAATTCGCGCTCTATTGTTGAGGTGATGACTTCCAATAACTTAGTTACCGCTGCAGTGGGAACTACTTTGCAAGAAGCAGAGGGGATTTTGCAGCAAAATAAAATTGAAAAACTTCCTGTGGTAGACGCCGATTATAAATTGGTTGGTCTAATCACTTTTAGAGATATAACTAAACTTACACAAAAACCGAATGCAAATAAAGATAAGTTCGGTCGTTTGCGTGTGGCTGCTGCGTTAGGAGTTACTGCCGATGCGGTAGAACGCGCTACAGCATTAGTAAATGCAGGTGTTGATGCCGTAATTATTGATACCGCCCACGGACATACTAAAGGAGTTGTGGATGTATTAAAACAAGTTAAAAATAAATTTCCAGAATTGGATGTGGTAGTGGGTAACATTGCTACGCCAGAAGCGGCTTTATATTTGGTTGCCAATGGTGCCGATGCGGTAAAAGTAGGAATCGGACCAGGGTCAATATGTACTACCCGAGTAGTTGCTGGAGTTGGGTTTCCCCAATTTTCTGCAATTATTGAAGTAGCTGCGGCTTTAAAAGGGACTGGAGTTCCAGTAATTGCCGATGGCGGAATTCGTTACACAGGAGATATCCCGAAAGCGATTGCTGCTGGAGCCGATTGTGTGATGTTGGGATCATTATTAGCAGGAACCAAAGAATCACCTGGAGAAACCATTATTTTTGAAGGAAGAAAATTCAAGTCGTATCGCGGAATGGGATCGGTGGAAGCCATGCAAGAAGGCTCTAAAGACCGTTACTTTCAAGATGTGGAAGACGATATTAAGAAATTAGTTCCCGAAGGAATTGTAGGACGTGTACCCTACAAAGGAGAACTAAACGAAAGCATGCAACAATTTATTGGCGGCTTGCGTGCCGGAATGGGTTATTGTGGTGCCAAAGACATTCCTACGCTGCAAGAAACCGGACGTTTCGTTCGTATTACCGCAAGCGGAATTGGGGAAAGCCACCCTCATAATGTTACCATTACCAAAGAAGCTCCAAATTATTCGAGATAAAAAAAAGTCGCTGAAAAGCGACTTTTTTGTTTGAAAAACGAGAGTCTTTATATTTTTAGTATTATACTTTTCATAACATTTAATTTCTCTTATCATTAATTAACAAGTTCTGCCGCAAACACGAGTGTTTAATGCTCCTACATTTACTTGAACATTTGCACAGTCACCTGGGCCACTTATGTTTGTTGAAAGATAAGTTTGTATAGCATTTCCAACACAATTTTGAGGATCACTAAAGTTTCCGCAAGATGCGAGTTGAGAATAGCCAGCAGGACATCCACCACCTCCTAAGACTTCGTCCCAATTTAATTTAAGTGGAAGTATAGCATAGGTATTTGAATTAGTATCCAATTCATAACCCTCAATTATTTTTTTTGTTTTATAATTTACATATAAAATTTTTGAAATAATTGCTTTACCATTGATAAAACTAATGTTGGTTATTACATTAGTTACTTCTGAATTATTTTTAATAATTTCTTTTGAGTCTTCTGTTATTAAATTGATTGCCTCATCAATTTTACTTATTAATTCTTTTGTATTACTGAAAGTGAATAATATAATTTCACCATTTAGTTTTGAATTCTTTAAGTCAATTTTCATTTTAGTCAAATCAACTTTTTCTACAGAATCTTCTTGATCTCCACAGGATAGTAAAAATGTAAAGGATAATAAACCTAATATTAATTTTTTCATAATAACTATTTTATCTTCTAGCTAAGCTGCTTAGAGATATTAATTTACAACAATTTTTTACTTTTAGTAACAACTATTGTTTCTAAATTGAATTTTAAAGTGTGTAAAAAACAAAAGCCCAATAGAAACGGCTTCTATTGGGCTTTTTATATAGTTTTTTGGATGTTCTAAATTCCTACAAGATAATTTGAGATAAAAAAAAGTCGCTGTAAAGCGACTTTCAGTTTTACCCAAAAGCTGCTATTGCTACAAACTGTTGTTGTAAGAGGTTTTTATTGTTTTGTAAGTGTAATATCTATTGGGATTACAAAATTTCCAGGATTTATTTCTTCAGTTTTTGAAATTTTCCAAGTTGCAGTAGTTGGAGTTGAACTTGTAGCAATCATTTCTAAACTTCCTCTAACTCCCCAATATTTTTCATTTGTCATAGTATTTACATCATAAATAGTTGCTCCCAATTTATTGTAAAATGTACTTGTTGCATAAATAGCAGTTGGAATAGCAGTTGGTGAATTCAGAAAATTAATTTGTGAAGTATAAATTATTGTTTCATTTGCTGCACCATAATTTTGCACCAATTTATAATGCCCAAAAATTTCATCAGAATAATATAATATTCCACCATCTCTTTCTATAGGTTTTTGAGTTTCCTTCCAAAATGTTACAACAAATGTATTTGTGCCAATTTGTGCAGTCCAAGTTCCTAAAAAAGGTGTAAAATAGTTGTTGATATCCTTATAGTATACTGATGTAATAATCTCATCAGCACTGCTTGGTTGAGTGTCTGTACGAAAAGCTGATAATGGTTTTATAGTTTGACCAAATGTTATTGAACTTAATAACAATAATGTTAATATCAATGTTTTTTTCATAATATTTTGTTTTTTAGTTACATGGTGTTGGAGTAACTACTCCGCTATTTGAAATACTCAGTTTTTGATAATTTGTAAAAGTGGCATCTACTTCAAATAAAGTGATGCCTAAATTTGCTTCTTTAATAAATTTTAAAAAATTTGACTTATCATTTACCGCTGTACTTGTAGTTGTTATTAAACCATTTTTACTTTTATCGTAATACTTTTGAAAAACTTTTTGCATGTCAAATAATTTTTGTGTATCAATTTGTGTGCCAATAGGTAGGTTTGATGGGTTATAAAAAAAACTGCTTAAATTTGATGGACTATCCACAGTTAGAGCATATCTGGTGCCATCTGCAGTAATCACATAAAATACAAAACTACTATTATCTATGTGGTTATTTACAAGTAAATTATTAATTGTTGTCAAATCATCCCATGAAAATATGGAATAGGTGCCTGTACCATCTGAACCATACGAGTCATGTGTATGAGCTATCATAACATAACTATTTGTTGGATTCATGTTCAATGGAATAGAACCACCATTTGTTGTATTACTTGGTATATTTTGAACAGGATTAGGAGTTGAAGATGTAGCTGTATTGTCTATAAAAATACCATTTTCATAATTTTGCGATGTTGTAGTGGCTAAATTAACTAATGATTGTTTAAGACTTGGAAATTTTGTATTTTGATTTTTTACTTTATTACAAGGGTTAGCAATTGGAGTTGTATTACCTCCACCTCCTCCATGAGGCGAATCTACAGGTCCAGTTAATATACCTCCACTCGAAGAACTACCAATTTCACCTCCGCCACCTCCACCTCCAGTGTCTGACCAAAAACAATAAGAACCAGTTGTAACCCACATTCCTACATAACCAAAATTACCAGTTAAATCACCTTCATCTATTGGAACCATTTCATATTCTTGAGTTTCAATACAAATTAATTCTGGACCTCTAAATCTACCTGTAATATCGGTATATTCAACTTCTGATTGTGCTAATTCTTCTGCTGTAATATCAGTAAAATCACTTTTTAAAATATCATATTCTGCTAATATTACATCATATTCTCCTGTTACATTATTATTAAAAATAATATTAGTAATCACACTGTCTGTTTCCGTTTTATAAACTGGAAATGTGTAAGATTCTAAACTGTCTTTTTCTAAATAAACTCCATTTTCTTCATCTATGTAAAAATCGTAAGCTTCATTATATTCGTATTTACTACTTGACCTATTCAATTGAAGTTGCCTTAAATTAGCAACACTTTTAGTTAATTTAGCATTACTTTTAAATTGAACATCTTGCATTGAAATTTTGTTGGCAGTAATATTTTTACTATGATTAATTTGTTCTTTAAACAAATCTTCACTGCAACCAAACAGCATAAGAATTATACTGATGGATAGTAATTTTAAAATGGTTTTTCTTTTTTGTTTCATAGTTTAAACGTTGTTTTTGTTATTAATTTGGTTAGTTTTGATTAAAATTTCTAAAATACTTCGGAATATTTCAGCGTATTTTTGGTCAAAATCTCTTACAACTATTATATAAACGCTATAAAGTAGGTAATGCACAACCGTTTTGGGATAGATTGTTGTAGCTAATGAGCTTATTACAATTAATTTACAACAATTTTTTACTTTTAGAAACAACT
>JACCDK010842653.1_pt1 | contig 11877 bp, 9 predicted proteins | sample 7445871 | NCBI WGS metagenome assembly JACCDK01 (sample SAMN15323436, study PRJNA562643) | freshwater metagenome | isolation source: river surface water | place: USA:Blue River Watershed | collected 2017-08-15
GTAGCGCTCAAATCCCAGCAGCTCGTTGCGCTCACAACAGCTCAGTGGGATACCTTAAGCACCGCGCAACTCGCCTCACTCACACTTGCGCAGATTGCAGCCATCGAAACTGCTGATCTGGCAGTCCTGGCGCCCGCCGATATTGCCGCGTTGAGCGCTAGTCAAATCGGCAGTCTCAAGCCACCACAAGTTGTTGCCCTATCGACTGCGCAATGGGATGCGCTCTCGACCGCGCAAATTGCTGGTTTAAAGCCAACACAGATTGCTGTCATGGAGACGGCCGACTTGGTGGCAATCGGTGCAGACGGCGTTGCGTCTTTTAGCCCCACGCAACTTGCTGCACTCACCACGGCTCAACTCGGTCTCGTTGATCTAAGCACTTTTAGCAGCGCGAAAATCCTTGCGCTTAAGTCGCAGCAATTGATTGCGCTCACAACCGCTCAGTGGGATGCCTTCACCACGGCTCAAATCGCAGCTTTAAACGCAGCGCAGATTGGTGCAATCGAAACCCAGGACTTGGCTGTTTTCGATTCAAACGATATTCGAGCGCTTAATTCGGTTCAGTTGGGATCCCTCAAGCCAGCCCAGCTCATCGCCATGAGCACGGCTCAGTGGGACGCTTTATCGACAACTCAGCTTGCATCCTTGAAATCGACCCAGATTGCCGTCATGGAAACGCAAGACTTAGCTGTTTTTTCGCCGGATGACCTCAAAGTTTTTACGGCGACTCAGCTAAGTGCATTAACAACCGCACAGATTGTTGCCCTAAGTACTGCACAGTGGGATGCGTTGAGCGGCTCTCAGCTAACAACCTTAAAAGCTGCTCAGCTTGCCGCCATTGAAACAGCCGACTTGGCAGCACTGAGTACCGCTGATTTTGCCGTCTTTACCTCAACACAAATTGCAGGTTTCACCACCGCCCAGATTCAGGCGATCGACGAGGCCAATTTCACGAGTGGGCAAATTGCTGGTCTAACAACGCTTCAAGTTCAGGCACTCGACCTCAGTGAGCTGTCAACGGCTCAACTCGCTCGTTTTAGTTCGAAGCAGATTCAGGCACTAACAACCGCGCAAATCGACGATCTCACAACGGCCCAGCTTAAATCGCTCTCACTAACCCAGCTCACAGCGCTTACTGCCGATGAGTTGGCCATATTCACAACCGCAGAGCTGCTTTATCTCAACATTACTACGGCAAATATTGCCGTGCTGAAAACCACGGCGCTTAGCACTTCCCAGTTGGATGCGCTTAAGGCAACCCGTATTTCACCACTTGCGCTTGACTTGGATGGTGATGGGATCGAAACCCTGTCCCTCGATCAAGGGGTGATGTTTGACCTTTTAGCCGATGGCAGGCCGCTAAAGACGGGCTGGATTGCTCCTGATGATGGCCTTTTGGCCATGGATTTAAACCGCGATGGTCAAATTTCCTCGGGCGCCGAACTGTTTGGCGAAGCCACTGCAGGAGCTGCGCCCCATGGCCATGGCTTTGATGCGCTGGCTAAACTTGATGCCAATCGTGACGGTGTGATTAATTGGGAAGACGTGGCTTTCGATCAATTGCTTGTGTGGCGTGATCTTAATCAAGACGGCCATTCCGATCCCGGTGAGCTCTTTAAGCTCGGTGAACTGGGTATTAAAAGTCTTTCCCTACAACATCAAGCGGGAAGCGAGATCCAGGCGGGCAATTGGTTGGGCCTGCTTGGTAGCTACACAAACGAAAGCGGTCAGTCCCATGCGCTGGTCGACGTTTGGCTTCAAGTTCGAGAGCTCGACGAGCTCGAGAAAAGACGTGCTGCCCAAGCAATCGGTGTGCCTCCGATCCCCACGGGCACAGACAGCGGTTAAGCATGCTCGTGTCGTTAAGCATGATCCTATAGTTAAGCACGCTCTCGTAGTTAAGCTTGATCAAGTAGATAAGCAACGTCGAGTCGGGATGAGGCAGTAGGGGCTTGGAGCCCCGCTCCTCGCTAGTAGCCTTGCTTTGTTCGTGTGTAGGCCGACAAGAGCTGTAGGGAAAGCGACTGCAAACTGCGCTCCGTGGAAAACACCTTCACCTTCGCAGCCTCCAAATCACTTTCGCTGATAAAACCAACACTAAGCCGCTGTTCGGCCGCGCGCAACTCGGTCTTGGCCAGCGCAAGTTGCGCCTCTTGCAATTGAATGCTTCGAAGCACTTGCTGTTCACGTCGATAACCACTCTCAACCTCAACCCTCACCCGACGAAGTGTTGATTCAAGCAAAGCTTCGAGCCGCTCAAGGCTGAGCTTGGCCTGTCGACTCGACGATTGGACGGCGCCACCCGAATACACCGGGATCGCAACCTGAACCCCAAGGCTTGACGTTTTGTAGCTATAGCCGCGATTCAACGCAAATTCGCTGCCGCTATCGGTATAGCTGGCTACTGCGTCGACCGTGGGCCAGTGGCCCGCATCCGACTTGGCGATTTCAAGCCTTGCCGATTCAATTTGTGCGCGCAGCGCCCTAATGTCCGGATTGCGCTCAAGTGCCCGATCCATCCGTTCTTGCAGGCTACCCATGCCGGCTGCTTTGATCAAAAGCTCATTGGGAGGCAACTCCAATGGACGATCGGCGTTAGCAGCGCCCAAAATCGCCCCCAAACGCATACGGCTGAGTTCCAGATTTTCTGCAAGTTGCTGGCGTTGGAGCTCGCTTTGCTCAAGCCTCAATAAACCACTGTCGCGTTCGAGTGCGCTCACAAAACCGGCGTCGAATCGCTTTTGCAGGCCCTGATTTTCTCTAACCAGCAGTTCGTGTTGCTTTTCGAGCTGCTCGATTTGCAACTCGGCGGTCCGTACCTCAAGCATGGCTGCATTGAGTCGCTGACGAAGTCCGCGAAGTTGCTGTTGTAGTGTTGCCTCGGCGACGGTCACATTCACTCTGGCTTGTTCGAGTTGAAGCCATTCGCGCCTTCGGAAAATCGTTTGCCTGAGCTGAACGGTTTGATTGCTCGAGCCAAATTGTTGCGTGGTTACGACCTCATTGCCTTGAGCGTTTAGGCTCGTTGCGTCTTGCGAAGCGCGGCTTCGGAATAAGCTGAGCGACACATTGGGAAGTAATTGCGAGCGCGCCAGCACGATGCCTTCTTCTGCACTATTACGCTGCAGCTTTGCCGCCAGATAGTCAGGGTCCTTCTCCTCAGCAAGCCGCATCGCTTCGTCATAGCTCAGTGGCTCACCGGATCCTGCCTTGCCGCCTTTAATACCAGCATCTGGGGCATTGGAGTCAATCGAGGCAAATGATCTTGCCGAGGAGGATGCGATTACCGAGGTGTACGAGCCACTGGAGGCTGTTGCACCGGGAGCACTCGAAGTACTCTTCGAAGCTTTTGTACCCGTGGAAGCCGTGATACCCGTCGAAGCCAGCGCCAAACCTTCGGTGAGGGTAATTATTGCAACAAAGATCGTTGCCTGCAGCAGCGAAGGCCGTTGATAACCACCGCCAATGATAGGAAAAGAAGGATCGAACCGCACAGAAGTACCCTAGGAGAACACGGGCAACACCATAGCATGCTGAAAGGGTGCTGAAGCCCATCGATCGAATCAAACATCCCGATCGCGAAGGTCTGAAATATCCGTTAACCTACATAGCCATGAAAAGCCTCACACCATGAACACCATACCTTCAGTTACCGCCGATGCCGCCATAGCGCCACGAACTGGTTCGGGCAGCCCTCAGACTCAGTCGCAGCAAAGGGCAGATGCCGCACCCGCAGTGGTCGCCGATAACGCGGCGGCCAAGGCAGATCCTGGTGTCATGCTGAAAATTACCCCGCCTGTTGCAAGCAGGCAGGGAGACGTCTCAGTTCCACAACACGCAATGCCCGGCGAGGTGGCCCAAGCCCTCGCTGATATGGAGGCAGAACGTGCGGGCGAAATAAAAGCCCTTGTTGGTACAGCAAGCGACGCTGATGAGGCTGTTGCCACGCGTTTTGCTCAAGCGCTTGCAGCCCTGCCAAGCGATGTGCAAGAGGCGATCAGGCAAGCCTCAACGCCCGCTATTGCAAAGCTGCTGCGATTGGCAGCGATGACAGCACCCGGCATTAAAGAAGCGCCTGCTTGGGTGCACACCGGTGATCAGGCATTGGCTCAGTCGCCTCAAGACGCAGCGCAAGCACTATTGGCAGCCATCAAACACGCACCGCCCTTCGAATTGGCGGCCGCCCTAAAGGCGCTTTTAACGCCGCGTGCTGCCGCTGACGCTTCCGCGCAGCAGCAACGCGCAGCCCAGCCAGGTCCTCAGCAACCTGCCACCGGTGCACTAGCGTCGCAGCCACCCAACTTTTTGCAAGCTGCCGTTCAACAGAGCGCCCTTAATGCACAGGCCAGCGCTGCAACGCTAGCTGCGCTCGATAGTGCTGCCACAGCTGCAAATGCCAGCCCCAACGCGGCTGCAAATGCTGGCCCTAATGCGGCTGCTACTGCCTCCTCAGCTGCCAGCCCATCCAATGCCGCAGCAGCTAACCAGGCACAAGGTTTGTTGGGCACTCCACAGTCCTACCCCGGATCTGCCCAGGCGATGACAGGTTTAGGCGCAAACGCCCAATCAGCGCTTGGAAACTTTTTCGATAGCCTGGTTCTTCAAGGCTCGGCTGATGCGCGCCAACCTGTCGGTCAGGCGGGTCAGCCCAACCCACAAATGCCGCTACTGGTTGCCTCGCCGCATGCGGAAGCGGGCATGCGTGATGCGCGCAGGCTACTCATGGATGGCCGCTTGATGTGGCAGGGCCAGTTCACCGAAGGTGTTCCGATGCGATTTGAGCGCTCGGATGCCTGGCGCGCCAGTCGGCGGTCAACGGGTGGTATGGAAAAGGGCAGTTCGATCCGCATCACGCTTGAGCTTCCCAAGTTGGGTCGCCTCGAGGTCAGTGGTTTGGGCTTTGGTGGTCAGGTGTCCCTCCGAGTCCAGGCGGAAGACGGCGCTACATCCACCATGGTTCAAGCCCTGCCCAAACTGCAGGCCAAGCTGCGAGAGCGCGGCCTTGCGGGCGCACAAGTGGTTATCGAGTCTCGGGTGGCCTAACCATGAAACGCATTGCTTCGGATCTGTCAGTCGAGGGGTTTAATCCCTCGGCGCTTGGCTCCCACGCCGCGGGTCGCACCCAGGCGGTTGCACTTGCCTATGAGGCTCATGCAATCGCGCCCAAGATTCTCGCCAAGGGCGAAGGCGTCGTTGCCGAGGCCATCCTCGCTCGCGCTAAAGAAAAGGGGATTCCGCTTAGGGCCGAGCCCGAGTTGGTTTCGATGCTTATGCAATTAGAACTTGATGATTACATCCCGCCCGCACTCTACGCCGCGGTCGCAGAGCTACTCGTCTGGGCTTATCAGATCGAGGCTGAAGGTTATTGATTTATTCAGGACGGCGCAAAAAGCACCGAATCGGCCATACCGGATTGTCGTTGCAGGGTTAAACCTGCATGTTCATCACTTCTCTGTAGGCTTCGACTAAGCGATTACGTACCTGCACCATCCCTTGCATTGCAAGATTGGCTTTTTGCAAGGAAATCATGACATCTTCCAGCGAAACCTTGTCATCGCCGAGTTGGTAGGCTTGAGCCTTGGTTTGTGCGGTGTTTTGAGCATCGGAAACACCTCGAACCGCCTCTTTCAATATCGACTGAAAGTCAAGACGACCAGCCCCAGCAGCAGCATCGGCGCCGTCGACTGCGCCCAGACCGATACCTCTAAGCCGATCCGCACCCGAAATCGAGGCGCCCGCCATCATACCGTCGAGCCGTTGCTGAACAGCCGAGGCACGGGCGGCTAGATCCCGCACACGCGAGACCACTTCGTCAGACGAAAGAGCTTTAATGGTCATCTGATGGTTATAGATCGAAGCGATCGACTTGTCAAGTTGGTGGGTATCATCATTGGGGTTCTTATGGCACCTGAATCCCAGATTCGCGCCAGAGTTTCAGCTTGTAGCGTAGCGTGCGCTCCGAAATGCCCAGAATCTCAACCGCACGTTTGCGACTACCTCCGACCTGGTGAAGCACTTTCAAGATGTGTTCTCGTTCTAAGGCCCTAATACCACCGGTGGCGGCCCCTGATTCATCAACATCGGTACCCAAGGGCTGCATCGTGGAACGGCCGCTCGCAGTTGTCGGCAGCGGCAATTCAATGGCTGAGGCGGTGGCCGTGGCTGAGGCGTCTTCAGTAACTGCCGAAGACGTCAAACGTCTTTCCTGAATGGCAGTCCTTTCTGGCTCAGCATGGCTTGCCGTGGCTGTCATGCTCCGTGCAGCCGGCGTTTTCGAATCATGTATTGCGTCGGTCGCGAGGGCATGGTGATCAAGTGCCATATCTTGAGGCTCGATCCAGTGGCCGTCACACAGCAAAAGCCCACGTTGAATCGCGTTTTCAAGTTCGCGAACATTCCCAGGCCAGGGGTATTGACCGAGCAGTCGGCGGGTGGTCTCGGAGAGTCGGGCTTCAGGCTGTCCCATGCTTGCGCGATACTTAAGCAAAAAGCGTTCAGCAAGCGGAAGAATATCGGCACAACGTTCACGGAGTGCTGGAATTTTTAACGGGAAGACATTGATTCGATAGTATAAATCTTCGCGAAACAATCCTTGGGAAACCCGTTTGATCAGATCTTGATTGGTCGCGGCAATCACCCGTACATCGAGCGCGATGGTCTGGTGTGAGCCAACCCGTTCGACTTGGCGCTCTTGAAGTACACGAAGTAGTTTTGCTTGAAGCTCGAGCGGCATCTCGCCGAGTTCGTCGAGGAAAAGCGTTCCACGTTGTGCCAGCTCAAACTTACCCGCTTGGCTTTTCGTCGCACCGGTAAATGCGCCTTTCTCATGTCCGAATAAGGTTGCCTCTAGAAGGCTTGAGGGGATTGCTGCGCAATTGATAGCAACAAAAGCCTGCCCTGCACGTTTGGACTTTCGGTGCACATACTGGGCCATGATCTCTTTACCGCTGCCAGATTCACCACTTAAAAGCACCGTCGCATCGGTTTGAGCAACCCGATCGAGTTTACTCATGAGTTGTCGCGTGAGGGGGTCGACAGCGACTGGCCCGTCAGGATCCGAATGGCCTGGTGTGGGGTCCAGCAAATAGCGCTTTGCTACATCAACAAATTGCTCCGCGGTGAAAGGCTTCATCAAAAAATCTCTGGCACCGCCTTTGAGCGCCTCCACTGCTGTTTGTGCATCAGCGTAGGCGGTCATCAAAACAACCGGCAGTTGTGGTCGAAGGTGCCGAGCTTGCGCTAGCAGTTTGAGCCCGCTTGCACCGGGCAGTCGAATATCTGAGATCACAACCGACCATTCGTGCTCTTGCACGGCCTCAAGTGCCGCCTCAGCGCTTTCAACGGCTTCAAAGGCGATATCTTCGAGGGCAAGGGTGGCGCAGAGCGCCTCTCGAAGTGAAGGGTCGTCTTCAACCAATAAAAGCGGGTTGGGTGAATCGGATCGCATGGTGGCTCTATCCATCGCTACAACTGCTCCAGCACTGGCAGCACGATATGAAAACTGGCGCCGCCCGTGTCGCGATTCTGCGCCTGAATTTGCCCTCTGTGGGATTCAATAGCCGCTTTAGCGATCGCTAAACCCAATCCAGTACCCTTGGGCGATCCTGTTGCAAAGGGTTCAAACAGCCTGTCCATCAAGCTGTCGGGTATGCCCGGGCCGCAGTCGTGTACCCAAATGTCGAGTCTGGAACGGGCTGCCTCTGCGATGAGTTGAACGATTTGGCCTTCGCCCGAGACGCTTAAGGCATTTTCTAGGATGGCAACTATGCCACCACGAATCTGATCGCGGTGGACGGTGAGCAGATGCTCGCCGCCGCGCATGTGCAAGTCGAGTTTCACCGACTTTGCTTCAAACAAGGGTTCGATGCTGGCCCGGCACTCTTCGATTAGCTCAGAGACGCAAATCATTTGCGGCGGACCGCTTCGCGTTCTCAAAAAACTCATCATGCGAGACACGAGGCCGTCAAGCCAAAGCAGTTGTTGGTTTAACTGATGTGCGAAGCGTTCGCGCTTGTCGGTGGGCAAACTGGGCTTTGCAAGGTGTCCGGCATAGAGGGTTGCAGTAGCAAGCGGCGTACGCAGTTGATGGGCGATTTCGGCCACCATTTTTCCCATCGCAGCAAGTTTAGCTTCGCGTTCCGCGTGCTCTCTTGCTCTAAAGGTTGCAGACACATCGTGGAGCAGGACCAAAACCCGCTCGTCGGCGAGATGACGCTGCTCCGGCCGGAGAATCCAACTCTGCGATCCGACCTGGCAGCGGTAATGGGCCTCGTCGAGTCCCGTCCAGTGCTTGGGTGTGCCCCAAAGCATACCTACAGCAAGTTCCGGAACCAGATTTACGGAAATGTCGTTAAAAGCAACAATCTTTGCGTCTTGCAAAATAATCACGCCTGTTGGCAGTGCTGACAGGAGTGCAGCAAGCTCTTCGGCGAGCCTTCCCTTGGCATCAATCTGAACCTTGAGCGCAGCATTGCTCCTTGCAAGATCCTCGGTCAGGCGATAGATTTCTTCAGAAAGTTTTTTCTGTGAGGCTTCAAGCTCTTGAGTTGCCTCGACAAAATGTAAAAATGCTGACTCGAGGTCATCCACATTTGCAAAACCCGACCGCTCCCGGTTGGGCGCCGTTTGCGCTGGACTCAGTGATGTTCGGTCGGTCAACATGCTGCTTATCTGGGCTGCCAAACTGTAAAATAGTTGTTACGGGAATTAGCGCGACCGACTTTAGCCCCTATCGCCGTCTCCCACCAAAGTTGCATGGATTTGCTCATTGCCAGGCTTAGAGTCGAGGTCGATGCTGTCGTGGCAAAATTTGCCTAGTCACGCCGTATACGGCCTTAACCAACCGGTTCGGTTGGCTTTGCGGACACGACTGGCTGTACAGTTTCGTTGGCTTCGGTGGCTCAAACCAGCGTTGATTAAGTTGTTTAACTCCAGGGCAGAGGCAGTTTGCCCCGATTTATTGTCTGAGAAGATCAATTAATACACATGGCTGACGTTAATCCAGGACTGGCAGCACAAGCTGAAAACGGTGCGACCGTAATCGGGGTCAACCCCAACGCCATCGTTCAGGAGGACGTTGCGCCTCCTCGGGTGGAACGTATCAGTCGTCCTGGTGGCCCCAAGACGCTTCCTGAGCGCTGGCAGGAAGTAGCCGAGCGCGTCAATGAGTTGTCGCCGTTGCGCAAGCTCTTGTTGGCTGTCTCGATATTGCTGGTAGCCGTCACGGTATTCTTGGTCGCCATGTCAGGTGACAACAAAGACGACTACAAGGTTTTGTTTTCCAACGTCAACGACAAGGACGGCGCAGCGATCGTTGCCGCACTTGAGCAAATGAAAGTTCCCCACAAGTTCACCGAGGGTGGCGGAGCGATCATGGTGCCCGGTGACAAGGTCTACGATGCAAGGCTAAAACTCGCTGGACAAGGGCTTCCTAAAGCCGGTAACGTTGGCTTTGAAGTGCTTGAAAATCAAAAGCTTGGTACCTCACAGTTCGTAGAGCAGGTTAACTATCAGCGAGCGCTCGAGTCGGAGCTTTCTAACTCCATTAAAACACTCGCCCAAGTGCGTGATGCCCGGGTTCACTTGGCTATTCCCAAAACCTCAGCGTTTTTGCGCGACCAACCCAAGCCGACTGCATCGGTGGTTTTATCGCTGCATCCGGGGCGTGTGGTTGATGATCAACAGACCACGGCAATTACTCATCTTGTTTCGTCGTCGGTACCCCAATTGTTGCCGGCAATGGTTACCGTTGTTGATAGCGATGGCGGCTTGCTTGCGCCCAACCCCAATAAGGGCGGTGCATCCGGCATGGATGCTGCTCAAATCAAGTACGTCGGCGAAGTTGAAAATCAGGTGGCGCGCCGGATCGTTACGATCCTCGAGCCGATTACTGGCCGCGATAATGTTCGCGCTCAGGTCGCAGTCGACGTCGACTTCACGCAAAGCGAGCGTGCTGAAGAGATCTTCAAACCCAATTCAGGTCAAAACCCGGCAAGCATTCGTTCTCAGCAAAACCTCGAGGCGAGTGGGCCCGTAACGAGCGCAGGTGGTATTCCCGGCGCCCTCACCAACCAGCCGCCCCAGGGCGGTCAGGCCCCGATCGAAGGCCAGCCTGCTCAAGGCCAGGCGCAGCCACCCGGCACTCAAAGTCCAGTATCGACCAATGCAAATCGCAAAGAGCAAACCGTCAATTACGAGGTCGATCGTGCGATCCAGACGGTTCGTGGTCCGCGCGCCAGTGTTAAACGCGTATCGAGCGCGGTGATTGTTAACTACAAAAAGACTACCGATGCGGACGGTAATGTTAAGGAAACCGCATACACCCAGCAGGAAATCCAGCAAATGACTTCGCTGGTGCGTGATGCTATGGGATTTTCGCAACAGCGCGGTGACTCGGTGTCGGTGGTGAGCATTCCCTTCTCACCGCCTGTTTCAGACGAGCCGCCCTTTTGGAAGCAGGCAACTTTTGCCAGTGTGATGAAGGAATTTTTTAAGTTCCTGATTATCGCTACCGTGCTTGGTCTGGTCACCGTCTTTCTTGTTCGCCCGATTCTCTTTCCGCCGCCACCCAAAGTGGTTGAGGAAGAGCAGCGTATTGAGGAAGAGTTTGACGAGCGCGTTAAAGCCGAACTGCAAGCCATGTCGCCTGCTGCGCGTGAGAAGCGCCGTCTCGAGCTCGAGCTTGAGCGCGAGCGTCGTCGGATCCAGGAAGAGGAAGAGCGTCAGCGGCTCGAGGAAGAGCGTCGAATTCTCGAAGACAAGCGCAAGCGCGAAGAAGAGGAGAAAGCTGCCGAATACGAAGAACTGCTTGCCTACGCCAAGGAATTTGTACAAAAAGATCCTCGGGTGGTCGCAGCAATCTTCAAGCAGTGGTTGCAAGAGGATGTGGAAAAAGGCCTGGCTTGATAGCTTTGCCTAGACCGCGTCAGCAAGCTCAGTCCTGATCCGCAAGCCCAAATTTCATCGCTAAGGCAAGTATGGTTCGAACAGCTGCTCAGCGTTGGTTGCCGCCAAGTTTTGACCCGCCGATTCCGGAGCCAGAACCAGAGATCGTTTGGCCGACCGTTGAGGAAATCGAGGCCATCCGTGAGGCAGCCCGTCGGGAAGGGTTTGATGCAGGGCGCGAGGAAGGCTTTGCTAAAGGGGTGGGCGAGGGCTTCACCCAGGGCTTTGAGCAAGGGCTTGCTGAGGGACGCGAAAAGGCCTACGACGAGCACAGTCAATCGATCATTGAGCTCACGCAAACCCTCGAAGTATTTATCAACGAAATCAAAGATTTGCCGGACACGATTCTCGAGCCTATTACCGACCTTGCATGGTCGATCGCTGAGCGATTGTCTTTGGGCGAACATATCGATAGGGCCCCGTTTTTACACGCTGTCGAAGAGGCCTTAATGCGTTTGCCCGCGCCCGGAGAAAACCTCTTGTTACGGGTGCCGCCCCAGCAGCGTGCGATTTGGAATGAATTCCTTAGCAAAGCGAGTCTGCCCTTCCGGATGGAAATTCTTGCCGATGCCGAGCAGGAGACCGGCGCCTATATCGAAGTCGAAGGCACGCGTATCGACGTAGGCCCGGAGGCTCGCCGTGCCCTCGTACTCATGGCCAGGGGTTTGCTGCCACGCGAATCCCAAAGTACTCGTGATGCAGGCGATCTCGCCGAGTCGAGCTGAGCAGGCTGCAAAGCGGCTTCGGGGCTGGACGGCGCGGATACAAGCCGCCCCCCGAGGGGTTCGAAGCGGCCGACTTGAGCGTGTCTCAGGCTTGATGCTCGAAGTCACAGGGCTTCCGATGACCATAGGTAATCGTGCCGCGGTTGCCTCAGGGTCAGGTTGGGTGGAGTGCGAGTGTGTTGGTTTTTCGGGCCACACAACCTTTTTA
>JACCDK011129947.1_pt1 | contig 11872 bp, 16 predicted proteins | sample 7445871 | NCBI WGS metagenome assembly JACCDK01 (sample SAMN15323436, study PRJNA562643) | freshwater metagenome | isolation source: river surface water | place: USA:Blue River Watershed | collected 2017-08-15
CGAACAAAAATAGGCTTCATGACTGTTGATGAAGCCAGAAGATACTGTATACAAACAAACAGTATCGTTTCACACCACTGTACTGTTGGTAATAAGTCATACATGTGGTTCAGCGATAATCACCTCTACGGATATAAAGACGAGGGTAACAAACTTAAAGGTTGTGTACCATGCTCTTCTCGCCTCCCTTCCACCGCAGTTGCTCGACCTGGTCTTGAATCAGGTATCATTAGTAATCTGGATGATTGGATGGTGGTTTATTTCAATCCAGAACACGGCGATATCTTGATTAACGACTTCAACGAATTCATCAGATTCATTGACGAACACAATCTTTACACAGGAGTTTAAAAATGTTTAAATTCTCAGAAATTCATGATTGGCAGGAAGAACCTGCTGTGAAACAAATCCTGGTTTTCCCTTCCCAACAGCACAAAGATCAATTCGAAAAAGAGTTTGCATTGCGTGTTGAAAAGGATGGTAAAGATAAAGCCAGTGATTCCAACGCTGGTGCTATCTACAAGATTCGTGCCGTTAAGAATGGTAAAGATACTTGGGATGGTGTTGTGCGTTGTGGATATTCTGGTGAATTGCTCTTCGAGCAAGTAGAACTATCGGAAACATGGGAAGTATGTTTGTTCCACATTTCAAACATGTTTATTGGTTACATCAGTGAAAGTTGTAAACAACTTAACGTTACAGTTTATAAATCAATGCTGTAAAATATTTATCGACAAGCAAACCTTTTAAAGGAGAATTGAAATGATTTCTATGAATATTTATTCCGATGACAACAACTCAAGGTCTGGACTTTCAAACAAAATCAGAGTTGATACTTCCTACTCGCAAGATGGGCGTTCAACTGAATCATTTTTTGTAAGCTATGATCCGAAAGATGGTTTTGCATTGCTTCTTTTTGAAAAGACTCTGGACTCATCTCCTTTTGTTACTTTGTATTCTGTTTATGACGATGTTGGAAACCGCATCAAGACCTTTAACAAAGAACAACATCCAAAACGTACATAAAAGGAAGCTATCTGCAAACTAGGTAGCGGTGAACTTGATGTTAAGTTTGAATTTCTCGTTCACACAACCCCATCTATTTAGGAGAAAACAAAATGTCTCAAATTTATACCCCCATGTCGTGCGTAACCGGTATCTTGGCTCACGATGGAATGAACTATCAAACTTGTACGAAAATTGTGTATGGTAGTTATGAGATCTCAATCGCAATGGATCAGTCGTTGATGAAAAACAATGATCTGAACCGCACTGAGATTCGCATCTACCAAGGTGCGAAAGATGTGACCTCCGAGTTCATGCAAGCATGGAACGAGATCCATAACACTGATGATGAAGTGCCTGAACACACCTTTACGACTTCTGAGCAATTGTTTTGGATTATGAACTACACACAGGGAAAGTAATGAAAAAAATTCACCGCAAAGTAATCCAGCTGCAGGCTGGTAAGTTTGACAAACTAATGGGGTATGTTAAAAACTTATCTCATCCACTTTACAGCAAAACTTACATGAAAAACTATCACGTAAGAATGTTTCCAAATGGATTGAATCCTAATTCTGTTGCACGAAACAGTAAGCGACTGAAATCCAGTATAAAAGCTAAAATCATACGTAAAGATATCTTTGATTTAGGTGAACTTTGGTCACCACATTCCTTGTTAAAAGACGCTGTGTTTTTACAAGTAACTGGAATCGATCCCCGTAAACGTCGTGATGAGTACAGTATTCACGAATGATCATTTAACAACATAAGGACTACAGGATTTTTCCTGTAGTCCTTATTAAGTTTTATTTTTTTTTATTTTACCATTTAAGGAAAGTTGGTTTTTGTTTTAAGTTTTCTAAAGTAGGATCAATAAAGTATTCCTCTAAAGAAACTTCTTTATACATAAAGTCATCAATATAATCATTATCTATAGATTCCATTACAACACCCTTAGCTTCTACTTCAAAAGGTGATTTTACACCAGTAATAGCAGCTACTTGCTCTTGACTCCATTTTAAAATATCAATAGTTCTTGAAGATAAGTTTGGTTTATTACCAGTGTCAAGACTAGCTATCCACACATATACTTGAGTATTAGACCCTAGTCTATGTAATCTACTAATTGCTTGTTGATGTATATAATCTCTAAAAGCAGGATTTACCATTATCATTACATCTGCCATTGTTAATGGTACTGCTGTAGATAACGATGCATAAGTAGCTACTAAGGGATTTAAAGTCTCATCCTTAGCAAATTTTTCTATAGTATCATTTAAATCTTTATTAGTCTTACCATAAACCAATAAAGGTTTTTGACCTAAACTAATAAGAGTATCTTTACAATCTTCCAATACATCAACGTATGAAGTAAAAATTAAAGTTTTCTTTTGTGTAGATTCAATAAAACTAACGTAATCAATACCTTTACTAATTGCTTTAACACAATCAATACGCATTCTACCTAAAATACGTCCAAGACATTCGCCTTGTATTTTTAATTTTACATATTTAATTATAGATTTAACATCTTTAAATTGCTCTTTCCATTCCCCAGGCAACATAGGAACAATTGTTTGTTTCTCGAAATCAGAACAAAATTTCATTTCGTTTTTTACTAAATGATATTCAGATGTATCTGATATTAATTTTACATATTGTTTATATCTCTTAATATTGATTAATTCGTTATTATATTTTGATTTATTTAAATTAAAAAATTGTTCGCAATAATCTATACATTTAAAGAAAAACTCTTCTGATTCTTTATAAATAGAATTATAGTAATCGGTACGTTCTTTTATAAACTTAACCATAACTTCTTTTACTTTATCTAAAGTAAAGTCATCACCGTTACTAATTTTTACTTTAAATGTTTCTATAATAGGTGGTTGTAAATTTAATTCTTTCTTCTCAATAACGTGAGAAATTAATTGAATTCTATTACTTAAAATATCAGTAGCTTTAGTAGCGTCCCTGCCGTAAATTTTCTTAAAATCTTCAGCAACACTTCTTGTAAAGAAAGGATCTATAGTCAATAGTAAAGGTATGCTCTCACTACCTAAAGCTTTAATAGGAGTACCAGAAGCCCATAAAACATCTTTATTTGTAATGTTATTACATAACTCAATAAATAATTGTGTTCTAGCAGATGTTATTTCATTTAAATTATGACTTTCATCTAAAATAATAGTTATCTTACCTTTTAAGGTTTTAGCCAAATCTTGTATTTTAGAAAGACTTTCATAATGACAAACTATTATTTTCTCATTTAAGTAAGGTTTATTATCAGCAGCTATCCAGAATGTAGGTGGATCTCTATATTCTGTTTCTATGCTATTTTTCCATACTCTATATAAAGCATTAATAGGACAGATAACAATAACATGATCTGAGTGTAGCATTTCAGCTAGAACCATAGACATGTAAGTGTTGTGAGTTACAATGAACTGATTAGTAATATAAAGATGATCTGGACTATCGACAGAAATACATTGACATTCTTTATAACCTACAGGGGTAATAGAATCTAAACGTAATTTCAGAGTATTGCAATACTGTCCTTGATCATTTGTTCTTTCTTTCTTTTTAGGTAGTCTGAACAAATCACTGGGTTTCTTAAAACGAATGTTTACCTGGTAAGCTAGTCTGCCGTTTCTCTTTTCATTTTTATAAGTAAAAGTTGGAATTCTACTTCCAATTGATGCAATTCCACCTAGAGATCTTACCAGATACTGTACTTTTAAAGCTAAATCGTAAGAAGTGGTAGAATAAGATGGTGCCCCTTGTTTATTTATTGTTCCATCTGTATCCATTAAACCTTGTAGTAAAGCTAATCTTTGTTGTGTAGATGTATTTAACAAATAAATATCTGGAATACTTTTTTCATAACTACGTTTACCAAATAAACCTAATTCATTTAGTGAACTAGTAAGATTATTTATTCTTCCATCAATGGCTGTTATTGAATAGCGAGGACATTTTTCTCCAGTATAATTAAAGTTTATTTTTGTGTTTTCTGGTAATACTTTTTTAATTTCTTCAATAATTTCAACATCAGGTGTAGTGATGCTTGGCGTCATTGTTGTGATACCACCATCACCTAATAAAACACCAAGTAAATAAGGATCAATAGGAAGATCAGCATTAGGTTGTTCTTCTGAATCAGGTAAATCAATATAAATTCTTTTTTCTAAATGACCTTGTAAATATTCTATTAATTTATAAGTATTTACAGTCTCTTTAAAATACTGGTTTACTTCATTTTTACTTATTCTTTTTCTTCTTGTAATATTCCATAAATGTTCACCACAAGCCTCTGTTGTGCGACCATCACTAAAAGTTAATCTATAAACTTCTTTTTTAGCTTGAGGATATACCCCAGTTACTTTAGTGACACCACCATTTTTAGACGTGATTGTATCACCTACCTTAATTTCACCCATAGTGGTCCAACCACCAGGAATTTTAATATGAGCATCTAGAGGCTGTGCTTTTCCGCTTCCAGGGGCACCATTAAGCAAATATCCTTTTAACTGGTATTGTGCAGTAACTGTGTCGTATTTTTTAAAGAATGCTTCTTGTGGCGCTAAAGGCGATTTATAAAATAATTTTTGTTTAGAATAATCTAAATTACGAGTAATGCCTAATTTTGTATTTTTTAACCAAGTATGTTCGTATAATGCATCAAGAATTTTTCTAGCAGTACGAGCATTACCAGCACCTACTTTTCTATTAGTAGTAAACTCTTCTAAGATATAAACAATATCGATAGTAAAGAATTTATGAAAACTAAAACTATTCCTAGTTATTTTCTCAAATGTACCAGCACTTAGTCTAGAAGTTTTCCAGAGTTTTTGAATATCTTTTTCAATAAAATATCCAGGTACACCTTCTACTAAAATTAAATCATCTAATTCATGTATGGTAACAACACCGATAAGGTTTTTAATTCCACTAAACATTTTTATTTCCTTATCTAAAACTACCAATCATTAATTTAGTAAATCTTTCAAAGCTCTCTCTATCGTTCATGAAAGCTACTTTTTGCCACTTTGTACGCAAATACTCTTGATACATTTCTTCACTGTCTGCATAACCTTCTATAATTTCTTTAAATTTACCAATATCGTGACCACCGTATAACTGGCCTCTATCAAGAGTAATTATGTAAGTATTATAAACATAGCTTTTACATGCTAATTCTACTAATTTGCAAAAACTAGGTATAGATCTCATTTGTATGTGAGATAGATTTTCATCATTTGCAAGAACGCATCTTATGTACGCATAACCTACAGGTGGAGCTGTATCACGAATCATTATTGTGTTTTCTGATATTAGCTGCACTTTAGCTGATGAAGTATTAGGCATTGCTGACATTGCCTCCATCATCGCTTGGCCAGCAAGCATGACAGGACCAACACTACATTGTTGATAACCTTGCATAGCTGGCGCCATAGAAAGCATACTAGGTGACATATAGTTCACACTAAGTACGCTCATTATGGACCTTCCTTGGGTACGATCTTTTGGTATATGATAAACTGTAACAAAAGATTCTATTCTATCCCCAGGTACACCTTCTAAAGAAATGAAGGCTTCAGTACCACCAACTAAATTACAATCGACTAATACCCTTGGCCTTATCACTAGTGATAAGATTTGTTCATCTATAGAGACAGGAGCTGTTCTAACACTGTAAGATTTATCTCTAAAAACCTGGTCTAAAATTTCTTTAGGTACTCTAAACTTTAATTCGTCTAGAGCTTTCTTAATTGCGTTCATAGATCATTTCCATTTTTAACGATTGGTTAAATTATCAATCACATATCATCTTCATAACCTTAGCACAATAATGTTTTTAAGGTTTAACTTTAGGAGTAAAGATGAAGAAAATTATTTTTTCTATTCTGTTTATAGTCTCTTTATTTGTAGCTATTAATAAAGCTACAGCTGATCCATTTAGTGAACTTCCAACAATGGAAGAAAGAACTTCTATGGAAAAAGAAGCTGTAAATGCATGGATACTAGAAAAGCATAAAAACAAATTTTCAGCCACTGAAGCTAGAAAGCTCACTGAAATAATTTATGCAAATAGTATCATAAATGGACTGAATCCATTTATTGTCCTAGCACTAATTCAGAATGAATCTGAATTTAAGAAAACAGCAAAATCATTTGCTGGTGCTGTAGGTATGATGCAAGTAATGCCAAGATGGCATAAAGATAAATTAAAAGGGCGAGATCCTTTTAATATTTCTACTAACATAGAAGTTGGTGTAACTATCTTTAGAGATTGTTTAATCTCAAGTAAAAATAACACCAATAAAGCCCTTAAGTGTTATTCAGGCGGTGCTAAATATAATGAGCGAATAAAAACCACTCATAATGAGATAAAGAAATTTGTCGTAGCTTATAAATTTGATAAACAGTTTCCCATTTTTGCCGAATACAGGTTTGATAAACCTTTGGTAAATATTTAATAACCTCTCTTTTAAAGGAAATCAAAATGAATAATTTTCGTGAAGTAACTCTCTATGCTTGTGGTGGTGCAGGTATTAATGTTGCTAAGGCTTTTGAACAATACAGAAAGACTGGTGATAATCCACAGCATAACGATGAAGCGTTTGCTAGAATTAATCCAGTGTATATTGATACCTCTAGGACAAACCTGAATGATGGTGTAGCTAACACTGATTCCATCTATATTGTTAAATCTTCAGACCCTGTAAGTGGACAGTCTGAATTGGATGGTTCTGGAAAGAAAAGAAGTATTAATGCTGAAGTAATTTCACAACACACATTGGAAATTCTTCAAAAGTTTGTACCTACAAATGTTTCCATTGTTATTTCTTCAGCATCCGGTGGATCTGGTTCCGTAATTGCACCTTCAATTGTTTCGGAATTATTGGAACGTGATAAAATTGTAATTGTTCTTCTTATTGGGTCTGAAGACTCAGTTATTGAAATTGAAAATACTTCTAAAACAATTAAGACTTATGAAAATATAGCAAAGTTGCGAAAGAAACCTGTTGTTGTTCATTATGCTAATAATAATGAGCATGAAAAAGGTCGTACTCATGTTAATAATACAATGGCTGAAATGATCACTGGGCTTTCAGCTTTGTTCTCAGGTAATAATCGTGAACTTGATTCTAAAGATCTTGAGAACTGGGTAAACTATAGCAAGACAACAAGTTTTCAACCTAAAATTGCTTTCCTTGATTGTTATTTTGACAAAATTGAAAATCTAAAATCAGGACAAGTAATTTCTGTTGCAACACTGTGTTTGGAAGGGAATAATTCCTCTACAGGTGTTACAGTTGAATATCAGGCTGTAGGTTTCGTTACAAAAGAACAAAATACCCAACTAAATATTCAAACTAATATTCATTATGTAATTCTAGACGGAATCTTTAATGATATCCATGTGGAATTTGCACAAAAGCTTCGTAAGTTTGAAGAAGAAAAACGCGCAAGAGTAGTAAAACAATCTATTCTTACAGAACAAGATAAACCTACATCAAACGGTCTAATTCTTTAAAAATAAAAAACAACACTACGGTCTAATTAAATAGACTGTGGTGTTGTTTATTAAGTTTTATGAAAATTGTAATAATAAATTTAATTCCTATTCTTCATGAACTTGTACCTTTTGTAAAAGAGAAAATAAAAGACGATCCTTTTCTAACTAGATTAAATCCTGATAGTTTTATAGATTCTTGTATTATAAAATCTTTTAATAGAGTTTATAACTTATGTATAGAAGATAATTATCGATCTATTGCTTATGAACAAATTTACATAAGCGTAAGCTCATGGCTTGATAGCCGAATTTTTCATTCAATTAATTCTCGTGAGTTAAATATTTTTACAGATGAGCGTGTAAAAGCAATAATGAATGAAGAGTGTCTTTTTTTAACAACAAGCGGAAATTATGACAGGTATTATGTTTGATCATGAAGATTTACTCCAACCAAAGCAAGTTTTTATTGAACCTATCAATTACTACGCCCAAGTAGTTGAACAAAGACTTGGTGAGTTTCTTCTACCTTTTCAACCAGGTGTTTATACTCACGGCAGTGTTACTCCTGTCCTACATGCAAATCGTAGGTATTTTGTACAAAAGAAAACCGATAACGGTTTAGAACTTTTCCCAATTGATGGAGATCTCTCAAAGATTACAGATAACATTGTAGATGACAGCGGTAATATTATTTTGTCATCTAACTTCATGAAAAATAAACAGATGTATCTATCTAACCATCCTACTATTCCTAATAGAGGATTGGAAATTATTAAATGTTTAGTAGATCACCATCTAGCAAACGTATCAAGATGGTCTGAATCAAGGGGATATAAGAATAGATTGTGTTCCTTTTTTAATTCCGATGATGCTGTAGATCAGGTTATTGATGATGGATTACTTGAGGAGATTTGTAGCCCTCTTCTAATGAGGATTAATCAATTTATTGATGAAGATGAGTGGAGTATTTATTTTACAAGACTTGTTGCTGTCGATTTAAAAATAGAAAAATGTATTGATTACAGAATCTATGAATGGACAGTAAATAAGAGAAAAAATAATCATCAAAATGATTAACCATATTGTAATTATTAATTTAGTTAATCTTATTAATTCAGACACGATAAGATTAACTGAGTTATTTTCTTATAAAAATATCCAAATAACTAAAGATGAAATATTAGAAATATTAGATAATTTATATTCGTTATTGAGTTCGACATTTGTAATAAATGTAAATGAATTAGATAACGAAATAAATTTGGATTTAATTAGCCATAGTCATGAATATTCTTTTTCTTTACAAGCATGTGTAGATAAATTCATTTATGATTGTTGGCAAAAAGGTTTACAATTAGAATTAGAACAAGCAAGAAAATTTATTCAATTTTCAGAATTAGCGATGATTGATTGTGTTTGCGAGTCTTACCCGTATTTTGACGAAGAAAAAATGATTGTATCATCTTCTGAATATAAAAAGAATTTTCAATTTCATTTAAATTTTTCTTCAGTTTAACATGATAGAACGTAAAGTTATAGTACCTTTCTATGATCTTTATAATCTTTATACAAAGCTAAAGTTATTTTCGCCTTTAAATTACTACATTGATTTTGATAATCTATTATCCCTAAGTTTTGATCCAGAACTACTACATGCTTGTTCTAAACAAAAAATATGGGAAATAATAGACAATGAAAGAACTGCGTCTTTTTATTATATTCAACCTAATTTTCAACTTGAATTACAGGACGATGAATATATAGACGTGATGCTTGATATTTTTATAGATAGAAGCCAAAAAATTCTTAATTCGTATTTTGATATATTTGATGTTCTTAATAATGTTAAGAAGTCAGAAGTAAAAGACTGTTGTTTAATACTTGTATTAAAATGAATAATTTACCTGATTTTATAATCTTAGATATATCCGACATAATCCAAGACTGTGAGGAGCAACTCTCACAGTCTTGGATTTTTACAGTGGATATTGAGTTTGTTTTGCAAAATTTATTTAATTGTTTTATAGATGTGCAAAATACAGATAATAGTTTGTCACAGTTTTATAACTGGCTAAGAGTAGAAGGCTTAGAGGTTAAATCAGAAAATACTACTTTACAAATAGATTTTGTAATACATGTAATAAAAGAAACAGCTAATTCTATCCTAAACAAACTAATAGAATACGGATATTACGATTATGAATTCTTTCCTTATAGATTTAAGTCAAAGTTATCAGACTCAAATATCACTCTCGTCAGATGTGATTATACTTAGATCCGGTATTAATTTCAATAAAATCTTCGAATGCTTAATTGAAGCAAATTCTGACATAACAGAACAAGAATTAGTAGAGTACGCATTAAGAATTATAAAAAATCCTGATAAAAATAAAACTTTAGATTTAATGGAGTTTATTAGATCTAAAGCAGGAGTTTTGTTTAATAGCTATCAAGAATTTTATCTTGATATATTTTTAGAAATGGCAAATTTTGTAAGTTATGTAATTGAATTTTTTCAACATAATAATCTTTATGTTGAAAATGAATTAAAATATAATTACATAACTATCCTACCTTCAACTGATGTAATTTTTTCAGTAAAAAATGTTAGAACATTCAAAATACTTTGCGATTGATATTGTACATGAATACAATGAATTTGTAAATCTACAAACTATCAAATTAAATCATAATCAAATATGTGAATTATTTAGACAGATCTTTGATGTAATAGATAAAAACCTTAAAGATGTCGTAGCTGCTATTAATAGTATCAATTTTTATAATATTTTTATTGATCCTACAAAAATTCCTAAGAATTCTATAGATGAAATTCATTCTGTTTGTTTACTTGTAATGGTGCAGCTCTACGGAAAACTACATTACTTTAAACTTCTTAATAATTATTATCCTGATTCAGGTTTCCCTTTCTTTATAGAAGCTATTAATGAGCATAGTTGCTATTTAAGAATCTTAGACTCCCATGTTCAAGTTCCTTATTAAGGAAAGAAAATGTATCCTTATAAACTTAGATCTTCTTATTCTTTTGATACCTATGCTCCTAACATTTTAGGAGCAACTATTAGAAATCTTACTTTAATTGCGATTGTTGATTATTCAATTGCAAGTAATTATGTAACACCAAATACTTTACATGTAAATATTTATCCTTACCTTCCAAAAGGTACTCCTAATAATCCAGAAAGATATACTTATCTCCTATTTGAAAACGAACATGGAGAAAAGATTGTATTAGCCAATACATGGATTGTAGAGAATTCTATTAAAGAATCTACGAAAAATATTATTACTATTGTTATTGAAAATGCTTCCTCTGGGGATGAAACAGATATAAGAAATCTGTTATCCCTCAGAGGTTATAAATTTAATATGAGCATTGGTTAAAAAATATTTTTTTTTTCTATATATTTATATGAATAGATATATAGTTTAGCAATAAGCTTAATAGTTTTTCCCGTGGTTGAGAAAAAGCGAAATCTCTTCTTATATTAGGTATTTTTTAGTAACGCATTGGACACTTCTTATGGGTGTATCCCTACTTTTTCATTGATGTTACCGAGGGTATCTTTTATAAGAAGAGACGTAGTATTTATAGCACATGAGTCGCTACATTTACAGACTCTTTGAACGGCAGCCAATCGTTCTAAACAAAAAAACTCGTGTGCGCTAATGGTCACTTACTGTCCTGTATAGGTTAAAGTTTTATAATTTCTAGAATGGTGTTTTCTCCTTTCTTCCATTCTATTGTAGTCGAGGGCCTACTGAAATTATATGTAAGAGATACTCTAAGAGTAACTTACTTGAACTTTAATGTAAGTGGGCACCACCAGGTGCTTAATAAGAGTCTGTAATTTGTTTTCAATTATTTAATAGCACCATTGGATAATATCCAATGGTGCTATTATGTTAAATCATTTTTTTACCTCTAAGTACTATAATTTGATAACCGATCAAAGGTAAAATATGTTTAATAATTTGTTTGCTTTACAACCTAAAGAATATAAAAGAAATATTGATCCAGTAGGTCATTATATTCAACAAGCAACCGCATTTCTACAAATAAAGACAGGAAAATCCAAAGAGGATTGTGAAAAATTTGTAAAAACCTCACTTAAAGACAGACAAATGTTTCCGAACATTAGAGATCCTAAAATGAGGTATTTTGAAAGACAAGAAAATGGAGACAGGATTGAAGTAGAAGGAACTCTATTAAGTTATATTAGAGAATCTATTTCCAATAAAGAACTTATTGCTCCTACACTAACAACATATATTAACCCAAAAGAAAAACAATCTCTACTAGTACATTATATTGAC
>JACCDK010492951.1_pt1 | contig 11868 bp, 8 predicted proteins | sample 7445871 | NCBI WGS metagenome assembly JACCDK01 (sample SAMN15323436, study PRJNA562643) | freshwater metagenome | isolation source: river surface water | place: USA:Blue River Watershed | collected 2017-08-15
CCATTGGTGAGGTGGGTGAGTGGCTTAAACCACCAGTTTGCTAAACTGACGAACGGGAAACTGTTCCGGGGGTTCGAATCCCCCCCTCACCGCAGAAAAGAAAGAACCCGGTTATCCGGGTTTTTTTATGCCTTGACATTACTGCTCGGGAATATTTTTTCAATTCCGATTTGCAAGAGTGGAATTATTACCCTTCGGGAATAAACCACCAATTTAATACCTAATTTGGCGATTATAATCACCAAATTAATACCTTTTTTTGGTGATTTAAAGTATCATTCTTACTTTTGTTGTATGATTCCGAGATTGTTAACGCACGAAATCAATCGCGTTTGGAATACTCCCAAAGCCATTGTACTACTCGGTCCAAGGCAAGTTGGAAAAACAACGCTCATCCAAAAATTACTGGAAGGAAAAGAATATCTCTTTTTAAACGGTGACGACCAATCTACCGTTAATTTTATGCAGCAAGCCGATACACAATCGTTAAAGAGGATAATCGGCAATTACCGTTTTGTATTTGTTGATGAAGCTCAGAAAATAAATGGAATTGGCAACACCCTAAAAATTATTACAGACCAATTTCGAGATGTAAAATTACTTGTAAGCGGATCTTCATCGCTGGCGATGAATCAAGCCACCCAAGAATCTCTAACAGGCAGGAAATTCGAATTTGAACTCTTCCCAATTAGTTGGCCTGAATATGAAAAACATGAAGGGCAATTAACGGGAGAAGCCGCATTGGAACATAGACTTGTTTTCGGTATGTACCCCGATGTAATTTCATTTCCACACCATGAGAAAATGACACTAAAGAGTTTAAGTCAGAGTTATTTATATCAAGACATTTTGGCTTTAACGGGTATAAGAAAACCGGAAATGCTGCATCGCCTGTTAACCGCTCTTGCTCTTCAAGTGGGGAATGAAGTATCGTATAATGAACTTGCTCAATTGTTACAAATTGACAAAGGAACCGTTTTGAAATATATCGACTTACTTGAGCAATCGTACATTGTTTTCACCTTGAGTAGTTATTCAAGAAATCTCAGAAATGAAATAAAAAATAATCGTAAAGTATATTTCTACGATAACGGCATTCGCAATGCTATCCTGGACAATTATAGTCCATTCGAACTCCGCACCGACAAAGGCGCATTATGGGAAAACTTTCTTATTTCCGAACGGAAGAAACGGAATGCATACGCGAGTCATTATTGCAATTCCTATTTTTGGAGAACACAAGCTCAGCAAGAGGTAGATTACATTGAAATTGCCGATGGAAATATGTCAGCATTTGAATTCAAATGGAAACAACATAAAAAAGTCCGATTCCCTTCCAATTTAATTACAGAATACCAGCCAATCACTCAAGTAGTTGACCGCAATAATTTCCGAGAATTTATTTTCTGAATTTGTCTTAAAGTAATATAGGTAGCAAAAGCCCGCTGAAAAGCATAAAACCACCCATGTAATTCCGCCGAACAGGGTTAGTTTATCCGATGATTTAAAATTATTATTCATATCTCAATTTATTGACTTTTTATTGAATAAAGCCGAATGTTGAATATTAATTAATACAATGAAAAATAGACGATATTTATTATTTGTTGTTCTAGTCATGGCTCAGGTAACGGCTAATGCGGAAAATCTTAGATCAAATGCCTCCGATTCGAGTTTAGAAAAAGGACACATCAGTTATAGTATTGGGACTTCACTGCCATTGGGCAAATTTGGCTCAACCGATTATTTTGAAAAGGGCGCAGGCTATGCGATGCCGGGTATCGCCATTGAACTCAACTTAACCCGTAAAGTACATGGAGGCCCTTTCAGTTGGACTATTGCATCGCGATCATTAGTCAATTACGCGAATTCAATGGCATTAATCAATGATATGAACTACTCGAATCCCGGCAATGGTCTTGATATTCAATGGGGCACCTACTCGATGAGTGGACTGTTTGGGGGTGTCAAATACGATATAAAACCCCATAAGAAAATTTCTATCGCACCAAGGTTTATGATGGGTATGGTAATTGCCACATCGCCAGAAATGTTAATGAGGTCAAGTTGGAACAGCGGTAATTGGTACAAAGAATCTAGTTGCTCGGCGTCAACTTTTTCAACTTTATTGGGGCTGGGAATGGATGTAAAACTCTCTAAAAACATGAAATTGTTAGCTAATGTCGATATGCAAAGGGCCTATGCCCTATTTGTGGGCCGAGAAACTCTATCGAGCAATGGCACTAGAACCCTTGAAACCTTTGCACAACCGATGCACACAATGAGTTTTACTGTTGGATTGGCAGCGGAGCTAAAATAACGAATGAAACCTCGTCAAATTATCATCTACCTACTATTAATTCTTATATCGGCATGTGGTAGTGATGGAGAATCGGGCACAGGAAGAAAAGCCGTTTATGTAAAACCGAGTATCGATTCTAGAGGCAGGTACAGAAAAGGTCACGTACGAAGATCTGTAAGCACCAACAAGAATGCCATTAAAAACCAGAACCGTTCAAGGTATTATTACCAAACTAGGGGCAAATACCGTCGCAAAAAATAACCCGCAATTTCCCTCCCCTTGCTTCTAGCAACTCGTTTAAGTCCTTTTCCCTCCATCCCTTTCCTTCTGTCCTTTTCCCTCCATCCTTTTCCCTCTGTCCCTTCCCCACCCTCAATTTGTCCTTCATTGTTCCCGCGAACCACGGGTTGCGTCAATTCCCTGTTCAGCACAATCCCATGGCTCAAGCCCCCCCTCTCCTAAAACCGCCAATTTTCTAAATTCCTTAATAACTAAAACCCACAAATTCCTAAAACTTTTGATTTTTGATAAGTTTTAGGAATTTTGATTCTATTCTGAAATTAGTACACATGAATAGTCCCTATCTCAATGGATTTGAACCAACATGCAATTTGAGATCTATTTCAATATATTTGTCGGGCATGTCGAATATTGAAAAACTTACCGATGCACTTGTCAAATTTCGTGATGAGAGAGATTGGGAACAGTTTCACAATCCCAAAGACTTAGCCATTGCTTTAAACATCGAAGCAGGAGAATTGCTAGAGAATTACCTTTGGAAAACAGCCGACGAGGCCGATGTAGAAAAAGTGAAAGAAGAACTTGCTGATGTAATGGCATATGCACTACTCATTGCAAAGCATTATAATTTCAATGTAGAAGAAATCGTATTAGATAAAATTGCTAAAAACGCATTAAAGTATCCAACGGACAAAGCCAAGGGCAATGCAAAAAAATACAACGAACTATGATAGTTTACCAACAAAATTGTGAAACCTTTATGGCTGATGTACGCGAGAGTAAAATCGACTACATAATCCATCAGCAATTTCAACAAAGATACAATCACCGAACATCGGAAAACGAAATCAACAGTTGGCGCAACTCCATGCAATACATGAAAAATGTTTTGGAAATTGCCAATACCCCAACGGATGCTCTTGTTACAATAGAATGTCAAATCCCTCAAACATCAAAACGCATAGACTTCATACTCACGGGTCTCGATGCCAACCGCAACCAAAATGCTGTTATCATCGAACTGAAACAATGGAGTGAAGCCGAGGCAACAAGCAAAGACGCCGTTGTTCGAACTTTTGTCGGTGGGGCGATTCGTGAAGTCAGCCATCCATCCTACCAAGCTTGGTCTTATGCCGATTTGCTTAAAAATTTTAATCGTTCTGTGGAGGACAACAACATACAGCTGTCCCCTTGTGCATTTTTGCACAATTGCGAAAATAAAACTTCGCTTACTCTACCCTTTTACCAACATCACATTACCAAAGCACCCTTATTTTTCAAACACGATATAAGGGCTTTGGCCGATTTCATTAAGCAATTTGTCAAGTACGGCGATACTCAGAATATCATGGAAATCATCGAAAATGGTGAGATTCGTCCAAGTAAAGCACTCGCAGATTCTGTGGTTGCACTGCTCAATGGCAAACAAGAATTTACACTAATCGACGATCAAAAGATTGTTTATGAAACAGCATTGCAATTAGTTAATAAGGCGATAACCGATAAACAAAAGCAAGTCCTAATCGTTGAAGGTGGACCAGGTACCGGAAAAAGTGTGGTGGCGATCAACCTTTTGGCAAAACTCACCGGTGATCAAAAACTAACACATTACGTGAGTAAGAATAGCGCTCCAAGGAGTGTTTACGCAGAGAAACTAAAAGGATATCGGACTAAATCAAGTATTGACAATTTATTCAAGGGGTCTGGCTCATACATTAAAGCTAAAACCAATCAATTCGCTTGTTTGGTGGTAGATGAAGCGCATCGATTGAATGAGAAAAGTGGTCTATATGGTACAGATGGCGAAAATCAAATACTAGAAATCATCCAAAGCGCTTGGTGCTCAGTTTTCTTTGTAGATGAGAACCAGCGTGTTACGTTGAAGGATATTGGTTCAAAAGCCGCCATTCGTGACTGGGCGATGAGACAGGGTGCAGAGGTTCAGGAAATGAAATTAGAAAGTCAATTTCGCTGTGGTGGAAGTGACGGTTATTTGGCTTGGTTGGATCATGCACTGCAAATTAGAACAACTGCCAACACAGATCTGCACGATATAAACTATGAATTTGGGGTTTGTGAAACGGCTACAGATTTGAGGCAATTTATCGAAGAAAAAAATCGATTACCAAAAAATACAGCGCGACTGGTAGCGGGTTACTGTTGGAAATGGAACAGTAGGAACAATAAAGAGGCATATGATATAGAATTTCCATCAGAAGACTTTCGAATGCAGTGGAATTTGGCCTCGGATAGCAGCTTATGGATTGTTAAAGAAGAATCTATCAATCAGATTGGTTGTATTCACACTTGTCAAGGCTTGGAAATAGATTACGTAGGCGTGATAATAGGTCCAGACTTGGTAATTCGTAATGGCAAAGTAGTAACGGATCCAAGCAAGCGGGCAAGTACGGACAAAAGTGTATTCGGATGGAAGAAGTTCAGCAAGGAAGACCCAATCCGTGCTTCTGAGGAATTGGATTTGATTATCAAAAACACCTACCGCACCTTAATGACCCGCGGGATGAAGGGCTGCTACATTTTCTCCGAAGACGAGGAAACAAGGGATTGGTTTAAAGGGTTTAAATAAAAACCATGACCTTCATTGCGAAAAAGAATATATTTAAAATAGCAAATTAAAATAAGCCCTGCGTTCTAACTATTACGCTGACCTGTCAGTCTAAAGGTCGTGAATTGGTTAAGCTAAGGTGAAGTAGTCGTAAATGATTTCTTTAACAAAAAGGTATCCCCTTCCAAGACCAAATACATGCGGTGGGATAATAGATCGGCGTGGAAATATTTGTGACCCTGGCTTTCCATGGATTTTTGGAATACCGCCTGCGGGTCTTTGGGTACGGTATGGCCAAACACTTGTACCAAACCAGCATTCAATCGGGCGATGTTGGCGATTTCGAGGGCCCAGGGTCGGATCCAAATAGGCGATTGCTGGGGATCGTCACCGAAGGGGTTAAACCCGTTGAAATCGAACCGCTTCGGGAACTGTTCAAACGTGTCGTTTATTGCTTTGGCAATATCGGCTGCGGATAACCGCAACCACGGCGTTTCCGCATCGGGCTTCACCGCAAACCGATTTAACCATTCCACCGAAACCCCTGCGTGCGTAAACAACACATCCCCCATCGCATAAGCCATGGTGAGATGTTGCAGGTTGCTTACCAGCACTTTTCGATACTTTGCCGCCATGTACGGCAGATACCCCGAATACGGCTCCCGCGTGTACCATGGCATGTAATGAAAATCGTGGTTGCCGAAGAGCAATACCACCTCCTTTTTACCCAAGGATTCCACTTCCAACTTCCAATGGATGATATCGAGGAAATTCTGCAGCTGTTTGGCACCGGCTACTCGGTCTCGGGAATCGAAATAATCGCCCATAAATACTACCACATCGGCATCCTGCTCCCCGTCCACAATTTCTTTCCAGGTGGTTCTACCGTGAATATCGCCGATAACCACCGTTTTTAGCGGGTTTTGAGTCATTTTTTTCAATCCTTCAATATACAAAATTTCAGCCCGAAAGTCAAGCATAATCGCAACCTTTGCCCCAGAAATTGACTACTTATTTGTATTTGCCCTAGGGTTACTCGTACCTAAGCTTGCGTTCATTCATTAACGTCCCTGATTGCTTTAAATACCTCCATGCAGTTGTCGGACGCACTCCAATCGTCTTGCCACGCTTCGTTATCGAATAAACCTGAATGTTCGGCATCGTCTTCCACAAAATCCATTTTGTACACCAAGGCCTTGAACAAACGTGTCCCTGCCCGGTCTATGGTATCGCCTTTCACTTTGGGTGTCCAACAAACTACGTCCAAGGCCGCATCGCTGGGTCCGTTGCCCCAAACATCCAATTTCACGGTTGCGGTCATGCAGTACCACCCCGGAAAGCGGGTTACCACATGGAGAACAACTTCGCCACCCAAATCAGGCATTCCAATCATCAGATACGGATGATAAAAGTAGCCCCATCGATGGGGTTTAATCGACCAACGATGATCCTCGAACATGGGCAAATGAAATTCCGATTTCGCTATATGATAAACAGGCACACCGTCTATATGCCTAAAAACCTCCGGTTCGTCCAATGATTTTTCGGACTGCTCCGATCCACCACCAAATATTAATGGACGATTTTGAATGGTCTGTCGTAAGGCCACGAAATTCATTCCGGTGCCTGGCTTGTTTGATTTGTTTGAATTCATGATTCAAAACTCCGCGGATTAGAGCAAATCAAATAATGCATTAATGCAATAAAATATTGCACTATATTTGAAATATGCATAAAGCAAGGATAGACCGACTTCAATTCATACAGGATTACTTACGGCAGGGGCATCAACCCACGTTTGAGGGAATGTTGGCATTGGTTTCCGAGAAATTCGGTCCCATAAAAATGCGGATGCTGCGGGAGGATCTCAACTTTCTTCGGAACGAGGGATTAAACGGTAGGCGATTATCGATCAAGGTGATGGAGGGAAAATACACCTTGCTGAACGACAATGATTTCAGCATTCACAGCTTGAAGGACAGCGAGCGAGGCACCCTACCCCTCTTGTTTTCGATATTAAAGCCGTATGAGCGGTTCCCGGCGGTATCGGCATTGCTCACCAACCTCATTCAGGTACACAAGCTGAACGACGCCGAAATCAAGCAGCTCACGTGGGGTGTTGGCAAAACGGCCCGAAGTTTATCGGACGGAATGATTCAGCGAATTGTAGACATTTTGGGATGCATCAACAAGCAGGTGGCGGTGGAGTTCAATTACCACAAGGTGACCGAGGGGGCCATTGAGCACAAGGACGATAACATAGTATATCGAAGAATTTACCCCTTGCAGGTGCGTACCTTTGAAGACCGATATTATTTGGTGGGAATCGAAGTGGGCCAGGCGGCATCGGCGGAGAACATCAAGCACTTCCCTATTGACCGGATTCACCGAAGGGTGGACATTGCCTTGGACGATGAATCGGAGGAGCCGTTGGTTTTCGATTGGCAAGCGATGGTAAAGCAAACCGACTTCGAGAACCATTATCGGCATTGCATTGGGATGTACCGAGAATTTGGGAAGCACGCACAGCCGGAATACATCCATCGTTGGTTTCGGGGTTGGGCGGCGAGTCAGGTGCAGACGGTTCCCATCCATCCGTCGCAAGAGATTGTGCAGAAATCGGGCGGCGAGATCCGCATCCGCTTATACGTTTACAACACCCCGGACGTTCAAAATGTATTCAACAAATACGGCTCAGATAGTTGGGAGTGATGTACCCAAATTCAGCGGCAAGCCTAATCAATTATTTGTGAGCGCTGTTTTCAGTTTAATTTTCAATTCCTCCTTAGTATTTTCGAATAGTTCCTTTAATCCTCTGTTTGCTTTTAACTCTAAGTTTAGTAGCTCACGATTAATTATTGGTAATTGAAAAGCTCTTATTGAAATTTCCTTGCCTTGTGCAAGTTTATCTTTAATGATTAATTGAGAATTGTCCGCTTGCACAGCTCGCAACGTATTGGGGTAAAGCAATATGATTTCATCCACCTCAAACCGAATCGCATAGGCTAACATTTGATACAGGTCGTTTTGAGAAATACCTCTTTTGGGATCTTTCTCATCGGAATACACAATCTTGTATTTTGTATCTGCAATCAAGGATTTCTCCTTTGTTTTCAGCCATAAATCTGGTTTTAAATTGTAAATTTTATCTTCGTCTAAATACAAGTCGCTTCGTTGTGCTTTAGCCGTCACATCTTCCATTTCCCTATCGATAAAACCAAAAATGAAATCTTCGAATACATATTCCATCGGAAGTAAAAAAGCAAAAAGTTTTAAATCGTTCTTATAATCAAACGAAACACAGTTTGTGAGAAACAACTGGCAATAGTCCCTGACTGTTTCAAACTGTCCGAACATTGGATTAAACGAAATTCGTGCGCATTGTTCTGCGGTAGCTCTTTCGTCCGAAACCTCGTCTAAGATAAATAGTATTTCTCGGAGATTCTTTTTGTTATCTGGATTACTTGTTACATTGAATAGTAGCGTTGAGACATATTTTATAATGCGATTAAACTCATTGTCTACCAAAAATGCATCGTAGGTACAATTGATTTGGTGCCATCTTCCCTTGCTTAAATTCTGGTGGATATATTGGTGTGTATTTAAGCGACCTTTTATGAAAGATAACTCACGATTAATTTCCTCGTATTGCTGATAAATAGAGGAGCTTAGCAACTCTCGAGTGTATTTAGAAAACAAGTAAATTAAAACTTCGAAGAAATCACTTTTCGCACTACCTAAAGAGGCTTGATAATTGGGGAATTTTATTTTTCTGCAATAACTTAGCCACCAAAGAATATGATTTTGAATTTGGTTGACTTCATTTTCTGAATAGTCTCGTTCACCTTCATAAAATATCTTAGGAAGAAGATTGATCTTTTTCCCGTTATAATGAATGACCCCAACATATTTATTGGATTTCAGTTCATTAGTTTTATGTAGAAATTGAAGAAATCGTTGCGATTCTGATGGATCGATATCGTTATCCGAATAAAAAGAATTCTTTTCACGACTCTTCCAAATTTCGTCAAGAAACTCTTCCAAGCCTTGGAAAGAAGCTTGAATATCAACTTTATTTTGATATTCAAACAGATTAATCATTGGTACCAATAATTCTAAGTGGCCATGAGTTTTCTTCTACCGTTAAACCGGCAGACTGCAATATGCCTTTTACTTCTTTTTCGTCATTCATGTAATATTCAAGAAGAAGAGGAATAACCTTTTTATTCATTCGAGAAACTAAATCTTTATTCTCTCCCATAAAATACGCATGTCCGATCTGGAAATCGTGTCCTTTGGTTTTAATTATCTGTTCGTTGATTTTTTTAAGTATATCTACATCGTAAATTTCCTGCCCTTCTATCTCGTATTTCGGGTACATTGCTTCAAATTCGAATCGTCTTCTTAAGGCAATATCCAGAAGCGCAATGGACTTGTCGGCTGTATTCATTGTGCCGATAATAAATAGATTGGATGGGACTATGAATGTATCACCTGATGGAAGTTTGGCCTCCATGGGGATCGTTCCGTGGGATCTTTTATCGGGTTCAATTAGGGTGATCAATTCGCCGAAAACTCGAGAAATATTTGCACGATTAATTTCATCGATAATGATAACGTAATTCTTCTTTTTTACTTCCGATTTTTTACCGGAACTGTCTCTGCCCATCTTCAACAGGGTATCCAATAATGGTGAGTAGTAGGGAGATAATCCTTGAATATCCATTACTGATTCTGCTACATACATTTTTTTAAGTGTTCCGATGCTAAGTGTGTGAGCAGTCCCACCACTCGATTTTCTAAAGTCGATTGATCGCTCCGAAACTGCGGTAATGAAGTAAGAAACTTTTTTCATTTTCACCTCAATCTCTTCCAAATCACCTTCAACCAGGGGATTGATGAATTGATTAAAAACTTCTTCAAACGTTTTTTTAGCTGCTGTTGGCTTTTCGGATTCTTTTAAATTTTGTAACGCTTTATCGGCAATGACTTTAAAAATACCATCTTTCTTATGAAAAGTAAGTTGATTATCATTTTCCGTATCGGGTCTTAGGCCTTGAATAAAGTCTTCGTAGCTATAGTTTTGATGGAACGTGATAAACTCGATTTGTTCATGGAGGTTGGTCTTGAAAATTGTTAACGCTTCTTGGTATGAATCAATTTTTTTAGGATATTCAATTATTTGTGCCGCCCTAAGAACTGTATGGTAGGTTTTACCCGTTCCCGGAGGGCCATATAAGATTTGATTAAGTTCAAAACTCATAGCCTGTTCTTTAATTTCTTTATTAAATGCTTTTTCAAAAATGTATTTCTCGGTAACTGGTGCTGTTTCTACCCATTCAATTATCTTATGAATTTGTTCTGTCTGCGATGGATTTAATCTTAGTGCTTCCTGTAAAATATTGAGTACGGTAGAACTATTTTGAATATAGTTAAACCCTATTCGACCCACTCTTTCATGACCCTCCAAATACCCTTTTTCTTTTGCATCTTCAATTTTGGTTTCTAACACAATTGAATATTCCTGATCACCAATGAGATTATAGGATTCGTTATCGTTGATATTAACTAACTCTTTTAAAACCTGCGCTTTTCCATAAAAGCCTACAATTTGTCCTTTTGAATAAAAGATAATTAGGTTATTGGAACCTTCTACTTTTGGAGGGTTCGTAAACTGTGCAAATCCGAAGATCTTACCATCTTCATTTCTGTAATTATCAAAATCAAAATTCCAACTTTCATGAGGAATGTTCTCTTTACTAACCCAAGAATGGCCACTCGTATCCTCGCTGACTTCTTTCCAGTCTTTACTGTTCCAAGTAATATTGGCTAGAATAAAATTAATTGGTTCACCTGACTTATTATTGTTTGGATTCAAGTAAGTTGCTACTGCATATATAAAGTCTTGTACTAGAAGATTATTATCATCAAATGAGATGCTGGGTGACAATCTTTTTCTATGTAAATCAATAAGTTCATTATCTTTCAATAATTCTTTTTTGACTTCATTACACATTGCAATAAACTCATCAATAATAGAATAATCTTGTTTTTTAGCTAATCCGTAGGGCTCCCAAAAATTAGATACTTTACAAAAATCATTGAACATCCCATTTTTATACAAATAGTATTTATTGGGGAATCGCAAACTCAAGTAAAGCATTATTGCCCTCACACTTTGGTAATGGTCATAGTTTTTACCTGGATAAACTTTTTCTAAAATCTCTTTTGCAGAAGTTTCAAAATACAATATTCGTTCATGTAAATCTTTACTCTCATCGAATAATTGACGAAACATTTCACTTACATTTTCTGGATATTTTGAAGCAAAATCTATTATAAGTTTATAGGGCAAGTAATGACTTCCGCTCCACAGATTGTTGTTGTTTTCTTTATAAAAAGAACTTTTCAGGTTCTGCAGAATTGTGTTTTTGTTATGGTTATCAGTCCAGTTAAGTTGAAAGTGTTGGAATGTTTCCCATTTATACAATTCATTGTATTCAAGATCTATTAGTTGATTAGTTATTAACTTCTTATAGAGACCTATAAACGACTTGATTTTTTCTAGATTTGCTTTGGGTATAATTTTTATTTTTAATCGTTTAAACGCTTTAAAACAAGGAGTTTCCCTGCCACCACTAAAGTTATTTGTCGGTTTTTCACCGGTAGCATAAAAATTGGCATACGCCATTATAACTTTCGGGGGATATAATGAACCATCAATCTCAACGTCAAAATAATTGGAAGCACCAAAACCATC
>JACCDK010601630.1_pt1 | contig 11868 bp, 10 predicted proteins | sample 7445871 | NCBI WGS metagenome assembly JACCDK01 (sample SAMN15323436, study PRJNA562643) | freshwater metagenome | isolation source: river surface water | place: USA:Blue River Watershed | collected 2017-08-15
ACAAATTGGAGATCGTAAATGTCATGCCTTTGGACACCTATATATCAGGCGTGGTTGAAGCGGAAGGTGGCCCCAATCACGAACTAGAATACTACAAATCCCAAGCGGTCATCAGCAGAACCTATTTGCTCAGTCAATTCTATAAACACATCGACGACGGATACAACTTGTGCGATCAAACGCACTGCCAAGCTTTTAACGGTCTTCCCAAACATGAGCACATCATGACCAATGCGGCCGAGCAAACCAAGAGCTTGGTCATTGTTGACGAAAATGCCAATCTCATTACCTCTGCCTTTCACTCCAATTGTGGAGGAAGAACCAACAGCTCTGAATATGTTTGGACACGCGCATTGCCCTATTGCCGTGAAATAGTCGACACCTTTTGCATCAAAATGCCCAACAGCAATTGGGAAAAAAGAATCCCCATCAACGACTGGAAAAATTATCTAGCAAAAAAAAGATTATCATCGGCAGACAGCGCCAACTACGCCTACTTCCCAGGTGAAAAAGAAGTGTACTACCGTGAAGGCGAAACGCGTGTTCCTTTGATTGACATGCGAAAAGATTTGAAATTGAAATCTACCTATTTCTCTGCCTATCAGGAGGGGGATGAGATGGTGCTCGTAGGGCAAGGGTTTGGTCACGGCGTTGGCCTATGTCAAGAAGGTGCCATCCGACAGGCACAGTTGGGATACAATTTTGAGGACATCATCCACTTCTATTACTACAACGTCAAAATTATTCCTTATCAATACATTGCTTTTTTCAAGTTTGAATAGGCAATATTTCAAGTAAATATGCGTAATTCGCATCGTGAATAAAAAAATTCTTGGACTCTTATTTTTCGTCATTCCCATTGCCCTTTGGGTATCGAGTTCATCTTGTAAAAAAAATATTGCATTTGATACCGCTGGTCAATTGACATTCAGCACCGATACGGTTTTTTTTGATACTGTCTTCACCACCATTGGCAGTGTCACCAAAACTTTCAAGATCTACAATCCCAATGACGGGGTTGTCAAAATTGACAATATTGCTTTACGGGGTGGTTCCGCTTCCCATTTTAGAATAGCCGCTGACGGAGACAATGGAACTTCATTTGGCGATCTTGAAATCTTGCCTGGTGATAGTCTCTTCCTCTTTGCTGAAGTCACCGTGGACCCCAATGACGATTTCTTCCCTTTTATCGTTGAAGACTACGTTGACATAGAATACAACGGAAAGAATGAGAGCATCTACCTCGCTGCGTTTGGACAGAACGCTCATTTTCACGGTGGTCCAGATGCCTTGACTACCCTCTCCTGCAACGAAGTTTGGAACAATGATTTACCCCATGTGGTATATGGCGTTTTAGAAGTAGAGCCTGGATGCCAACTCACCATCAATCCTGGCACACAGGTTTATCTGCACAAAGGTGCGGGAATCTTGATCAATGAAGGAGAGTTGCATGTGCAAGGTGAGCTGGGCAATGAGGTAGTATTTCAGGGAGACCGATTGGATGCGGATTATACCGACCTACCCGGACAATGGGGAACTGAAATCGATTTTCAAATCACTGGCAACCAAGGACCCGACATCTATACCCTGTCGCGAGGTGGCATTTGGATTTATCAAAGTACAGGATCAACCATTGACTACGCCATTCTAAAAAATGGCAATACCGGCATTCAAGTAGATACCACAGGGACCAACAATTTTGCATTAACCATCACCAACACCAAAATAGACAACATGGCTGGTGTGGGGTTATGGGGACAAGGAGCACACATCAAAGGACGAAATTTATTGGTCACCAATTGCGCTGAAGGTTGCGCGTATTTTTCGATTGGCGGAAAATATGAAATGGACAATTGCACCTTTGCCAACTATTGGAGTGGAAGCACCCGCACAGCCCCCACAGTGGCCCTCAACAATTATTACAAGGACATCAACCAAGTTATACAAGTTCGACCTATCTACAACACCGTTTTCACCAATTGCATCATCTATGGCAACAGTGCCGACCTGAGCGATTTTAACGAGTTGGTGGTGGATTTGGAATATCCTGAGTTGCAAGATTATCTCTTTAGGTATTGTTTGATTGATTACGATGGTGCCACTTCTGACCTTGCCCATTGGGACAACATCATCAATCAGCAAGCGCCGCACTTTTGTGATGCCAATGATGCCAATTTCAAGATCAATCAAAACAGTACCCGCATGATGGGTGGTCCATTTGGCGGGGGACTCACAGATATCCTGCAACAAGAAACGGGATCTTGGAAAGGCTGCTACGATTACACCGGCAGTTGCGATTAAAAGGAATCTATTATCTTTGAACGAAACCGAAACCACTGAAAAACAACAACGATGGAGCACTTTGACATTGACCTAGCGCGCAAATGGGAGTATGAGAATGGATTTTATTTGAGTTGTGAGAACGGCCGCTTGGGCAAGTTGCTCAATCAATTGGAGATCTATAAACAAATCCTTCACCTTCCAGGAGATGTTGTGGAATTTGGTGTTTTCAAAGGAGCTTCTTTGGTTCGGTTGATGACCTTCCGCTATTTATTGGAAAACGACTTTACCCGCAAGGTGATTGGCTTTGATATGTTTGGGAAGTTTCCAGACAATGTTAAGTTTGAAGAGGACAAAAAATTCGTGAAGAACTTTGAAACCGATGGAGGTTGGGGCATACATGAAGATCGCCTGCATGCCTTATTGAAGAACAAAGGTTTTCAGAATTACGAGTTGGTTCAAGGCGACATCCTTGAAACTTTGCCCAAATATGTGGAGAACAACCCAGCGCAAAAAATAGCCTTGTTGCACATTGATGTAGATGTGTACGAGCCCACGATGGAAATCCTAGAAAGATTATGGGACAAAGTCGTCCAAGGTGGTATTGTGATGTTGGACGATTACAGCTCACGCTATGGGGAAACCGTTGCGGTGGATGAGTTTTTCAAGGATAAAAATGTATCCATACAAAAACCACCGTTCAACTTTATTCCAGCTTACATCGTCAAAGGGTAATTGTCTTTTAGAGCAATCCGACGAGTTGATTAATTTGGTCTTTGAAGCGACCCTGTAAATTTCCATTCGCATCCCATGCCTCTTGAATCCCACTCAATTTGGGTTTGAAGTAATGCGTATGCATTTTGACGTAGTGGAAAATACCTGTGAGATGTTCTTGACCACGGAGGTTTCCTGCAGCACCAGAAGAAACGCCCACGATATAAGCCATCTTGTCTTGCCATACTTTTTGAGGAATGGCATCAATAACCAATTTCAGGATACCGGGAAAAGAACCGTTGTATTCTGGAACAACAAAAACCAGTTGTTGGATGGGCACGATGAATTGATCAATGGCTTGCTGAAAAGCTTCAGAACGGTTGCCGTAGGTTTCGCCAAAGGCAATATCCACGGGCAAGTCATTAAAGTCCCACACCTGAACATCCTTTCCCAACGCTGCTGCGCGCTGTTCAATCTCTCTACCCACTCGCCCACTGGCGCTGTCTTTTCTGTTGGTTGCAATGATTACCGTTATCATGGTGGCTAAAGTAAGGGAAAATGGGTTAGACAATTTTCGGGAAACGGAAAGGGGAAACGGGAAACGGCAGAGATGTTTCGCTGGGGGAAATGGGAAAACGGGAAGGGGGAAATGTTGTTAATGCCTGATTTAGCTTGACCGATTCAATCTAAGTAGCTCCGTAGGAGCATTACCTCCCCTACTACTTTTACGAGGTAAAAGTCCCGATAGCGAAACTTCGCTATTCGGGAAGGGGGTTAGAGAAGCATTTCTACAGACGAGTTTCGCTGTCTGCACAAGGTGGTCTTTTAATGCAAGAAACGTTTTGGAGAAATCTCCAATTGTCCCTTAAAGAAGCATAAACCCGCATGATTTATGGGTTGCCAGTTATCGTTGGTCGCCTGAAATTTGCAGGATGACTAACTCAATTGTAACCATTTCAACCCTTATCCATCATTGCCGAGGAATGGCAATCATTTTTGATGCTGATCTTGCAAAATTGTATCAAACAGAAACAAAGTAAATCAACAGGGCTGTTCAGAGAAATAAAGACAGATTTCCTGACGATTTCGCTTTTCAATTGACCAAGGAGGAATGGGATGGTTTGAGGTTCCATTCTGGCACCTCAAAATCCGGATCCGGTGGACGGAGATATTACCCATTCGTTTTCACAGAACAAGGAGTTGCCATGCTTTCGGCCGTTCTGAGAACGGAAATCGCTTTAAAAGTGAGCATTGCTATCATCCGAGCCTTCGTCGATTTTAAAAAACAAAATTTTCAGCTTATTCAGATTTCGGAACGGGTAGATACAATCGAAAGAAATCAATTACAAGCCAACCAAAGAATAGATACCTTGATGAATATTTTCGAAACCCAAACTCTCCCAAAACAAGGTATCTTCTTCAACAACCAGATATTTGACGCCTATGCCTTCAGCAGTGATTTAATCAAGCGTGCAAAAAAATCCATTGTTTTATTGGACAACTATATTGACGAAACTACATTGGTCCAATTGTCCAAAAGAAATGCAAGGGTAACCTGTACGATATATACAGAGAAGATTACTGAGCAAATGCAATTGGATTTGGAAAAGCACAACGGACAATATCCACCGATTGATCTCCGGGTATTAAAGAATGTTCATGATCGATTTTTAATTTTAGACAATAAGGAATTGTATCATTTGGGAGCGTCATTGAAGGATCTGGGAAAGCGATGGTTTGCGTTTTCTAGGATCGATGAGATCTTGGATGAGGTGCTTGCGCGGTTGGATTGATTTCAGTCTCATTCTCATTCCGTTTGTGTTTCTCTTTCTGGTTTAGACATTTATCAGCTTTTTACTCGATTAAAATTTCATTTTCTAGAAACTGAGTGAAATATCACAGTGATATCAAATCCCTTTAATGATTAATCAATAAATTGGTATAATTGTCATACTGGCATTTATTCCCATGGGATTACTAGGACTAAGCGGAGAGGCCAATGTGCTAGAAATATTACCATTCCAAACTATGTTCATATCTTGAACTGGATCCAAAAATAAAACCTCTGAGATTTTTTTTCCTGTTACATCTGCTGAACAAGCTCCGCCATTTCCGCCAGACCAATTCAATTGAATATTGTTATTTAGTGTAGCCCCAGAGTAATATTTTTTAGAAAATCCTGTATTAGCAGAACCATATCCACAAGAATAGGTTTGAAATAATTTGGTAAAATACACATCGGATTTTGCACTGAAAATCTTCAATTGTGAAGTATTAATATCATTGAACGTTACATCTAAATTGAAGTTACATGAACCGGATTGCATAATTGGATAAATTCCTTCTCCGGTTGTTACTTCTAATATCAAACCTCGTATAGGGATAGATGAACTCAATTGATAGTTACCGCTTATATTAAAGGAAGTATTCGCTGCGAAATTTTGATATGAATTTGTAAATAGCATTATTGAATTCAGATCATAAGTTTCAATTTTTTTCATTGAGCTAATAAATTCCTGCTCACTCCCAATATTTCCCAAAGACAACCAAACTTCATAAGCACTCATTCCATTTGCCCCCGCTGGTCCTGTCAAACCAATGGGTCCTTGCGGCCCCGTTGCGCCAGTTGCTCCCGCCGGTCCTGTCAATCCAATAGGACCTTGTGGTCCAGTTGCGCCAGTAGCCCCCGCCGGCCCTGTCAATCCAATAGGCCCTTGTGGTCCAGTAGCCCCCGCCGGACCTGTTAATCCAATGGGCCCCTGCGGCCCTGTTGCACCAGTAGCCCCCGCTGGTCCTGTTAACCCAATGGGTCCTTGCGGTCCGGTTGCGCCTGTCGCACCCGCCGGTCCCGTTGCTCCAGTAGCTCCATCCGCTCCGGCTGGACCTTGTGGCCCTGCCGGACCCTGCGGACCGACTGGCCCATTGGCGGCGTACAACGCAAAGGGGACGCTCATGAGTTGTTGTGTGCCCATGTCTACAAAGCCGTTGCCCAGGTTCATTTCTACTTGCATGAACTTGGTGGTGTTGGCCCAGTTGATGGCGGCAAAGGTGTTTTGCACCGCAGTGCCTTGTCCTATAACAGCCGATACCAATCCCTGTGTGTTGGTAGTTAGGGCATGGGTCTCTTGGTATTCCACTGCCCCATCCGTTGTATTTTGATGCAATGTGAATTTTGTCGTTACTGCTGCATTGGCTGCCAAACTTCCGTTGGCATTTCGCACAACGGCTTGATAAGGAATCCCTGGAGGGACAGGATTCGTATTTGTGCTTCCATCATTGGCAATAGGGGTTGAAGTAAAAATCGCAAGAGCCTCTTCAGCACTAATTACTCGATTATAAAAAGCTACATCATCTATTTTTCCACCAAAACCATTGTAAGCACTTATTGACTTACGTCCCAAATTCCAAGATTCTTGCCCTCGCGTCCCATCTCCTTGGAACATGACTCCAGTCGATGGTGAAATTTGAACCTCATTAGTTAACTGTCCATTGATATACAATGCACCAACACCAGTACTTATGTCACAAGTATATAAAAAATGCACCCACTGGTTAGTACCTAATGAAGAAGTTGCATTATTTGTAGTGCCTATTCCTACACCAAAATTTACTCTTATTTTGTCCTGAGAATAATCCCCAATTAATCCACTCTCCCTCCTGCCAAAAACGCGCGGATCTATCATTATTGGACCAGGATACAACATAAGCCATAGTGACATGCTAAATTGATTATCAAATTGAAAATCCATATTAGGCAACTGAATGTATGCATTCGAATTAAATCCAGAATTCGAATTAGGCCATTCGTAGGCTGAATTACTATTTCCAAGATGATCAGGACAAAGCAAAACATTGCCATTCAAAGTCCCATCATTCCCATTCCCACTTTCATCATTGGCGTTTCCATTAAAAGGATACCAAGCTACTAGACCATCCGTGGGGAGGTAGGCAGGGAGATTTTGGGCTTTTGCGCTTGTGCCAATCAAGGCGCAGAAGATGAAAACAAAGAAGTTCAGATTTTTCATGATCAGTTATTTAACATGTCAAATATAATTAAACTATATCTTATTCAAAATTTTCAAAAATAAATTCAATCATTATTCTATTTTTCATTGGGATTATAAAACAATATGAAAAACAAAATAGGGTTTAGTTTTCTGATAGTATTGCCTTTGATGCTATTGTTGGGTGATTATGATGTCGCTCCTACGGACATAGATCATCAGGCAAAAAAGAACACACAACGACTTAATGAAAAAAGATTCGTTGTGCTCATTTATCGCTCCTTAGGAGAGGTACTTTCAGAAAAAATCGTGAATTAGCCTGCAAATTGAAAATCCAACACGGCCATTTTCCACAAAATTTTCTGATATAACGGAAATATTTCCATTAATTTTTCCATTACAACCGAAATATTAATACATTTGAATCATGGAGCCTTTGAAACGAAATGCCCAAACCATTTTAGAAAAATGGATAGGAAAACGTAAAGTAATTGTTCTCACTGGCGCACGTCAAGTGGGAAAAACCACATTACTTAAAATGATGTTTCATCAAATTGACGATACCCTTTGGCTCAATGCGGACGAAAGTCCGGTGAGAAATCGTTTGAGTAAGCAGAGTGTAGAAAACTTGAAGGGTGTTGTAGGAAAATACAAATGGGTGGTCATCGATGAGATTCAAAGAATTGCCAATGCAGGATTATTGCTTAAAATATTGGCTGATCATTTTCAAAATACCCAATTTTTTGTAACGGGCTCCTCAGCCCTTGACATTGCCGACAATATTTTTGAACCACTAACCGGAAGACACTTGTTGTTTCATTTGCACCCGCTGATGTTGGGGGAAATGTATCCCAAATTGAGTTCATTTGAGATTGAACAAAAATGTGATTTTCATTTGGTCAATGGCTCCTATCCAGATGTGCACAATAACCCTGAAGATGCTGCTGTACTCCTCAAAAATCTGGCTTCACAATATCTCTACAAAGACGTCTTGGCTTGGAAAGACATTAGAAAACCGCAACTGCTTGAAAAATTACTTCAACTGTTGGCACACCAAGCTGGATCAGAAGTTTCTTATGCAGAGCTTGCTGGGCAACTACAGGTCAAATCTGAAACGGTAGAAAGTTATATTGATCTACTTGAAAAATCCTTTGTGGTATTCCGATTATCCGCCATGAGTAATAACCCTCGAAAAGAGGTCAGTAAAATGAGCAAGATCTTTTTTTGGGACAATGGTATCCGCAATGCGGTGATTGAAAATTTTAATGATATCAGTAACCGAAATGATATTGGTAAACTGTGGGAGAATTTTGTTGTGAGTGAACGAAAAAAATGGCTCGCTTGGAATAGACCACATGTAAAAAGTTATTTCTGGCGCAATTACAATCAAAGTGAGGTGGACTATGTAGAACAGGACGGTAAAATAATCCATGCCTATGAAATCAAATGGAACAGTCAAAAAAAACACAATGTAAGCAGAGCTTTCATGAATGCATATCCTGAAGCTTCAGTCCAAATTATTACACCCAGGAATATTTCGGATTTTTTAAGCGGTGACCTTTAATTACAGGGGTTTTCGATGAGAATTAAATCGTCAGAAAAAGAAACGAGCCAGTACTCAGTAGCCGGTAATCAGTAGCCAGTACTCACTACTCGATACTCGATACTCGATACTCATTACTCAATACTCGATACTCACTACTCCTGCCTCCTCTCCGTGAAACACCACTCCCAACCTACCCCCTTTACTTTGTAACCCACACTGTTTTCAACAAAGAGCGATGCGCTATTCATTATTTATCAGTAGCTTACAAGGTTATGAACAATTACAGATTTCATTTCGTGTGCATAACTTGGACGTGGAACAGCGTGGGTTTCCGAAGAAAAAAAACGAAATTCGCAAGAACGTGAAACACACGTGGAACAATTTTTAAAGCGAGAAAGAATGGGTAAAATCATTACCGTAGCCAACCAAAAGGGTGGCGTTGGAAAAACCACTTCAGCCATCAACCTGGCCGCCTGCTTTGGCGTATTGGAGTACAAAACCCTATTGGTGGACGCCGATCCACAGGCCAATGCCACTTCTGGTGTGGGTATTGATCCCAAAGACGTGAAGACCAGCATCTATGAATGTTTGGTCAACGATGTTCACCCCCGTGAAATCATTATCCCTACCGAAAATCCAAATCTGGATCTGATTCCTGCCCACATCGACCTTGTGGGTGCTGAGATTGAATTGATCAGCTTGGAAAAAAGAGAATACCAAATGCGCGCCGCATTGGAAAAGGTAAAGGATGATTATGATTTCATCATCATCGACTGCTCCCCTTCTCTTGGTTTGGTAACGGTGAACGCTTTGTCTGCCTCTGATAGCGTCATCATCCCTGTGCAGTGCGAGTACTTTGCATTGGAAGGCTTGGGCAAATTGTTGAACACGATCAAAATCGTTCAGCAAAAACTGAATCCTGAATTGTCCATCGAGGGCATCTTGTTGACCATGTACGATACCCGTTTGCGCCTGAGCAACCAGGTATTGGAAGAGGTAAAAGTGCATTTCCAAGAGTTGGTTTTTGACACCGTCATTCACCGCAATACCACATTGGGTGAGGCGCCTAGCTTTGGTCAAACCATTATCATGCACGATGCGAGCTGCAAAGGTTCCATCAATTATTTGAACTTGGCCAGAGAGATTCTGCAAAAGAATGACATGACCAAAATGAAGGGAGAGGATAAATACATAGACGTAGACAATGGCTAAGAAACAAGCATTAGGTCGTGGATTGAGCGCTTTGCTCGAGAACGCAGGAAGTATCGTTAAAGAAAAAAACGAATCCAAAGCTGCAGTTGCGGTTCAGCCAGAACCAGCTGTAGAATTAAAAGACAACGAGACCATCGGCCACATTGCGGGTGATATCTCGCTTATCTCAGTGGCTTGGATTGAAGCCAATCCCTTCCAACCCCGTCAAGAATTCTCTCCAGATGCCTTGATTGATTTGGCACAGAGCATTCGTGAATTGGGTTTGATTCAACCCATCACGGTTAGAAAAATATCTGCCAAGAAATACCAAATCATCAGTGGTGAACGCCGCTTCCGCGCCTCTCAAATGGCTGGTTTGGAGGAAGTTCCGGTGTATGTGCGCGCGGCGGATGATCAAGGCATGTTGGAGATGGCCTTGGTTGAAAACATCCAACGTGAGAACCTGAATGCAATAGAAGTTGCCATCTCTTTCAAACGTTTGATGGAGGAATGCAGCCTAACCACAGAGGCATTGGCAGAGCGTGTAGGTAAAGACAGAACAACAGTAACCAACTATGTTCGTCTTCTCAAATTGCCACCCGATATTCAAATGGGCATCATTGAAAAGCGCATCTCCATGGGACATGCACGTGCTTTAATCAATATCCCAGAGTCCAAACAATTGAACATCTACAAGACCATTCTTGAAAAGGACTTGAGTGTGCGAAAAGTGGAAGAATTGGCCAAGGAAGATGATGTTCCAAAATTATTCCGCCCTGCCAAAGTTATTCTTCCTGTAGAGTTTCAAAAAATGCAAGCCGAATTGCGCTTGAAATATGGAAAAAGAGCCAAGGTTCAACGCGCCGACAGCGGTGTAGGTAAGTTGGAAATTCCGTTCAACAATGATGATGATTTGCAACGCATCATCGATCTATTGGGATTGTGAGACTCTCACTCATCATAGCTTTCCTTTTCCCAATTTGTCTTTTAGGACAAAGTGAGATTGACACAACTACCTCCGCTCCGAACGCAAAAAGAACTTTCCACGACAAATGGAATGAACAGCCCTCACCTTTGAAGGCAACTGTTTTTTCAGCAGTACTGCCCGGTGCGGGCCAAGTTTACAACAAAAAGTATTGGAAAGCTCCCATTGTTTGGGCGGCTGTTGGAACTTGTGTGTACTTTATTGGAAGAAACAGCAAAGAGTATCAGTATTACAAGTCGGAATACATAAAGGCTGCAGATACCGACCCCTTGACACAAAGTGAGTTTACCGCAGATCAAATCAAGCCTGTTATGGATACCTACCGCCAATGGTTGGACATGAGCTATTTCAGTTTATTGGGTGTTTATGCCTTGCAAATCATCGATGCCCATGTGGATGCGCATTTGTCATCATTTGACATCAGTCGCGATTTGAGTTTGCATTGGTCGCCGGTGCGGATTCAGCAGCCGGGGCAATCCAAACTTGGATTATCTTTATCACTACAATTTTAAAGCATGCGAGTAGCCATTTTGGGATATGGTAAAATGGGCAAAGCCATTGAACCCATTCTTATCGAACGAGGACATGAGATCGTTCTAAAAGTCAACAGCGAAAACCCGCTAAAATCTTCGGATTTGAATGGTGTTGAGGTTGCCATAGAAGTCAGTCGTCCGGATTTGGCCATGTTCCATATTGAACAATGCATGTCCGCCAAAGTTCCCATTGTTGTAGGAACAACAGGTTGGTATCAGCATTTGCCAGAAATAAAAACCAAGGTTGAAAATGAGGGATTACACCTTTTGTACGCCACTAATTTTTCAATCGGGGTTCACATGGTATTTGCCCTGAATCAAATCCTAGCCAAATGGATGAATCATTATCCTGGCTATACACCCAGCATTGAAGAGATCCATCACACTGCTAAACTGGACGCCCCGTCTGGTACAGGCATCACATTGGCTGAAGGCATATTGGACAACATCCATCGGAAAGACCATTGGGTGAATCGCGCCAGCGCAACAGAAAATGAATTGGCTTTAACTTCTATTAGAGAAGAAAATGTTCCAGGCACCCATACGGTTTCGTATGTTAGCGACGTGGACACCATTGAATTGAAACACATTGCGCACAACAGAAATGGATTTGCC
>JACCDK011834743.1_pt1 | contig 11867 bp, 12 predicted proteins | sample 7445871 | NCBI WGS metagenome assembly JACCDK01 (sample SAMN15323436, study PRJNA562643) | freshwater metagenome | isolation source: river surface water | place: USA:Blue River Watershed | collected 2017-08-15
ACCCCCTTAACTTCTTAAAAACCTATGGTAAAATAAACCCATGACTACCACAAAAATTTCTATTGCAGCTATGACCGCAATATTGGTGGCTGGCGGATATGGCGGATACACTCTCATAAAAGAAAAAGATCTCGAAGGATTTCGTACTGATAATGTCCCTGTATACCTGGTGTCCCAGGTTTTTGACGGAGACACATTTAAAGTAGAAGACGGCACTTCGGCAAGCTCAGCACAAGTCGTGCGAATAGCAGACATAGATACACCAGAGCAAGGAGAATGCTTTTATCAAGAATCTAAAGATGCCCTGAAGAAACTAATCGAAGGTAAGGAAGTCGAACTTCGGAAAGATATCACGGCAGTAGATGAATTTGAAAGATTGTTGCGGTATGTGATATTGCCAAATGCTTCTACGGTGAAGAACAATGTGTTGGTGAGTGAATACATGGTGGCCGGCGGGTATGCTGTGCCTGTCAGTAATACAAAAAATTTGTTGTATTTCAGAACTCTGGTCATAAAACGAGACGAAGCTATAAAAAAAGGATTGGGAATGTGGGGCGGAGGATGTGATTACAAGGTAACCGAGCGGAGCCAAAACGATGTCCCGGCTTCTAACCCTAAATGCACAATCAAGGGAAATATATCGGCTGGGGTTTCTACGAAAACTTATTTTGTTGATGGATGTCTGACTTATAACCAGGTGAAGATTGATCCGGCTCGGGGAGAAAAATATTTTTGTTCGGAAGCAGAGGCGGTGAAAGAAGGGTATAAGAAGGCTTTGAATTGTCCTTAAAATGAATTATTTAATTTGATTGAACACTAAGTTCTAATCTCGTATAATTAAAGTCACCTATAATAAAAAATGAAAGAAGGAAACTTAGAAAGACCAGAAAACAAAGAACTTAGTAGTGGTAACAAACCTTCCAGGCGAGGATTTCTTCGGTCTGGCTTTATGGGAGGGATAGGTTTGTCTTTGTCTGGTCTGTCGGAAGCACAGAACAGAAGGGTTGAAAAACCTGCAGAAGGGGGTAATACATCTGGACTAGAAATACCAACAGAACTTTCTATAAAAACGGAAAGATTGAAGGCTTATTTTGAAAGCCCGAAAATAAAATCTCTGAGAGAATCTATCGGCAAGAAAATCAAGATTGTAATGACTTCTTTTCCACGTGACATTGAATATCTAGTCGAAACTTTTGATGAGATAGAAGGTAAAAAAAAGGAATGCGTGAGAATTCAGAGAAGTTTATTAGAACCAGATCTTCCGCCAGAAGCAATACAAGACAAGAAAAGTATAATCGGGAGGTATCAAAAAGACATCATCAATGCATATAATTTGTTCGGAAATATACATGACTTTTTAATTACCCGAGAAGGTGTAGAGAAAAATGCACTACGCAGAAAGACTAAGCCGACAGTTTCTGGTTTTGAACAAACGAATCAATCCACAAATGAAGAAATTAGTAGTACTGTCGCTAGTTTGCCTGAAAAGTTATGGACTGATGTAGCGGGGATATCTTTCAGTAATCAGATGAAGGCCGACACAGCCGGTGAGGCTCAAAATCTGAGTCTAGGGTTCGGGGATGCCTTATTGGATCCAAAATCAAGGAAGATCGTTAATCTTTTTTACTTTTCAGGAATAGAGCAAGAAACCAAAGAGGAAACAATAGAGACCCTAATTCATGAGTTAGCTCATTTTGTTGACTGGGGTGAAACAGTCAATCTTACCCTAGAGGAACGCTTAGAGTTTTATAATGAAATTCTCGATATTTTCTTTGACCCGAAACGATCTCATGATTGGTATGTAGATGGTTATCTTCCTAGAAAGTATCAAAAAATGGATACCCGCAACCTCGAAGATTACCTTATCGATGATCAGGTTAAAGAATTATGGCCCCAATTAGTGTCCCGATATTTTGTGGAACAAACCACAGGAGAAGCGGGGCGTAGCTCAGCAAAACTAACTGAACAAGAAAGGAAATTTACCGAAAAATGGCTATTAAAGAACGGAATAAAGTTTTAAACAAAAGTAATTTTAGTTAGCAAGAATCGCTCGCACCCCCCCCTTAACTTACTTAGAAAACCTATGGTAAAATAAACTCAAGATTCTTATGAATTATTTAATTTTAATCATTGTGGCAATCGTGAGTTTTATTATCGGCAGAAAAACTGCGCAAAATTTTCGCTCGACTGGCGGAAATTTTGCGCCAAAACAAAAAGAGGAATTAGGCGCAATGCGAGAAGGGGCAATGGAAGCATTGACCGAACGTACAGAGAAAAGAAAGGAAAAAATTTTGTATATATTGGAAAACGAGGCGACTCATCAGGAGGAACTCTCGGCTTGTGGGGTGGATGATATAAAAAAGGGAATAACCTCTGGCAATGTGGAGAAATTGCTCGATGTATCCGGCGTGACTGCTAGGAAATATCTAAACGAACTCGAAGCAGAAAACAAAATCAAACAAATAGGCACAACCGGGAAAGATGTGTATTACATACTATTTAATAAAAATTGAGGGAGGTTTTGACTAAATAGGTTTAGGTTTTTCAAAAATTCCGACGAATTCTATCGGATCATTATCAACGGTAAGAGTAGCATTGCCATAATGAGCAAAACCATTTTCATCAATTTTTGTGGAAGATTTTTCTGGTCCGAGACCAAACCTAATTATGTTCTTAGCTATTGTAAATTTTGTAAGACCCGCCTTCTCTGCACACTCTAAAACTTCTTTTTGAAAAGATTGATAACCTGAATTTCCAAATTTTCCATAATACTGTTCATCTATGTAGATTTTTCCACCTGGTCGCAACACTCGAAATGCTTCTCTAAATACATTTATTACATCTTTTTGTGTTTCTTCTTCTACTAGTGTTTCATTCTTTGAAGTATGCAAACGATAAATATATAAAAAATGAAATAAATGATTTGTGGTGATGTAATCCATCGATTCGTCTTTGTATGGTAGCTGCATGGCATCAGCTTGAACTAAATGTCTCTCGGCTTGCACTGGGTCTTTTTTGAATAATTTAATACTTCCGTCGCTAATATCTATTACATGCACGGCAGAATCTGGATTAATTTTTTTAGCAAATTTTTGAAGTTGATTTGCCGAAGCAGGACCGAGGGAACCTAAAAGAAGAAAATTTGGTTTTTTCTTTTCTCGTAGCTCTAATACACCTCTAGGGGTCAAGAGTTCAAATGCTGCAGGTTCACTTATACCCCAAGTAGCGTCTGTCGGTACAACTTGATTTTCTGTCGTGCCTTTTATGTGGGCATTTATGCCAAGCCTGCTTCGTATTTCCAATATAAATTTAGAGTAAGGTAAGTCAGTGTAGCCTTTTTGGCGTGCTTGTTCGTGACGGTTAATAAAGTGTTGAGGGTGAAGTAAATTGTCTTCAGGGCGCAATTGTGCAAATCTATTTATACCTAAAATACTTTCCATCTCTGAATCTTCCAATTTTTCAGTCAAGATTTTTTCAGCTATAAAACCAAGCTCTCCGGTCAGCGCGTCCACCGATGACGAGCCGGCATTGCGTCTTTTTAATTCTTGCAGACCAAGAAATACTTTTTCTTTATCACCAGAGGCGTAGTCTTTGGCAATTTGTTTTACAATTCGTGGTGTCGGTTCACCACTTGAAATCATTTGGAAAACAGCGGGTATGTGTGGGGCAGAGTCGGGACCTTTGGGTGGAATTGTGTCTGGGCTTGAATTCATACTGCAAATTATATGATATTTTTTTATTCTTTAGCAAGAAAACAAAAAGCCTCGCGCAGAACGAAGAGCGAAGCTCTTGTCCCGCGCGAGGCGGATGCGGGGATTTTTTACAAATCCAATTGGTGCTTTTGATCTGGGGTGGCCTCCACTCGGATGAGCAGAAGAGGTGAGAGAACCACCATGATGACCCAGATGTTGGGGTGAATCCCAAACCAGACCACCATGCCTACATAGACCGGGAAGCTCATGAACACGATTTCCCAAGGCACGAAGAGCTTGACCTTGCCGTCGTCGTTCACGCGGTACGGCAGGTACCAACGCGGGCTGTCGGTCCTGTCGTCCACGCAGAAACCAAAGAACCAGGGTACGGTCTCAAAAATGAAGTCCAGGCAGAACTTCATGGCGAGACTCTTGAATCTCGGTACTTCGGTAGCCCGAGGGGCGAGGTCCTGGAGGGCACGGATGGGCCACCACACCGCGATGATCATCCCGTAGGAGATCCAGTAGTCGATAGCGTTGGTCGTAATGTCTCGATCCCCGGAGATTTCACTGAGCATCTTGTAGTGCCAGGAACTCCGCTTGACCGCGACGAAGTCCCAGATGACAGCGACGAGCTTGTTGAAAAGTCTTGTCACTAGTGAGTCCTTTCGGTGTATGTACGTTTATTAGAAGAACGACTAAATTTCTTGTTAGTAGATTACATATTTTATGTAAATTAGTCAATACGTATTCGTATAAGTATAAATTCTTATTCTTCTAAATGCGGTTTATCGACTTCGATGAGTTCTATTTGTGGTGAGGCGCCGTTGATGCGGAGGACGTCTTTGTCTACCTTTTTTAATTCTTTACTAGACGCGGTGTAATGGTTTACTACTGTGCCTAAAGCGTTGCCGAGTTTGTTGTGATATTCCTCATAGGCTTTTAGGTGGGTGCCGAGTTCGCCGACGCGCTTACGAATCTCCACGGCATCTTTTTCAATTTTCAAGGCGTTTAAACCCTGCAGAACAGTTTGCAAATAGGCCAAGAAGGAAGTCGGGGAGACGATGATGACGCGGTATTTGTTGGCAGCGCGTTGGATAAGATTTTCATCTTCGCCTTTGCCGACACGGCCGATGAGTAGGTCGTAATAGATGGCTTCGTGGGGGATGAACATGAAAGCGAATTCCATAGTGCCGAGCTCGGGGCGGATGTATTTGGAAGTCTCGATGATTCTATTTTTTAAATCATTTTCAAAAAGTTTTTCCAGTCGTTCTTTTTCCAGAGGGTCGCGTTCTTCGACAATACGATTATAATTTTCTAATGAAAACTTTGAGTCTACTGGAATTATTTTTTCTCGGACAAAAATTGCTGCATCTGGAATGAGCTCCTCACCATCGTCAGTTTTACCCAAGTGGTATTGCACTTCAAAGCTACCTGGAGGCATGACATTTTTCAAAAGTGTCTCTAAATAATATTCACCGAGGATACCACGTTGTTTTGGATTTTTTAAAATATTTTCTAGGCTTTGGAGTTGGTCGGCAAAAGAGATGACCTGTTTGTTGGTCTCATCGAGTCTAGTGAGTCGCTCGGTGACATCGCGGATGATTTTATTGGATTCGCTTGAGTGAAATTTTAGACTTTCGTTTACTTCTCTTTGTGATTGGCCGAGCTTGGCGTCGACTGTCCGAGAGAGTTCGTTTAATTGCGCTAAAATCAAATTTAGTCCGACATCGTCAGTTTTGACCACATCAGTTCTTCGGCCACTAGTAATGATGTAGACGAGCACGCCTACCACTACAAACATTAGTATTACTATTAGTATATTGTTGTCCATACTCGAATCTTACCATAAAGAAACCGCCGAGAGAACTCGGCGGTTCTTCGGCGGCGGCGTGCGATCGATTATCTGGGTGAGATACCCAAAATTTTTTATTTTCCGAGAAAATGTTTTAAGGTGTACACCCAGTCATCTTCATGTGAGGCACCATCCTGAATTTTTTGGTTGAGAAGCCACTCTAAATAAGGGCGGTCAGTGGTAACTACTTCTTCTACTTTTTTACCATTGTGTTTGCCAAAGCTAAAGACTCGCATCATGGAAGGCTTCGAAGAAATTTCGATCATTCTCTCCAGAGCCTTGCCCTCATCTATATTTTCATCAGTTATTATTTTTTTTAACAATCTTTGAAAAAGTTTTTCTAGCACCAATACGTCACCGAGGGCATCATGGGCAGTGGCTTCTATTTCTATACCCAGGGCGTATCTTAAAAACTGCAAATTATGTTTGGCCAGTTTGGCATCACGATCGAGGTGGCGGGCTACACGCAGGGTGCAGATAGTATTTTTCAGATTAATGCCTTCTTTTTTGACCATGTCTTGATCGAAAGTCATGTTGTGAGCTACTACTATCGAATTTTCGTCTTCAAACATGTCTTTGATCCTGGTAAACTCAGGGGACTTGGTAAAAGCTAGTTTGTCCTTCACCATTTCATTTGTAATATGGTGTACCGCAGAAGCGCCAGGTGGTATGGGTATGGCTGGTTTATAGATTTCAGTAAAGACTTCATCGTTAACCTCGCCTTGCTGGTCGGGGTAAACTTTGTAAGCAATCTGGCATAAAAAATCTTCGGCACCAATACCAGTAGTTTCTGTGTCGAAAAATATAATTTTTTTCATTTCACTATTTTAACATAGTTTGTTATGATAGTAGAAGAAGCCCGCTTGTTTTTAGGGTCGCATAATTTTTTGCTAAAAATTTGCTCCTTCTCGGCCCGACGGCCTGCGAAAGACCCCAAAAACAAGCAGACTTCTTTAATCTAATAAAAAAATTATGCTACACGAACAAATAAAAAGTGGAATCAAAGAAGCCATGATGGCCAAGGACACTGTAAAGCTCGAAACACTTCGAGCCATGGTAGCTGCTTTTATGAATGATTTAGTTGCAAAAGGTAAAAAGCCTCAAGAAATGCTAAATGATGAGGAAGCACTAGCGGTGATCACTAGGCTTTCCAAACAAAGAAAAGACTCTATCGAACAATTCAAGAAGGGAGGTAGAGAAGATTTGGTAAAAGTGGAAGAGGCTCAGCTAGCTATCCTCGAGACATATCTGCCAAAGTTGATGGAAAAATCTGAAGTCGAAAAAATTGCCAAATCCAAGAAAGAAGAACTGGGAATCACTGACGCTACTAAAAAGGGAATGCTGATGTCTGCACTAATGAAGGACTTGAAAGGTAAAGCTGATGGTACGGTCGTGAAGGAAGCAGTAGACGCACTATTTTAATGTTTGGCAAAATGTTTAACCTGGGAAAAAAGAAATTGAAATTGGTGACCCACGATGGGCCATTTCACGCAGATGATATTTTTGCTACGGCTGTTTTGTCGATGCTTTTTGAAAAAAGGGGTGATAAGTTTGAAATAATTCGTAGTCGTGATCCAAAAGTATCTGAAACCGGAGACTATGTTTATGATGTAGGTGGTGTATATGATGAAGAAAAAAATAGATTTGATCATCATCAGGTAGGCGGTGCAGGCGACAGAGGCGATGGTATTCCTTTTTCTTCTCTTGGACTTATCTGGAAAAAGCACGGGCTAGAGCTCGCTGGGAATGCGGAAGCAATGAAAATAGTAGATGAAAAACTCGTGGCCCCGGTGGATGCGTTTGACAATGGTATAACAATTTCAGAATCCAAAGGTGAAATTGACCCATATATAATACAAAGAGTTATAGAATCTCTCATGCGTCCGACCTGGGAAGAAGATGAAAAACTAACAGATACTTTTTTTAAACAAAATGTCGAACTGGCGAAAACAATTTTAGAAAGAGAAATAGTCCATGCTAATGCAAAGATAAGGGCTCGAGCTGGAATATTGAAATGTTATGAAAATGCCCCAGATAAGAGAGTGGTTTTGATGGATAAATATTATCCATTGGGAGGAATAACTAGTTCTATACCAGAAGCTTTGTTTATAGTGTCGCAGAGACGGCATGATCGCTTGTGGTCTATCATCACTATCCGAGCTACTGAAGATCAAGACAATTTTACAAACAGAAAAGACCTACCAAAATCTTGGGGAGGGTTTAGAGACGAGGAATTGCAGAAAATAACCGGTGTATCGGATGCAGTATTTTGTCACAACAAACTTTGGCTAGCAGTAGCTAAATCTAAAGAAGGGGCTATGAAATTGGCTCAAATTGCGCTAGAATAAGAATATATGGCATTTATTGATGAATTAACTATATACGCCGAGGCAGGACGTGGTGGTGACGGCGTGGTTCGTTGGCGTCAGGAGAAGTTTGTCCCCAAGGGTGGCCCTGCAGGAGGCGACGGTGGTCGTGGCGGGGATTTTTATGTGGAAGCAGTAAGAGACATTCACATACTCGCCAAATACAAAGCTAAGAAAGATTTTATTGCGGGAAAGGGGGAAAATGGTGGTAAGAAAAGTCTGCACGGTAAAAGTGGAGACGATTTCTTTTTGAAATTACCTGTGGGCGCAATTATTACCTCCGTAGAGACAGGTGAAATTTGGCAATTGACTGAAGAAGGTCAAAAGATAATGCTACTCAAGGGCGGGTATGGTGGCTTTGGTAATGAGCACTTTAAGAGCTCGGTGAATACTACTCCACAAGAAGCACGGGTTGGGCAAGAAGGTGCCCGGGGAAATTTTAAAATTGAACTCGAACTTTTTGCCGATATCGGTCTAATAGGTTTACCAAACGCTGGAAAAAGTTCACTTTTGAATTCACTGACAAATTCTAAAGCTGAAGTCGGGGATTATCCTTTTACTACACTTGATCCAAACTTGGGAGATTTTTATGGATACATCATCGCCGATATTCCAGGGCTGATCGAAGGAGCATCCGAAGGTAAAGGTTTGGGAATCAAATTCCTCAAACATATCAAACGTACAAGGATGATAGCCCACTTGGTCTCTTTTGAAAATATGACTCCAAAACAAAAGACCGCTGCCGGCATGATCAAGATTTATAAAGAAGTCCGCAAGGAATTGACTAAATACGACAAAAAGATGGCTGAAAAAGGAGATATCGAAGAAGGCTTGTCGGACAAGAAAGAAATCATCATCTTGACCAAGACAGACATGGCCCCGGATCCGAAACTGGTCACTAAGGTGGCTACGGAATTTAAGAAAATAAATAAAAAAGTTTTCGTAATCTCATTGTTTGATGATAAAATGGTAAAGAAGATAAGCGACGAATTGATTAAAATCCTAAATAAAAAGAAATAATTCATGAAAGAAAATAAAAAAATAAATAAAAAATATCTAGCAGTCGGTGGAGTAGTACTGTTGGTAGTTTTATTTCTTGTATTGGGTGGTGGAAATGGTGCTATGGAAACTGTCACAGTAGCCAAGGCTAATATTTCTCAGTCAGCTGTGCTTTCGGGTACAGTCACCACTACTGACAAGGCCGATCTGGGCTTTGCCTCAAGTGGAAGAGTCGCTAGGGTTTTTGTAAAGAATAATCAACAAGTTTCTCGCGGGCAAATTCTCGCTCAGCTCGAAGTGGGGGATTTGTTGGCTGATCTGAAAATAAAGGAAGCTAATTATAAAACTTCGGATATAGATCTAGAGTCAGATGTAGAAAGTAAATATCGTACTTTGCTTTCCGATGGTTTATCACTTACTCCAGAAGATGACAATTCTTCTTTGGTTCCTCCGGTGGTGGGCGGTGTTTATAATGGTGCCGAAGGGCGTTATAAGATAATCATCCGCAATGATGGGGTAAATACAGATGCTTTCTATGTGTACACTTTTGATTTAGAAAAAACCAAGAAGCTTTTGAATAATAAGGCTCCGACTACTCTGGGCACGCATGGATTGTATATATCTTTTGATGGTATGGATATTGCTGATTATGATGAAACTATTTGGTATCTAGATATTCCCAACAAGGCTAGTGATTCTTATGTAGCAAATTTTAATGCTTATACAGAAGCAAAGAAAAGATTGGATTCTGCAGAAAAAACATCTTCAGATGTTTTTTCTGCAGTGGCTCAAGCAGAAATTCAGAAAATAAATGCTGAAATTAGAAAAAATACCATCTACGCTCCATTTGCCGGTAGGGTGACAAACATAGAAAGAGAGGTGGGTGAAAGTGCCTCAGTCGGTGATAGGATAATTTCTGTGGTGGGTGAAGGAACTCTCGAGGTGGTCCTACAAGTTTCTGAACTTGATGTGTCTAGGATAGTTGAAAATTCTCCAATCGAAATCACTCTAGATGCATTTTCTGGGGAAACTTTTATGGGAACATTGAAGACTATAAACTCTAGAGATACTGAAGTAGAAGGAGTGCCAGTATATGAAGCCTTTGTAGAATTGGGAGCTGACGCTAGAATAAAAACCGGGATGAGCGCAAAAGGAAAAATTGTTTTCGCTACTAAGGATGATGTGCTAGCTATCCCTGCTTATTTGGTGGGGACATTGGCTGGGGTTAGTACTGTAGAGGTGTTGACCGGCGAAGGTCAGACAGAAAAAAGACAAGTGACTCTCGGTCTGCGAGGGTCTGACAGTATGGTGGAAATAATTTCTGGTCTAGCAGAGGGAGAAAAAGTAGTATCTAATGGCAATGAAAAATAAATGGACAAATATAATTCGTGTAGGTTGGTTTTTAGCTTTAAAGCAAATCAAGGGTTCTAATAAGGCCACCACAGTGCTCATAGTTTTCATTATGATGCTGACCTTTTTGAACTTGGTGGTGGTTTCTGGAATTTTGATTGGGCTGATTGAAGGTGGAAATCAAGCTAACAAGGAACAATATAGTGGAGATGTACTCATCACTACACTTTCTGGTGAAGAAGATATCTCACATTCACATGAAATTGAAAGTACTATCCGGACCATGCCTGAGATTGCTGATCTGAGTGTGCGGTATTTAGCTCCGGTGCAAATCGAAGCGAATTATAGGACACGTCGAGATTTTGACATACTGCCTGATACTGCTGGAACTCAAATTTCAGGAATTACTCTCAAGGATGAAATTGCCCTATCTGGACTTTCTGATTTCGTGGTGGAGGGAGAATTTTTAGATGAATCCGAGAGCGGATATATTTTATTGGGAGCAAATTTGTTGTATCGATATTCGGCCGGATTCGGTGATTTTTTTGCGACCATGGATGGAGTTTATCCGGGAGATGAAGTAAAGGTAACCGTAGGAAATAATACTAAAACTTTTATCGTGAAGGGAATAATGGATACCAAGGTGGACCAAGTATCACTCCGAGCTTTCGTGACCAAGGCCGACTTTTGGAGGTTGGTAGATAGACCACTAGGTAATGCCAATGAATTTGCTATGCGTATCGAACCTACATCACGAGTCAATGCTGATCAAGTAAAGGCAAACTTGGTGAAGGCTGGATTTGCTGGTGATGGTAAAATTCAAACGGCGATAGAAGCAATACCTGATTTTTTGAATCAAATTAAAATAGCTTTTGGACTATTGGGTAATGTGATTGGTTTGGTGGGTATAGTAGTGGCTTCTATTACGATATTTATAGTGATCTTTATAAACGCCGTGACCCGTAGAAAATATATAGGCATCATGAAGGGAATCGGTATTTCTGAACGAGCCATAGAAGTGTCTTATGTTTTTCAATCTATTTTTTATGCCTTACTTGGTGGGGGCCTCGGTATATTTGTGGTGTATGTACTACTCGTGCCATTTTTCAATGCTCACCCGCTAGACTTTCCTTTTTCGGATGGAATTTTGGTGGCACCATTTGATGGAACTATGTTTAGATTTGTATTACTACTAACTGTTACCTTGATTGCTGGGTATATTCCTGCACGTAAAATCGTGAAGCAAAATACTCTAGATAGTATACTGGGTAGATAATCCCAGCATGAGAGCAAAGCTCACTACGGGACAAGAAAAATATGAACAATATAATTACAATAAAAAATTTAACCAAGAGTTTTCAAACCAAAGATGTGGAGACAAAAGTTTTGCGTGGTATCGACCTTCACGTAAAAGAGGGAGAGTTTTTGGGTATCATGGGCAAGTCTGGGGCTGGAAAGTCTACCCTCATGTATCAAATAGGATTGCTCGACCACCCGACTGGTGGTGAGATAGTGATAACCGGGATTAATACTGAAAATCTTTCTACTGAAGAGCGAACTCAGATGAGGTTGTCTGATCTGGGTTATGTATTTCAGGACTACGCC
>JACCDK010377819.1_pt1 | contig 11860 bp, 9 predicted proteins | sample 7445871 | NCBI WGS metagenome assembly JACCDK01 (sample SAMN15323436, study PRJNA562643) | freshwater metagenome | isolation source: river surface water | place: USA:Blue River Watershed | collected 2017-08-15
AGACATGGTACGCATACCAGCTGTTGCAAAAAGTTCCACCTTAACCTGACTTGCCGAAACTCCGGCTGCAGCCATTGCCCCTGCCATAGCATCTAATAGTGGCTGAAGTACACATGGACCAACATCCGATGATCCGCCATTTATGGTGGTGAGAGTCATAGTGCAGCCTGTGGCAGTGTATCCTTGCGGCAACCCTGTATTTGAAGATGCAGTCCATACTCTTGGATCAATTGTTCCATTACCACTCAAAAAATCATTAATTCCGTTATCATCAAAACTTTGATTATCAAGTAGTGTTATTTGAGGATAACCGCCATTACCGGGAACCACTTTGTAGAAATTAACTCGTGTGCCACTACTCCCCGCATCAAAAATCATCGTGTAAATCGGCGTGCTAGAACTCGTGGAAGAATTTCCCCCACCGCAACTAGCAATAGCAATTGCTAAGCTAATAGTTATTGAGATTCTTATAAAAGAGAACTTAATCAGTCGCATAAAAAATCCTAACGGTATAATGAGATTATTAAATTAATAAAATTAATTAAAAACTATTTCCAACTTACTGAATTATTTGTTTTAGTAGTCCATAATCGGCGCAAGAACTCTGCCGTCTGTGCATAAGAACCATTTATTAAATTCAGCTCGTAGTGTTTACCTCCACTAGCACGATCGTTCGGAGGGTAATACAGTGAAAAATATTCTGGGTGTAATAAAAACAAAGCAGCGGTTTGATCCCACATTAACATCTCACCCCCTGGGCCCGCAGATACATTTGGTGGAACCCATATCGATAATGCCGTGCAGTCTGAAAAGCCACTACCAAGAAATTCAGGCTTTGGCATAGTTTTTTTAGGATCACTACTCTTAGTAAATTTACTATTGCAGTTGATTGGCTTAGTAAGGGCTTGTTTAAGCCTACCGGGCAAGCCAATATCAAGAAGACCTTTAGAGTTCTTACCGCCAACGACCATCTCAAGGCTTGGGTTGTAACAATTTGGAGAGGGATTAAGCGTATTGGCACAAATACCGCCTACGTCCTCATCGCGGGGAATATCGACAAAAAAGGCATTTAAATTCTTCAGAATTCCCATCGCCTTCACACAAGCAGGCATGTCATAACTACAGTTAAATGACTCACGACCCATTGTTCTGGAATTATCTCCAATGGGCTGCCCCATGATCACTACCCTATCAATTTTATTTTGAATAGCAGAGCTGTAGTTAACAAATGATGTGTATGTACCAATAATAAGTATGGAAACTTTTTGGCAATTTTCTAGAGACTTAACTACCTTTTGTACATAGTCTTTATCCAATGGCCAAGGCTTAGGAGGCTCTGGAAGTAAAGCATTTGCCTGATTCATCATGGCTCGGAAGTAATCAATCCAAAACCATTTAGAAAGATCTGGTCCAGGGGTTTGTTTGCCACCAACAATAATAGGTATTTTTCGTTGGTTCGGACGATCAGGGATATTATTGATGAGCTCATTAATTGCAGCAGCACCCTCTCCTGGTAATGTATATCCCTCCGACTGAATAATAGCAGCTACATATCGATTACCAATCACGGGGGGTATGGCCATCATATCGTCGATATCAAAATCATTATCAATTAAGACACATGACTCTATTTTTGAAGTTTTAGCTTTATCAGCAGCATTGCTAATTTCCGGAAAAACAGCAATTGTCATCAATAAAAAAGAACAAACTAGATAACTTTTATAAATATTTTTAATTCGCATAGTTCAACCTTGAAGATTATGTATTCCCAATAGTAGAAATTAATTTTTTAACGTACTGTCAGTATGGAGTGGAAGCTATTTTCGATTCAAATTCAGCAAATTTAGTATCTAATTTTTTTAATTCAATCTCTTTTTCTTTATCTGTCAAAAAAGAAAATCGGATGCTGTTGTAAGCAGTATTTTTAAGCTCTTTGTATGTTGGGCGATAATCCCTAATATAGATAAGATACTCTCCAGATAAATTATTTCTAGAAATACCGGAATCATCCGTTGATATAACATAAGGAACTTTAAAAGCTCTATAAATGGACAAGGGATGATCACCGCCTTTAACGCCCAAAATATCTTTATTGCTAGTTAAATTTACTTCTAATGCGATTTTATTTTTAGCCATATGTTTGAGTAAGTCGATAGCGTTAGCTTCATGGGGGATATCAATACCATGACCAATGCGATTTGCGCGTGCAACCATCACAGCTTCGCTAATGTGTGAACGCAACCCCTCAGGAGGAACCATGCCCAACACAAGCTCTCCGGCATGAAGAGACAATTTAACATTCGGAAACTGGCTCTTAAGAAATGCAAACATATTCATGTGAAGGCTATAGTCTCTCATTGCAATATGATGATTTTCTGCCCCCACAATATTGACACCCACAACCTTTTTACCCGCATTAGCAGCAGCAAAGCCAGTATATAGACGACTAAAAACGATCTCAGGCGAAGTATTTCTGGAAGTGTAGGCCAAAAAACGCATCTTGAAAGTGTCATCATCAATACCTTTTGACGATGAATCAATTAGGTTGAGATACTCCTCAACCTTACTATTTGTATCTGGTAGATTTTTGAAAATATTAAATGCTTGAGCTAATACAATTAGTATTTCTGCTTGCGTAGAATTAGGCTTTAATGATTTAAAAATCTCAGTAACCTCAGTATTAACAATGGTTGGACTACTTCTCAACATAGTTTCAATATAACTGACGTTTTCTTGCTTGGCTCTGTTTTTTAGGAGCTCCAAGCCAACCTCATAGCCAAACGGAGAAATATTTTCAAAATACCTAAAAGTATCAAAAAAATGTTTATCCGGGGGAGTTTGAAAATGAAAATGATTAGAGTAATCCTTTGAGGACCAAGTCATCAAAAGATTACGATAAAACAAGTTATCTTTTAGAACCTCATCGACACTTAAACAATTTTGTTTTTGCTCACTACTTAGCGCTTTAGGATTTGTAGAAACTCGGTATTGTTCAATTCGAAGTTTTGCATCTGTGATCCTAAAAATACAAAAATCACGCTCTTTAATCCAATCTAAGTAATTTTCCACATAGATAGATCCTGAGAAATGATGATGAAGATCACCGCCCTTAGGTAACAAATTGGCAAACAACATTAACCCAGCCACATCGGGTGTAGAACCAGAAACTAATTTGGTATAAATTCTTTCGGTCTGTTTGAAATTATGATTTGGTGTTTTCTTAAGTTGCTCAGCATGCAACCCAACTTGAAATACTGACAAAAAGACAAGTAACCAAATTTTTTTAATCATGATCGATATAAATTTTAACTGTCAATAAGTTTAATCAAAGCTATATGTTAGCGAAGCATAGTATCTTAGTTATACTTTTAAACTACATTTTCTAATAAATCAATTTTGCTACATTTTTTGTAAAAACTAGTATTAACCCTTATAAAAATATATAGACAAGCTCCTTTAAAAATGGCCGGGCTGCAGTGAAACAAAAATTTTTCTTCTGTACAACACTTTTATTACTTTTTTCTAGCCACTGCAAGATTGCTGTATCGCAATCACAACCAACGGGGCAAGTTGATGTGCTATCTACATCATCAACTGAAAAAAAATTGGATGATCCTACTAAATCTGTTAAAAATTCCTCAAGTAATAATAAAAATTTTGAAAGGCCCTTGTTCGAAGGTAAGGCTGGAATCTCAATTTTTACCGAAGATACGTATAGCGGAACAGTTGGCGCTAACAAACCACAGAATAGTTATGCCAGAGGATACATACTAGGCAATCTATATTTCACACAAGATTTTTATTTATCAACAAATATTCGTTTTCAATCTTCAAGTGGCGACAGTACTGTTGGTAACTATTTTTTTGATGATGGCTCAGCTTTCATCGCAGATCTTACGCTTCGGTATGATGCTGACAATTATTCATTAGTTGGCGGTCATGCGAGCATCAATTACTCGCTGTCAAGAGACTACATGGCAGGATTGTGGGGTAAATCATTTGCTAAAAAGGAATATGGTGTTGATGGAATGATGGTTCTTGGAGGGTCGTATAAATTTAATACAGCCAAATTTGGCAATCATGCACTCTCTGTAACCGCATTTATGGTTGACAATACGTCGCTATCAAATACTTTTGGCGGTACTAGAGACCCTACTCCTCTGAGCATAGGTGGGCCTGCAAATACTGGAAAATTTAATAACTTTGCCTTTGCACTTGATGGGCTCAATATCAAGGCTATTCCAAAATTTCGTTATCAAATTGCAACAGTAAGACTTACTACTGAGAGCCTTTATAACTCTGCGACCAATAGTCAAGTTTCTTCTCAATATTTAGCAAACGAGCAAAGATATGTTGCTGCGGGTATGTTTAACAAACTTGATATCGGCTTTGGTGTAAAACTATCCCCCTTATTAGAATATAACCGCGTTATAAATTCAAATGGTATAGATGGTTACAACAAAAGTTACTATGTCGGCTCTTTACTTTTTGGATATAAACAATGGAATTTAGGTTTATCGAGTACTGTTTGGGACGCAGACTGGTCCACTCTTTCTTCACAAATACGGAGGCTTATTCCCTCGAATAATTACATTTCTGATCGATGGAATCAGATGCAGGTAGCAATAGGCTATTCATTTGAAAATGGTATCAAGGCTACTATCGCCTATAAAAAAGAAAATCAGTACATTGGAACTACGTCTCAAACAGTTGGCGTAAACCTTAAATATGATTTACCTTTTTCCTTTTAGTGACATTAAATGAAAACAAAATTTTTCTTAATTCTATTATTTATAGTTCTCAAAAGTGAACTCTTGTTGGCGCAACCATCGATGGATATTAATAACTCTGCTGATTACCTTATGATCACAACAGAACAACAGGAGATATATCTTCGTAGATATCTCGAAGCAAATTCAGAATTAGCTAATAGATGTCAACCAAATTGGAATCTAGAAAAATCAAATCAATTTTTTATCAACTGGCTTACTCAAAATCCTCAATTTCTTCGTAGAAATTTAACCTCTTCCTTCTCTACAGCTCTAATGCACTCATGTAAATTACTTGAATCTAAGTAATTTTGATGTTTTTAGTTGTTAGATATACACATACACCAAAATTGGTAGTGTAATTGCCGAGAGGAGAAAGGTACCCACAACAAGCTTAGATGCTAACTCTACATCACAGCCGTATTAGAGGTGATGCCGACATCGCAGCTAGCAAAAGAACCACTTTGTTTGATAAGCTAACATCACCCAGTATTCGATCAAAAGTATGGGCAAGAACAGGCTTCGCAACAAGTAGGAAAATTAGGAGTTTTTTGCCGGGAAGAGAGGCAAATTTTATGGTTCTCAACCCTGATCTACACCAGTACTATTAGCGCGAATTAAAGGTGCAAAAGATCTAAGAAGGAAGCTGTTTGCCTTTAAAATTTTTATGTGATGGTCGCACCGTTCAATATACTTATATTATGGGTAAAGCTCTCAAGTAAATCCATCAACATTAATTGAGAATGATCTTTCCCCACTAAATAAGAATTGATGAAAAGATTAAGATTAGGCAGAAGAGTTACCTCCTAAAAATTTGGGATATTGAATGTTATAGTGATAAACCGCAAGTCGAATCCCAATAATTAAGATTAACGTAGAAACAATGCAAGCAATTACTGGATAAGAGCTATGCTCAAATTCATTACAATAATATAAACCGATAATCATAAATAGAGCACCTAAGACCGCTACTTCTTCATAAATTGTTTTTTTGAATGCGCTGGGTTCTTGATTAACGATGACATCACGAATAACTCCACCCCCAGAGCAACTTAGTGCAGCAAAGAAAGGTGCCCAAAACCAAGGTAATCCTGCATTAATTGAAATTAATGCGCCTGTGGTTGCCAATACTGAAAATCCAAGAATATCTGCATATTTCTTGGTATTCTCAAATATCAAAGTTTTGTGTGACTGAGGATAAAACCCCGTAATAATAGTTGCAGCAGCCACTAAAAGCAAAATACCTAACGGGTAGGTTGGATCTTTAATATAGTAAAAGGGGAAACGATCGCCCTGAATCAATAGATCACGAATTGTGCCACCGCCTAGTCCTGAGAGCAGGCCTAGAAAAAGTCTTCCATAAATGTCATAGGATCGATTAATGGCCTCTAGTATTCCAGATAAAGCAAATGTAAAAACTCCAAAGTATAGAAATAATTTATAGTAATAATTATCTGTGACAAGTTTAATATGATAAGAAGTTGCATTTGAGACTAGCCGATCAGTGCGATCAGCACTATTTAGCTTCTCCCATATCTCCTGAGTCCATATAAATGGATCTTGATCGGGCTGTTGTTTAAATTGCTTGATGTTAAATAAGCCAAATTTTTGGGGTTGAAGATCAATGAGTAGTAATACTTGTTCTAGCATGTATTGCTGATCTGAGCGCGATAGATTTGAGTTCTGCTGCATAACTGTTTCAATTGCAAATGCAGGGCTATTATTAGCCTCAATCCAACCCAGCTGTAATGCTTTAAGAAATTTTACGAGCTTCTCTTGAAATGCAGGAGAATCTAGATTTTCACGAAGTACGTAGAGCCCATCTTCAAAGTTTGTAATTCGATCAGGATCGGGCTTAAATTCCACAATATTTGTTGTAGAAGAATCCTCTTTAATTAAACGCAAGTAATTATCGTAAGAAGTGGCTGTAAAGCAATCAAGACTTTTATTTTTTAAATCAAGCTCACTCTTTTTTGAAACACGATACTGAACTTTATGAGAATCAATATTATTGCCTTTCAACAAATACTTTATAAAAGTTATATCCTTAATGCCTTCAACTCCAATTATTTTCCCCTCAAGATCAGATTCCTTAAAAATTCCACGATCAGTTTTGCAAATTAACCTTAAAGATGGCCTCGAAAAAATTTGCGCAATATTGACAACCGGTTTTCCCATTAGATTAAGTTCTTGAGCTTGACTTAACCAAGCTATCGCTAGATCCGCTTTATTTTCTTGAAGTACTTGAATCGGATTGATGGATGGGTTACCTGGGATAAGTTCAACATTTAACCCCTGATTCTCAAAAAAATTTCTTGCTTGAGCGAGGTAATATCCAGCAAATTGTGTTTGGTGCACATCCATAAGCTGAACGCGAAGCCGATCAGCGGATAAAGCTACGCTAGGGTGGCAACTGATTCCAAAAAATAAAACACTTAGTAAGAAAATTTTCTGAAAAAACATTAGGTTTCTGACAAATTAATTTTTGATAGATGATCGATTTTTTGCTTCACTAATTCCTTGATACTATCAATTGATAAATCAAGATTTAAAGAACTTTCTGCAAGATGAAAGCTAAACCAAGTTAATTGAATATTCTTTTTCAAGATATCAATTTTACCGAGGATGATATGCAGTTCAGAGGCCGAATCACATGTTTCAATTTCATTCTTAAATAAATGAAGTTGCTCGTAGCTGTGCTGGATAATTTTTTCAGCAATGAACTCTCGAATTTGTATAAATTTTCTAATAAAAAATGAAAATGTGATAAAGATAGTCAGTAAAGGAACCCATAATTGATATAAGAGAGTGGCTGAACGCACTGAAAGATAAGAAAAAATAGATGGAACCCCATTTTGATAGTAAATTTGAGCGACTGAACTTAGAGGAAAACTGTGATCTAAGTATTTGGGTAAATTACCATCCTTGGCGAAAAAATTATTCTCATTAGCATTTATTTCTTTTGCTGCAATTAGCAAACCCCATTGAGACGATGCATGCATGTTCTTTTCTATGAGCAAGTTAATTGTATTTGCCAACAAGGTAATTTCTTGTTTGGGTTGCAATTTACCAATGTCTATTGCGCCACGTGGAATGGTTACTTTAATTAAAAAAGGAAATTTCTTTATGTATGCATCTGCTAGATTAAAACTATAAATATTTAAATTGGGATCATTTAATAGGCGTTGAGTGATTGGAGATTCATAATCTTGCATGAAAAACATGGCATCGATTTCTCCTGATTTTAATTTTGATTCAGCCTCCGAATAAGATAATTCTAGTATATTTTTAGAAATTGTCGGATCATTTTTAAGATTATCAGCTAGCAAATGAAATATTTTATTATTTGCTGTTCCTTTGAGTCCGATTGAAATTTTCTTTTTAGAAAAGTAAGTAAACGGGTCATCCACATCAATTTTGGGACCGCGATAAAAAAGCCAAATAGGTGCAATTTCAATTGCTCCTAAAGAAACAATGTCTGGAAATTTCTTATAGGTATCGAGTCCACCGGGATATAGACTGGCATTCACTTTAGATTTATCATCTTCAAGTAAAAAAAATCCCTCTTCAAGTCCGACTGTGGTTATTAGCTCAAGGCTTAGTCCTTGCTTACTTAGAATTTTTTTAAATTCGTTTGCCATGATGTTCGATGTAGTGCCATATTGCCCATTTGCAAGATATATTTTTTCAAAAGAAATTGGCTTTAGGTAGATTACTAGGCTAATTAATATTAAAAATGTAAAAATTATTGCTAACCAATAAAAACGAAATACCCAAAGCCAACTCGATAATTCGCGATTGAATCCACCATTATTGAAATAATGTATGAGATAACTTTGTACCGAGTCAGGAAATTTTGTATTTTTATCTGACATTGTTAATAGGCGGTTTTATTGTTCTCTAGGTACTTGATCGTCTTGATAATAATTTCTGGTGACGCTCGCGTCTCACCGCGATATGGTTGATCAATGATCATCACGCTCGTATAGATTAGGCATAGCATCATAATTTGCACAGTTACTGCAACCGCTCTTAAGGGTGTTGTTTTCGATAACCGCATTGCTGAAATGATTAGAACCCCAAGGAGCAGGGCAAAACTAATATTCCAGAATAGCGGCGGAAGTGTATTCTTAGCCGCCATAATTCGACTTTCTCTAGAAAGTGCAACCTCATCTGCTCGTGAAGTTATGGAATTGAACAGTACCGCGCTTTTTAAGTCTGCTGGTTTAAGGGCGCGAATATTATCGAATAGTTTTAATAAATAGCTGTTGGTAATATTGCTTCCTGAACCTTTGACTAAAAGGGGCCATTCGTCCTCTACAATTGATTTTGTATATAGGTATAGATCCTTTCTAACTACCTCTGCTTGTTTGGATCCCTCAATAAATAAAAGGCGATCTAAGCTTTCTATGCGGCTAGCCTCTGTAACAAGATTATTATCAATTGAATCTGCAGTACCCATAACAAGCACAAGAGTAAATCCAAGAATGACATATGCCGCCGAAATTGAGTTTTGAGTTGCGGTATCTAGTACATCAGTATCGTAATGGTCTGGATTTTTGGTAAATCGAAGTTTTCTAAATAAATATACTAGTGGAATTAGAAGAACTAATGAGATAAAAGGGAAAAAATAATAGATAGCAAAGTCAGGTAATGAATTGATAAAATTTGACATGGCTTTGATTTAGTATTATGAATGATATGCTGATTTGATTTTAAGAAAGTTATTCGAAATTTTCAATTTTCACTTAAAAAGAAATCTTATATGCATTTTTTTGGCTCCAGCGATACAGATCCTTTAAATTTAGTGATTCGAGCAGCTTATTTTGCAGGAGAAAAGCACCGTCTGCAGCGACGAAGTGATGTTGAACAAACCCCGTATATTAATCATCCGCTTGAACTAGCCCATATTTTGACTGAAGAAGGTGGTATTAATTGTTTGGATACGATCTGCGCCTCTCTTCTGCATGATACTCTTGAAGATACAGATACTAGTTCTGATGAGTTAAAAAAACATTTCGGTGACGTCATTGCCTCAATCGTTATGGAGGTTTCTAATGATATGACTTTGAGTTCACAACAAAGACGTGTATATGAGCTTGAGAAAGTAGTCAGCCTTTCTCATAAAGCAAAGCTTGTTAAAATTGCTGATAAATTAGCAAATATTCGTGACGTTTCAACCATGCCGCCAATGGGCTGGACACGAGAAAAAAAGCAAGACTATTTTGATTTTGCTCTAGAAATTATTAATCAGATTGGCAGTGTCTCCCCTCGCCTACACCAAATATTTTTAAGAGATTATAAGTTTTTAAAAGTTGATTAGCGTATGATAACTGCTGGTGAGGCGGGTATTGACCCTGGCACCTTCGAGAAGGTTAAAAGTGTTGATATATATTCAAGCACTATTTTAGAATGAGAATCATCATTTGTGGCAATTGAATAAACATTGCCTTGATATGTTACTTTGGCTGCGGCAGTTACATTAGGATCATTTTTGTAAATTTTGAATAAATTGGTTGGTTTGTTATATACCGCATAAGTGGTTGCTAGATCAGTTTGCGATGGAACGATCATTATTTTTCGATTTGGATTAATTGATTGTGCTAGCAATACATTACCAAGGAAATCAAATACATTTCCCGTGGATCGAATTTTGAACCTTAATTCGAGATCAGAAATATTGGGGTAATTATTTTTTAGTACTGATAAATAATGATCAAATTTTTCTTTGGATGGAGGTAGTTTTTCGGAATTGGCGCAATATGACTTTTTACTTATCAGGTTACCAACAATTTCTTGGGTTCGATATTTATTTACACAGAGGCGAGTGGTAGAGTCAATCCGTGATAGTTGATAGTATTTTTTTCCATCTTTTGTTATTTCGTCAACTGATAACACGCCTTTTGCGATACCGTCGATGACGCTGTTGATTCCCAAAAAGGCAGGGCTTTTAGATTCCTCAAATAGAGGACCAACGGAGGTTTTGGTTGTAACTTTCTCAACGCGCAAACCAAGTTCCATCAGGATGCGAAATACGTTCATGAAGTGATCATAATCTTTGGATAATGGATCGTTTTCAACCCGAAGAGCCGCTTTATCCTCGTTGAATCGTCCTTCAATACTATCAATTAATAGAATGTAATCAATCGCCCGAGGCCTTAATCGCTCGGTTCCTCTAAAGTCTAAAACATCCAATGGGATCTCTCGATAGAAAGACGTCATGAATGAGCTATTATCAAGTGATGACTGAGTAAAAGAGAATGAATTGTTTATTGATAAACCAACGCCAACACTGGAATTACTTGTGTCATTAGCTGTATTGCCTGGACTAAAGAAGCCAGGTACCGAAGATGGGTTGATGGTGAAGAAAGTTGCCGATGCATTTACATTTCGAACAATTGTCCCGGAGCCCACAACTGATGGTATGTCCAAAAAACTCATTGGCATATTCTTGGAAACTCGAACAATATTTAGCAAAATATTGTCATTGCTATATTGCTCCACTACATCTCGGTAGGCCGATGACATCTCTCTAAAGCTATTACTGCCAGTAGAGGCACAACCCGATAGAAGGGCAAATAAAATACTGAGGCCCAGTAATCGAATACTTGATGACTTGGAGACAATCATTAATTTAGATTAATTTGGTTAGCGCGAATTCTTTCTTGAAGCTTGTTTTGGTACTCTTGATACGGTCTTTTTATTTCCTGTTTTGCGTGCCGGTTGAGATCTCTCGGTAGCGTCTAGTTCGAGTGCACCTTTTTTAAAGCGGATAGAGCGAGAAACTTTACGGTTTTTCTCGGCTAAGCCGTCTGCATCAAGACTACGACTAACGGAACCTTTGGAACGCGTACCGCCAATTATTTCTGTATTTTTCTCAGTGACACCCCATTCTTCAGCATCAACCGCTTCATCAAAACCCATCATGATCACATCGCCGATGTGGACGTGGACTGTAACTTTGCCTTCAGAGCTTTTACCAAGCTTCCCTTTATTGGCTTGGTTAATTGCGTTGGCTACCGCAGTTGCTGCTTTGGTTGCTAGATTGGTTTTTTGATCGGAATGGTTATTTGTCGCCACTTTTTTGCGGG
>JACCDK010789348.1_pt1 | contig 11854 bp, 9 predicted proteins | sample 7445871 | NCBI WGS metagenome assembly JACCDK01 (sample SAMN15323436, study PRJNA562643) | freshwater metagenome | isolation source: river surface water | place: USA:Blue River Watershed | collected 2017-08-15
GGTAACCGTTATCGATGAGAGCTTTTATACACCAGCCGCCCCTGGCACAGTCCCACTTATTATTGTAGCCACAGCGGAAAACAAAGCAAACGCTTCCGGTACAGGAATTGCACCTGGAACGTTGAAGGCCAACTCTGGTACAGCCTACTTAATTACAAGTCAGAAAGATTTAATAGACACATTTGGTAATCCAGTGTTTAAAACTGACGCAAGTAATAATCCTGTACACGCAGGGGAACAAAACGAATATGGCTTACAAGCAGCCTACAGCTTGTTAGGTGTTAGCAATCGTGCATATGTAGTACGTGCTGATATTAACCTAAATGCATTGAACGCAAGTGCAACACCGCCAACTAACGATCCAGCTAATGGTACACATTGGTTAGATACAGATAATAGTTCTTGGGGTGTTTTTGAGTGGAATGGCGCCGCACGTAGCGTAGCAAATGGGCAAACATTTACAAAGAAAGTACCGTTAGTTATCACTGACATTACAAAGGTTGATGGGTATACCACAACTGGTGATGATAATGCCCCAACTCCAAAGTCAAGCATTGGATCAATTGGCGACTATGCCATTGTTAGCGTTTCAGATCTAAATGCTGATTTTGCTGGTCCAGATGCATTATATTACAAAACACCCGGTAACGCAGCCGCAGGTGTAACAGCAGGTACATGGGTCAAAGTTGGCAGTGAGGATTGGAGCAATTCATGGCCAGCAGTAACAGCCATAAACACTGTGAACAGCGGATTAACCAGCGGTGCTGGTGGGTTCACAATCAACGGAACCGACGTAACTGGTGGCTGGACTAGTGCAACTACACTAGCATCATCGATTACAAGTCAATTTAGCGCACAAGGTATTACAGCAGTTGTTAGAAATAATAAACTAGCAATCTTCGTCGATACAACTAGAGAAGGTCCAGACAGCACAAGTGCTGACTCAGTTACAGTTGGTGGTCTTTCTGGAAACTTAACAGCATTGGGCATTACTGCTGGAACATACTATGGACCAAGATTAGCAATTCAACCACACACAAATATTCCAGAATTTAAACGTACTGACACAGTTGTTTTAGGCAATGGTCGTCCATCTGGAAGCATTTGGGTTAAGACTACTGAAGCAGGTGACGGCGCAAGATTACGTGTAAAACGTTACAACAGTGCAACTGATGCATTTGAGGCTGTTGAAGCCCCAATGTATGCAAATAATCACAACGCAATTTACTACCTAGATCGTAGCGGCGGTGGTGAGAACATTCCTGTTGGCGCATTATATACTCAGACTAACGTAAGTGAAATCGTTGGTACTATCAGTGGATCAACACTATTACCACGTTTAGCTGACTTCAGAATTTTACGTAGAACAGCTACTGGCGCAACTACAATTAGAAGTACAAAAATCTTAGATACTACTTTCACTGCTGGTTCAAAGAGCTTCAGCATCCAAGAAAGTATCAAAGGTCAATTAGCATTGAACAGCGCAGTTACAGTTAGCTTTACAGCAACCGCTGATGCTACTGATGACGCTAATGCATTTGCATCCGCAATTAACGCTGCGGCATTTACAAACATTGTAGCAGAAGTTGACAGTCAAAATAGAGTAGTTATTAGCCATAGAACTGGTGGCGATTTTAGAATTAAAGATACCAGTGGTGCATTTAACAGCGCAGGATTTAGTGCATTTGATATCATTGATGATCAAGGAACACAAAATCTGTACAGTGCTCCAAGTGGTGACACAAACGATTTTATTGCCACACTTTGGGAACCATTAAGATTTACAGCAGGCGGATCTGCTCCAACAGCATTGACAGCTAACGGTACTTTATGGTACAGCAGTGTCATCGATGAAGTTGATATTATGATCCACAATGGAACAACATGGGTAGGATACTTAGATACAACTAGCCCGTTCTATAATGCCAGCGCAGCCGAACAAACAGATCCAAATGGACCAATTGTAAGTGCTACTGCTCCAGAATTACAAAGTGATGGTACAGCACTAAAAGATGGCGATTTATGGATCGACACTAGCGACATTGAAAACTTCCCACAGATTTACAAATTTGATGCATTCAAGGTCGGAGTTCCAGTTGCAAGTCGTTGGACACTAGTTGATACCAGTGATCAAAGTTCAGAAAATGGTATTTTGTTTGCTGATGCACGTTACAACACCAGCGGCACAAACAGCGACCAGCCAGGAACTATTGTAGACTTGTTGTCAAACAACTACTTAGATCCAGATGCTCCAGATCCAGCACTATATCCAAAGGGTATGTTGCTATGGAACTTACGTCGCAGTGGATTTAACGTTAAGAAATTTGTTCGTAATGCTATAGATGTTACAGCTGATAATACAAGATTTAATGATCAAAGTATGGACAGCTATTATCCACATCGTTGGGTTACTGAAAGTGGTAATCAAGAAAACGGTGCAGGAACATTTGGCCGTAAAGCACAGCGCAAAGTTGTTGTACAGGCATTGCAAGCACTTACAAACAGCAATCAAGAAATCCGTGCAGAAGATCAGCGTGTGTTTAACTTAATTGCTTGCCCAGGATATCCAGAGCTTATTGGTGAAATGATCAGCTTGAACTATGATCGTGGTCTAACAGCATTTGTTGTTGGTGATACACCAGCACGTTTAACTCCAGATGCAACCAGCTTAAACAACTGGGGTCTAAATACAAGACTAGCATTGGAAGACAACGACATTGGTGCAGCCAGCTATGACGAATATATGGCTATGTTCTATCCATGGGGCTTCACTAGTGATAACTTTGGTAACAACGTTGTTGTACCACCAAGTCACATGATTTTACGCACAATCGCACTAAGCGACAACGTAAGCTATCCATGGTTTGCCCCAGCAGGTACACGTCGTGGTGGTATTACTAATGCAACAGCAGTTGGTTATATCGATGACGAAGGCGAATTCAACGCTGTAGCATTGAACGCCGGACAGCGTGACACACTATATGATGTTAAGATCAACCCAATCACATTCTTGACTGGCGCTGGTCTTGTTAACTACGGTCAGAAAACTCGTGCTAGAAACGCAAGTAGCTTAGATCGTATTAACGTAGCACGTCTAGTTGTTTACTTACGTAGACAGTTAGATGTATTGGCTAAACCATACATTTTTGAACCTAATGACAAAATCACACGTGATGAGATCAAAGGAGCAGTGGAAAGTCTATTGCTAGAACTTGTTGGTCAACGAGCACTATATGACTATATTGTGGTCTGCGATGAAAGTAATAATACCCCATCAAGGATTGACAGAAATGAGTTGTATGTTGATATAGCCATTGAGCCTGTGAAGGCAGTTGAGTTCATTTATATTCCTCTACGCTTGAAGAACACTGGCGAAATAGCAGGTTTATAAAATGATAAATATGAATAACGGAGCTAACTAATATGGCAATCGCAACATTAAGTAAATTTACAGTACCACTAGCCAGTGACGCCAGCGCAAGTGCGCAAGGCATGCTGATGCCAAAGTTAAAATATCGCTTTAGAGTGATGTTTGAAAACTTTGGTGTTAGTACACCAACAACTGAGCTAACTAAACAGGTACAAACCGCAGCTCGCCCTAATTTGTCATTTGCAAACCAAGTAATTGAGATTTACAACAGTAAAATCAACTATGCCGGTAAACCAACATGGAATACGTTCAGTGTTGTGTTGCGTGATGATGTAACAGGCGCAGTGAGCAAACTAGTTGGTGAACAGTTACAAAAGCAGTTCGATTTCTTCGAACAGGCCAGTGCAGCCAGCGGCGTAGACTACAAGTTTACAATGCGTATTGAAATGTTAGACGGTGGTAACGGTGCTAATACTCCTAATGTTCTTGAAACTTGGGAGTGCTATGGTTGTTACTTGACCGCAGCTAACTATCAATCACTAGGCTACGGTGAACAAGGTCCAGTGACTATTGATTTAACCATACAACCAGACAACTGTGTACAGACTCCACAAGGTACAGGAATTGGCACAGTAGTAGGACGTACAATCAATACTCTAGCAACAGGCGCAGGCGTTTAATAAAAAGGGCTATTTTTAGCCCTTTTTTGTGACTATGAGTTATATACGTAGTTAATTATAGCCTATAAATACAGTATGGCAAGCAAAGACAATAGTTTTTTAAATCAATTAGTCAATGGACTATTAGGTCCTAAAGGGCAACTATCTACTTGGGAACACGCTAGTCGTACCTTCCAAGATGATTATTTTAGACTAGCCCCTAAAGCAAAATTCCTATATCATGTTTTCTTTGATATTAATACCAGTGCATTAAAAAGTTTAAATTTAAAATTTCAACATCAAAATGAAATAGGCTTGTTGGTTAAAAGTGCTGACTTGCCAAGATTTACGATGAAGACCCAGACATTGAATCAGTACAATAGAAAAAAGATTGTAATGTCTGATCACGAATTCCAACCAATTAATTTAAGATTCCATGATGATAGATCTCACATAATTAATACACTGTGGCAGAACTATTACAGTTATTATTTTGCTGATTCTATAAGTGCTAAGTTCGCAGGAGCATATTATAGGACAGCTATGCGCAGTGGTAATTTTGTTCGTAGCAAGTATGGACTTGACAATGGACAATCGATACCATTTTTTAACAGAATAATTTTATATCAGTTAAACAAACGTGAGTATGTAAGCTATACATTGGTAAACCCAATGATAACATCATTTACGCATGACCAAGTACAATCAGCTAGTCAGAACGGTGGTGATGCTGAATGTAATATGACCCTATCCTATGAAGCTGTACACTATGATGTGGGCAGTATTAGAAGCGGTCGTGTAAAAGGATTTGCTAGAGATCACTATGATAAAACTCCAAGCCCACTAAGCCCACAAGGCGGTGGCACAGCAACACTATTTGGCGCTGGCGGGGTCATAGAAGGTGCAGCTGATATATTTGATGCACTGGCCACTGGTAGAGCATTTGACAGTCCTGCTAACTTCCTAAGCACTGCTATTACTGCGGTTAACACATATCAAAATTCTAAGAGGTTGACTAGTCGTGGATTAAGAGAAGAAGGTAGAAGAATTGTTACATCTGGAGCTGTAGTTATTGCCGCGGCAGGTATAAGCGGGATAAAAAATACAGTATTTCCTAGTAACCCAAATACAAACAATCCTACTCAAGCAACGCAGATAAACTTTTAAGGTGACATATGTTAAGCAATTTACCACAACCATCAAGTGACAGTGCTGGAGAAGTAAGAGAATTTTTTGACAAGTACTTCAGAACACAGATAACATTTCCTACCAATCAAATAGATGCAGTTCTTGGATTCTTTTTAAAACGCGGATTTGACGAAGAATCAGCACGTAGCACAGGTATAGTTTTATTAAATCAAGCAAAAATCGACGGAGTAAATGTTTTTACTCTAATAGATCAATTAAAAGGTTTGACTGATGTACAGTTAAGCAAAGTTGTTACAGAAGTTCTAAACGCTTATAGAGTACAAACTAGTACATTAGGTTACAAAGTGACAACTGTTGAAGACACTTACGAAAGTCGTAATATTCTAGTATGAGCAGATTTGCCCGTGGAAAATTCATACCCAAAAACCCAGAAAAATATATAGGAAATAAACAACCTACATACCGCAGTAGTTGGGAATGGGCATTTATGAATTTCTGCGATAATCATCCCAGCGTACACAAGTGGGCCAGTGAGGCTATTAGTGTACCATATAGAAATCCACTGACCGGCAAACAAACAATTTATGTACCTGACTTTTTTATTCAGTATGTGGATAAAAAAGGAAAAATGTTTACTGAAATTGTAGAAATAAAACCAAAAAATCAACAGGTATTAGAGAATGTAGGACGCAGTAGAGAACGTCAAATGCAGTATGTGGTAAATCAAGCAAAGTGGGCCGCAGCCAATGCATGGTGTAAAAAACAAGGTCTAAAATTTAGAGTCCTAAACGAAACAGATATTTTCCATCAGGGCGGAATTAGATAAGTATTGTTATGACAAAGAAACTTGAAGAAATCCTTAACTTGCCTGAGAATAAAAAGCTGGTAGCAACAGAAACAAAAGAGCAAGCCAAACCTGCAGAATTTTTACGCAGTATGGAAGAGTTTGACAAGATTTCGGCAGCATTGCCTCAGGTCAAGGGATTAGGCGATGCCAGCGACAGCGAGTTTGATTCATTAGCTCAACGTGCTACAGACGCATATGATGATCTAATGGATTTGGGAATGAATGTAGATTCTAGATACAGTGGTCGTATATTCGAAGTAGCTGGAACTATGCTGAAAAATGCCATAGATGCCAAAGCAGCGAAAATAGACAAAAAACTTAAGATGATAGAACTTCAGCTTAAGAAACAAAAATTAGATCAAGATGTAGGGGACAACGATGCTGGAATCAATATCCCTGGTAATGGATATATAGTTTCTGATAGGAACAGCCTATTGGAAAAACTTAAGAATATTAAATAAATACATTAATATTGGAAATGAACATGAGCTTACTGAAACAATACATATCTGAAAGCGTTAAGACCTACAGTTTTAAGGTCAAACTTGCTGGTGATCTCAAAGAGGACACAATCGAGAAAATGAATGTGGCTTTGAAGAAATACGACTGCGATGGCGTTGGTAAAGGTAAAAGAACACCTATACAAGAAACTCCATTAGATTTTCCAGAGATGAAAAACACACATGTGACCATCTTTGATCTAACTTGTCGCTACCCAGTTACTAGTCATGTTCTAACTCATTATCTAGCAGAAAAATTACAGATGAGCGCCAGTTGTATTCGTGTACGTAATCCAGCTGAGGAAGCTGAAATTGAACTAAATTCTTTAGCGATTGGTCGTGTTGGCCAAAACTCTACCGAAGCATTGTTAAATCAACCTTATGAAACTTCTGACAATCAAAAGTTAGTGGGTGATAAACGTAACATTGATTTCTTAAAAGAATTAAGCCAGTTTAAACACGAAGGCGAACAGTATAAAGGTGTAAACGACGAACTACTATCAAAAAGTGCACCTAAAGAAAAAATGACAGTAGATGTAAACATTGGAACAACGAGCCCAATTGGTTCTAAAAAGACAGGCAAAAATGTTGATCCATACAAAGGACGATAATATGAACTTTCAAGAACTAATTGGAAAAATCAACGAGTTTGATAAACCAATACAAATACTAAAAGAAGAAAAAGTCGCGACGTTAGTCAAAAGCGAGATGGATCTTAATTCAGTGAAAAAACTTTCTGGACTCAGCGAGGCACAAGTTGAAGAATGTGGTATGGGACCTGGCCCAATGGGTATGCCACAAAATGATCCAGTTACATTAAATGTAAGTATGAACGCTCGTGGCTCTGACAGCATTCGTGATCTACTAAACATTCTAAAAGGCAACATGGAAAAAGATGGCGACGCAAAAGAAGGCCCAAAAGGTATGATTATTGGCACTGATGGAGCTAGCGAAATTGATCTTGACGAAAAATTTGCTAATGAACCAGAAGAAGAAGTAATGCCAGTAGCAGATGTCATCCCAACAGGCGACGACTTAGCCAGCAAAGGTGCCGAAGCAGAAAAAGTTAACGGCGGCGGCAATCCATGGGCAGCCCGTGAATTTGATGAGTCTGCTTTCAAACAACAACTAAAAAATCTGTATCAGGAAGTAAAAAGCAGATAACTTAGACAATATGTCAACTCAAAAGCGGTGCTAGTCACCGCTTTTTTATTGTAAATAAGCATATGAGTAAATCACTTGATGGTGTTCTAACCAAAAAAGCACATAGAAGGGACAAGTTTACTGAACAGCAGGTTCAGGACTTGTTACAGTGCGCTGATCCTGAAAAGGGCTATCATTATTTTTGTAAAAACTTTTTTCACATACAGCATCCTGTAAAGGGCAAACTGCTCTTTGATCCTTTCGAGTTTCAAACAAGATTATTAGATGCATATCATGGGCATAGATTTACAGTTAACATGTTACCTCGTCAGATGGGTAAAACAACCTGTGCTGCCGGATACTTGCTATGGTATGCGATGTTTCATCCAGATCAAACAATTCTAATTGCCGCGCACAAATATACCGGTTCACAGGAAATTATGCAACGTATCAGATATGCATATGAACTCTGTGATGACCACATACGCTGCGGCGTTATCAGTTATAACAAAGGTAGCATTGAATTTGATAATGGCAGTCGAATAGTTTCGCAAACCACTACTGGGACTACTGGTCGTGGTATGTCAATATCATTGCTATACTGCGACGAGTTTGCCTTCGTGCAGCCTAATATTGCTGAAGAATTTTGGACTTCTATTTCCCCTACACTAGCAACTGGTGGTAAAGCAATTATTACTTCTACTCCTAATAGCGATGAAGATACATTTGCTACGATTTGGAAGGAAGCAAATAATAAGTTTGATGAATATGGCAATGAACAAGAGTTAGGATCCAACGGTTTTAGCGGATTCACATGTCATTGGAGTGAACACCCAGACAGGGACGATGAATGGGCTAAAGAAGAACAGGGACGTATCGGTGAGGAACGTTTCCGTCGTGAATACAACTGTGAATTCTTAATTTATGATGAAACACTGATTAACAGCATTACACTGTCTAATATGACAGGTGCAGAGCCTATATTTAAAATGGGACAAACACGCTGGTATAAAAAAATCAGCTCTGACAACATTTATTTGATAGCATTAGATCCTAGCCTGGGTACTGGCGGAGACTTTGCAGCCATTGAAGTTTTTGAATTGCCCAGTTTTAAACAAGTAGCAGAGTGGCACCATAATACTACACCTATTGAAGGCCAGATAAAAATACTTAGAGAAATACTAAAATATCTACAGGAACAGATGCCAGAAAGTATGAATAATATCTATTGGAGCGTGGAAAACAACACTGTGGGAGAAAGTGCTCTGATCGTTATTAAAAACTTAGGCGAGGAAAATTTCCCTGGACTTATGATCAGTGAACCAGTTAGAAAGGGACATGTACGTAAATTCCGCAAAGGATTTAATACTACACACGGATCTAAAATTTCTGCTTGTGCTAGACTAAAACACTTAATCGAAACAAACAAAATGGAAATTTACAGTAAAAGTTTAATTTCCGAACTTAAAACATTCATAGCTACAGGGTTCAGCTTTAAAGCGAAAAACGGCGATCATGATGACCTTGTTAGCTCACTGTTATTATTAGTTCGAATGAGCGGACTAATAGCAGATTGGGATCCAAGGGTCTTTGAAACCCTAAGTGGCCAGAGCTCAGACGAGGAGTTTGAAGCTCCTTTGCCCATTTTCATATCTAGCACCCTAGGATAAATATAACTATGACAGCAAATTTTGAAAGAATATCGCAGGATCTTGTACAACAATTAAGTACACGCTTTCCTGACATGCGCAAAGAAACGGGTGATTCAAAGCCTGTTGACGGAAAGAAAGTAACTAACGCAGATGTTAGAAAAATCAGCTTTGATTTTAAGGACGGGCGCAATGGTGAAAAACTTACTAACGTCAGTATCAGCCTCAATGATGAGGGTGAAAAGCCAGCATTAAGTGTTATTTGGAATAAAAATCCAGATGATGAAAGCTGGTTAAAGTTCCTAGAAGAACTTAGCACATTTGCGCAAAGTCACGGTATGGACTTTGATTTGCAGAACCCTTCACAGAGTAATTTAGATAAAAGAGATCCTATCGGAGAAGCACAAATGACTGAATCGAGATTGTTTGGGACTAGTAGGACTAGTTTCCAAGATATGGGCGAGGCTAAGATCATAGTTAGACATAGCCAACCCGTTAACTATAATGCACCTAACGGTAGGACGCAACACATTGAAAGAATTTTTATTGAAAACAGTGTAGGTGAGCGTTTTGCTTATCCAGTAAAACATTTGAATGGTGCAAGAGCACTAGCACGACACGTTGCAGAAGGCGGCACACCATATGACAGCATCGGTGGTCATATCATAGGTCTTAGTGAAGAATTATCTAAATTACGTTTTTTCAAGAACTATGTTGATCGCAGTCCTATAATCAGTGAGAATATGGGAACTATACACAGCAAGGTCATAGAACGTATTGATCAGATCAAAAAAGAAATCCACGCATTACAAACTCCAAGATATTATTCAGAGTTCCGTGAAAGTTATATTGAAAAACAAAGCAGAGAAATTCCAGAAGATATTCTAAATGATTGGATTGATAGATTAACTGTGCGTAGTTTTAACGAAGAATTAAAAACAGTATTCCCATACATTTATAATCTAGTTGATGAATCAGAAATTCCAGTTAAGGAGTTAACTGCTGACGATTTGTTAGGTGAAACTCAAACTAGTGAGCAAGCTTCTAATTACTATGAACCAGTAGACGAATTTGCCGCATTTGAAAAACATTTAGAAAGCATTGTTTCTGAAGATGATGACTTGTTTAGTAGCAATGAAGAAAGACAAGCACAAGCAACACAGACATTACAAGATTTGTTTAGGCAAGAAGTGCCAATTGGTACTGGTGGTAACAATGTAAACAACAGTTTAGATGGTATCATCGATGATAAAAAATTAGAACAAGCATTTGAACTGCTTGCAGAATTAGGCCTAGATGAAATGGATGCTAGACCAATAGTTGCAGAATTTTTAAAGAGTTATGATGCTGAAAATGAAACTGATTTAAGCAGTAAATTAGGTTATGAAGCAGGTGCACCAGCAACCCCGCCAGCAGAGGCTCCACCTGAAGCAGCCCCAGCGGCAGCGGCACCTCCACCTGAAGCGGCTCCAGCGGCAGCGGCACCTCCACCTGAAGCGGCTCCACCAGCAGCACCAGCAGAAGCTCCACCCGAGGCAGCTCCAGTAGCTCCAGTCGCCGAAGAAGGCGAAGATATGATGCAGAAAAAGCATGGTCATAAAAATAGAAGTAAAAAACTATTTGACGAAATTCACGAGCGTGTAAGCGGATTTTTTAATGCTAATGAAGGCACATTTACAATCGGTGAAGAAGGGTTTATTACAAAAATGTGTAAAGAGCTCAAAGAAAAATATAGTATTGAGCCTGACACAATGAGAGCAGAAAAATTTGATCGTATGGTCGAAAGTGCTTGCAGACGCATTATGGAAGCATACAAACAAAGCCATGCATCACAGATGGAACAAATGCGTATGCTACAACTAGCAGGATTAAGATAAGGAAACAAACATGCGATCACTAAGAGATTATATTAATATCGTTGACGGTACACTAACAGAAGCACCAGTTGCGGCATTTGGACAAAATGCGGCACCAGCGGCAGCAGCTCCGGCGGCTGTTCCTCCAGGTTTAGCCTCTGCCACAGCACCAGCAGGAAAGACAGCAGCGGCACCAGGTACAACTGCGTCGTTAGATCAACAAAAGGCGGCGGCAATTGGTGGCGGTGCTCCAGCGGCAGCAAAGCCAGCAGTAAAAAATCCATACACAGGTGCTGATGCTGAAAAGTTTGCTAGATTAAGTCCAGAAGATCAAGCATGGTATACTAAAGGCGGCGGCGCTCCAGAGCTCAATGATCCGGCTATTGCCGCAAGAGCACCTAATAAAGGACAACTTGCAGCGGCACCTGCGGCAGCACCGGCAGCGGCACCTGCGGCAGCACCGGCTGGTGCGGCACAACCAGCACCGGGCGCAGTGGCAGCATTTGGACAAAATGCAGGCAAACCAGAAGAAGCACCTGACAAAGCTATGGGCGCAGGTCAGGCAGCACCAGTTCCAGGAGCAGCGGCAGGAGGAGCAGCCGGCGCGGTGAATCCAGGAAAGTTAGGATCAGCGGCGTCAGGTCAGGCAGCAACTCCGCCAGCGAACCCAGCAAAGCCAGA